>Ga0099825_1003348_pt1 | contig 21334 bp, 5 predicted proteins | sample SiratroredBW_FD_76838 | JGI IMG/M metagenome (GOLD analysis project Ga0099825, IMG submission 76838) | Root nodule microbial communities of legume samples collected from California, USA - Siratro red BW | ecosystem: Host-associated > Plants > Roots > Nodule | place: USA: California | collected... | reverse complement strand
GAACATGTTTATGGTACTAGGGGAACACTGATAACTTTTTTTGCCAAAAGTTCATCAACAATTGATTAATATTTATTCAAAAATTTTAATTTTGTAGAATTTTGGTGTTTATTTAACGTCTCTTTTGTGATTAAGAAGCTATGTTTACTAAAATCATTATTTTTCAATCAAGTCAATGATATGGTTAAATTAACTGATGAGCATTGAATAAGGAGTGGACTGTTTTACAAGATTGTTGCATAATGGGGTGGAGTTAATTATTGGGTGTTCCTGAGTGCAAAGTTGTGAAGGTTGTGAGTGAGAACAGTTCCAAGACTATTTTACACAGCTGAAGCAAATTCTTCCTGAAATAAATTACTAATTGTTATTGTATTGTAAGTATGATTTTAAAATAAAGAAAACATATTGCACTTTAGTTTAGATAATATTTTTTTTTTATTCAAAGTCAATGTATGAAAGTATGAAAGCATAAGTTCAGATAATATCCTTTTTTATTCAAAGTCAGTGTATGAAAGCATATTGTGATTTTTTTTTTGTTCAATTTTTATTTTTGTAAAATTATGGTCAAGCAATTTTTTTTTTATTTCTTTTAAATCGTGCTTGGTTGGATGTTTTGGAAAAATTTTCTGATCAGCATTTTTTTATAATTTTAGCTTGGTTTTTATTGTGTCGTTGTTTATTTAATTTTTTCATATTTTAAATTTTTATAAATTTAGATCATGTAATTAATTCTTTATTTATACAATATTTGAATGTATTTTGGATTTAAAATAATACTGTAGTCAAATATATTTAAATGAGTTTTTTTATAAAAATATTTAAATATTTAATTAATTTAATGAACTAATTAAATTATTTATGTTGATTAAATGTAATTTTAGAATTTTTAAAACAATGCTACTAAAATATATTACTATTAAAATAAAAAAAAAATGAGAGAGAATATAATTATTTAAGGAATTATTTACCATTGTTTATACAAACAATTTTTCAGATTGTGACATGATAACAAGAACATCTTTTTGGTTATTTTGGAAGTCATAACAACAATAACCTAAACAATTCCCCAATTGTAACCTTCCTTAATATGTTTTTGGATTATTTTAAAAGCCGTAACAATAAGAACCTAATATTTAATAATGAAATCATTTGTTGAAAATAATCGAAAAAAGTGTTCTTTTATCGAAACGAAGTTTACAATTAGAAAAATTATAATAATAGATAATTCCTTAAATATTTATGTCCTCTCTCATTTTAGTTTGTTGTCTTATTTTTGTGGTGATATATATTTAATGATATTGATTTAAAATTTTCAAAATTATATTCAATTAATATATTTATTTTTATTAATTAATTAAATTAACTAAATATTTATCTATTTTAAAAAAAACCATTTAAATATATCCTATTATATTAATATTTAAATTATTCAAAATACATTCAATTATTATATAAATAAATAGTTATACATTAAAAAAAACTAAAAAATTAAAAACATATTAACAATCACGATTTCAAAAAGAAACGAAAAAAGTCATAAAACTTGTTCACAGACTTCAACAAAAAAATTAGAAAAAACATCAAAAGTCCAACTAATCACGATTTAAAAAACAAATAAAAACATATATAATAGCACAACTTTACAAAAAAAAAAAAAAAACTTTAAAAAAAAAATTACAAAACGTGCGTCCGTACCCTTGAATGAAAAAAAAAATTATCTGAAATTCTTTATTTTAAAGTTTGACAACTTGCCAAATTATATAATTTGTTTAAAATCTATCCATTTTTATAATTTAGAGGATAAATTAAAAAAAAAAAACCAGTTGCAAAGCACCTTAATGATTAGAAACGAAGAAGTTGATTAGAGGCACTAAGCACTAAAGTCAACCATCAAATAGGAGAGAAGCACAATGTTGGTGCCAACCCTAGTCGATCCCTTCCACCATCTCCAAATCCTCCGCAACTCCGATGGCACCATCACTCGCCGGCGACCAGACCCACACACCCCTCCAACCTCCGATCCCACCCTCTCCATCCCCGTTCTCACCCAAGACGCTACCATCAACCAATCAAACCAAACCTTCGCCCGCATATTCCTCCCACACCCCTCCTCCACCAACCTCCCTCTCATCCTTTACTTCCACGGCGGCGGCTTCGTCCTCTTCAGCGCCGCCTCTGACTTCTTCCACGACGCCTGCGTAAACCTCGCAAAAGACACCAATTCCATCGTCGTCTCCGTCGACTACCGCCTCGCCCCCGAACACCGACTCCCCGCCGCCTACGACGACGCCCTCGAAACGCTCCACTGGCTCAAATCCAAGCCACAAGAGTGGTTGAGAAACCACGCCGACTATTCCAACTGTTACCTCATGGGAAGCAGCGCCGGAGCGAACATCGCGTACCACGCGGCTCTACGTGTGGCTGCGGAAACTAACTCTGATGGGATCAATTACCTGGACCCACTTAAGATCCGAGGGCTGATATTGAGTCAAGCGTTTTTCGGGGCCACAGAGAGGGTTCCTTCTGAGGTAAGACTTGCGGAGGATCCGATTTTGGCGCCGCACGTGTGTGACGTGCTGTGGGAGCTGTCGCTGCCCGTTGGGGCTGACCGTGAGCACGAGTACTGCAATCCTCGTGGTGGCGATGGCGGTGCGATTTTGGAGAGGGTGAGGGAGCTGGGGTGGCGCGTGATGGTGAGTGGGAGCCATGAGGACCCTCTTGTGGACCATCAGATTGGTCTGGCCACACTGGTGCAGGAGAAGGGTGTTCCCCTTCTCACCAGCTTTAGCCCAACCGGATCTCATGGGGCTGAGGTTCGTCATCCTCTCCACCAAAACCGACTCCATCACCTCGTTAAGCATTTCATTGCTGCTCCTTCTCCCTCCATCCACAATTTATCACCTCCAAACTCTATTTAACAACATAGTATCAAACTTATATATTATGCCAATTTTAATCAATATATATCACATGTGTGTTGCATTATATTTTATTTTCATGAATATTTTATCCAATAATAAATATTTACATATTTTTAAATATTATGTTGAATTAAATTATGTAATAAAATTCTAAAACTTTTAAAGTTATATGAAGATTTGTACACATTATATATTCCCTTTTCAAATATGTTTTAGGATTTATGAAAGCAATTGGTTCCATGAATCACAATACTTGAACACAGGCGAAGGGGTGCAACATATCCTAACGGAGCGGGTTTCTCAACCAATCGTGTGCCCGGATTCCATTCTAATATCGATATCTTCAAACTTAATATCAAGATAATATACAAAACAAATATTACAAGTAACATAATTATTTTTTAAAGGAAAAATAATATGATTCTTTATATATGAAAATATATCTTTTATTATTTTTATAGATGATGACTTACGCAATAAAAAAGTAAAAAAAAAACACTATTTTATACCAAAGGATAATAAACTTTACCCTCACAAGACAAAAAAAAATATGAGAAAGCTTATCTTATATAATATAAAATAAAATATAAACTCAATAAATAATTTTAAAATAAACTAAATATAAAAAATCAGAAGTTAATATTTTAAAAAGCACCACTCTAAATAACATATTTAAAAGCGTTAAATTAGTAAAAAAAAAACTTACTAATTAGATCAAATAAGCTTATCTCCTACTTAAACAAAAATTAGAAACTAGATTGACATAATCATTAACAAAATCTTATCGAGTTATACAATCTATTTGTTGTTGTTACTGTGCAAAACGTGGCAGCATTTTCCTAAACAAGCAAATTTAAGAAAGGGTGAGTATGTAATAGCAATTTAGGAGGTGACAATAGTAAATCCTAAGAAAAACTTTAGTGTTTGGACTTTACATTGATAATTAGGTCCAGTCACTAACAAGCAAACAGTTTTTCAGGCCCATCATCAAATCATCACGTCCAACAAACACCTCATTGTTCATGTACTACTAACAATTCTCTAGTGCACATTCATAAGTTTTTAAATCAGTGATCAAGTCAACCCAAATTTAACTGTGTACAACGGCACCTTTCATCAAGCATATACAATAAAATTTAATGTAAATGAAATAAAAAAAATTCATGCTACAAACAAACTGAAATATTGCACTTTATTTCCAATGTGATTGCAATTTCCTCCACGAACACAGAAAAAGGGGTCTCTACTTTTAAATTCTAAATACATGCATGTTTCGTGTTGTAGATAATGTACTATATAAATATACGTTCCACGTTTATCATGAGATACGTTTTCATTATTTTTGAACAGTAAGACCAAAACAACATATGAAACAAAAACAAAAATGAAGATAATATATTCTGCAAACTCACCCAAATGATGTATATTTTTCAGACATATTTTAATAATATCTTTATTTTTTTTTAAGTTACGTGTAAAACTCTAGATCTCAAGTTTCAAATGAAAGTCTTATCAAGCCACAAGTTAATTAGCAGCGCTCTCAATCACTTAATAACTCTAGAAAAAAGCCATAGCACTTATGCAGACTGAAATTGAATATATGTCAAAACGTTGTCGTTTCTATCACCAAGACGTTTCTCGATCATCTGCCTCGATGACATAATTTAGAATTAAAAATGACTTAGGCCATTGAAGAAATTAGATTTCATGCATTTGATTAAACTGCTTATGTGGCATGTAATTATGGGAAGAAATTTGAAGTAAAAGATAATAAATTTTGCCTTAACATGTTATTTTATGCGAGGTATCAACCTTAACCACCTCGATCTGATCGTGGATTTTTGCCCTCACGTGACCCTAATCGTTCTCAAAAGGCCATCTAATTAGTTATCACTACAGTGGGCTAACCTTGTAAGCATTCAAGAGTTGCTAAAATGTGATTATTTTTTTCACCGAAAATGTATGCTTATTTTAAATTTGTCAAAGTAATTAAGTAATAACAAGTGTGTAATCCAAATAAAATTGAGTACAATTCTTTAAGCAATGCGGATTTGAACTTTATAAATGCGTAAAATATAAACAAAATTCTTAAAATATAATTATTGACAATATCGATAAATACTTTGTTTTATGTTAAATGTAAAAAAAATCAAATAAAAAACAATTATCAATTGATGAAGAAGGGGAGTGACGTGGGGTTCACTCCCATCTGTATACTCACTAGTGTATTTTACTAGTTGGAAGAGCAAAATTATTGATCTTTATTTGTCTTTTGTAACAATGAAAATTATGAGATAGGACAAAAACATATATTTCAAGCAAAAGCTGCAGCTACAGCCTACAAGAGTGCAGTATCTGTCGAATTGTAGCTAGTAGATAGACTTGATCAAGATAAGTTTCTTGAGATTCTACTGCGAGATTGGTGCTATTATCATTATGTAATTCATAAGAAGCAGGCAAAATATTATAATAGCTTTTTTGGTTTTATTTGAAACTACAAAAATATGGTTATTGAATAAATCAGGTTGGCATAAGTTATTTATTTTAATTGCCAAAGGAGCAATTTTGGTCCCAATATTATTTCCACATTCTTAATCACTTAAAAACATGATATCCCAGCAGTATATATATATAAATTATGCCATAAAGTCATAAAACATTTCTTCTTGTTGATCATCTTAGGAATATATATTTTAATATATTGTTAATTATCATATATTAAACAAATCCGATTGGCATAAGTTTATTTTACTATTTACAACAACTAAAGAGGTAGCATATACATATTTTTTTTTTAATTGAATACCCATTCAACAATTAGTCTTAAACATGATCCCGTAAACCAACTATTTATCTGATCTCCTAAATATGTAAATAACTATTTTATGGGTATGATTCTTTAAATATATATTCTTCTTGCATATTAGTTACATGATATGTGGGTGAAAATTTACATTGTCTTCTAAATATATGAGATCTTCAAATGTTTAAATGATTTTTTTGATAATTACTTTGATGATTATGACAAATTGCGTTTGACTGGTCATAATTTGTTGGTTTAGTTTTGATCCTCAATACTTAAATAAAATTATGTTTAAGTATTTTCAAAATAATCAAGTTATAAAACTAACTTTGTCTTTTTTATTTTAATATTTGTTTTAATTTTAACACCATTTATATTGTTTATTTTAATATTAAATAAAATATTTGTGTTTTAAACAAAAAAAAGTATTATGCCGTAAGCTAAAGTTAATTAAAAATCTAAAATTAAAATTACCAAAACATAATTTTTGTTTACAAAGACAAAGATAATTTGTAACAATTCAAATAATCACTACAAGAAAAAAGCTATTTAAAGAACAATATTTAGCTACCAAATGAAAATGTTGCTAATTGTGACGAAAATAGTTACCAAATTAAATTTTGGTTGCTAAATAACTACAAAATAGAAGTAATGATTGAATATAGTGACTAATTAAGTCAAATAATTGGTATCTAACATTAGCTACCAAAGTTTTAGTAACCTATACTATTAGATTCTAAATTGATATCAAATTAAGTTAGAGACTAATTTAGAATCTAATGACATAGATCACTAAAAACCTTTGTATCTAATGTTAGATACCAATTATTTGACTTAATTGGTCACTAAATTCAATCGTTACTTCTATTTTATAATTATTTAGCAACCAAAATATAATTTGGTGACTATTTTAGTCACAATTAGTAACCATTTCATTTGATAACTAAAAATTGGTCTCTAAATCATCTTTTTCTTGTAGTGAATCAAATTATAAAATGCATTTAGTATTTGAATATGCAAATAAATATACAAATATATAATTCATTTATCAAATACTAAAATAAAGTTTACACACGTGTTCAAAATTGTCTATTCAACCTATAATGTCATTTGATTATGTATTAAATATAATCACAATAAATATTTAAAATCCCAAACTCAGGTGATAAAAATACAAAATATTGAATACATATAGATTTGTATGAAATATATCATATAAAAGTTTAACATCTAACTTTTTAATGGCTTTTATCTACACATTTCTTTATAGGTTAAGATATTTTCAATGTACAAAACAATTTTACATCTAGAATGTGTCTATGATGCAAAGAATTTTTCCACTACTTTTAAAAGCCAAAACCTACAATTAGGAAAACCAACACTCAGTTAAATCCAAGTCACGCAAAACCAGGAAACCCAACAAAGAATGCGTGAACAACAAAACACACAAACCACAATCAGGAGAAGTAAAAAACCACAAAATTTAGCCTAGTAGAAGTTTCATATCCCAAAAACTCTGAATCAAAGTTGCATCATCACCTGTCTCAATTACAGTATATTGTGAAGCAGAAATGACATAGAAACTTATCTTCACGAACCTGCAATCAAGAAAAAAAACGCATAGTCTTCTCAATTTGCAATTCCTTGGTTGATTTGAGGCAATGCAAATATAGAAACAATGAATCATTGATTTGTTAGCTAAGAAGAACCAATTGAGTTTTAAATTTGAGAAAATTAAAGATAAATACAAGAACGAACCCTAATAACGAAGTGAACCTCAGATTGAATGTCGTAGATCAACGCACATAACTTAAAATGTGAAAATGCAGAACATGGAAAACAGAAAATGCAGAGAAAGCATCTCAGATTGAATGTCGTAGATCAAACTTAGAACAGATTGAATAAAAAATTCAACGTAAAGCACTTTGAAGACACATTAAACGCACTATAGCAGATAGAACGCACAAATAGAACAGATTGAAAGCACGTTAGATGTGGCATAACATATTGGATGTGAATTGAAGATGAGTAAAAGAAGGGCGAGATGTGAGCGGATGAACTCTGTGGAGAAACTTTTGCAGAGTAGAGGAGATTTGAATATACGTTAAAAATTAATTCAAAACATTTTTAATTCAAAAATGTTATAAATTAATTTATTAATTTCCATCCATAAATTAATTCAAAAAAAATATTTCTAATTATATCTTAACAAAAGATTTAAGAAAGTTATTTATAAATAAACAATTATCTTTTATAATAATTAATTATATTATAATTTTTATTAATAATAAAATTTATTTTAGATACTAATAATGTTTAGTTTATAAAATAGTATCTAAATTAGTTAATTTATTGGCTAATTTCTTTTAGTTTCCATAGTTGCTATCTAATAATTTTTTTATAGTGGTTTATTTTTGGTTTCTAAATTAGTTGATATAATAATTATCTTTTGTTTCTAAATTAGTTATTATTTTTATAGTAATTATTTTTGGTTTCTAAATTAGTCAATATAGTAATTAATTATTTTTGGTTTCTAAATTAGTTACTATTTAATAATTTTTTTTATAGTGATTTATTTTTGGTTTCTAAATTAGTTAATATAGTAATTACTTATTTTTTATTTCTAAATTAGTTATTATTTTTTAATAATTATTTTTGGTTTCTAAATTAGTTAATATAGTAAGTAATTATTTTTGGTTTCTAAATTAGTTACTATTTAATAATTTTCTTGTAGTGATTCAACTATATCTTCAATCATAATATACTGATATATCCAAAATTACAATCAAAATCGAAATATTTTATTTTATTTGAAAATTATTTGTTCCTTAAGAAATAATAAAAGAGAATGTAAAATATGCTAAACTTTTATATACGTAGTGTAAATCTTTAAAACTTAATTCAAATGTTACACTGGTTGAGAGAATACTGTTTAACTTAGAGAAAGGTAAAACTTTAAAGTACTTACCAATATAGTTAAAAAAAATTAAAATATAAAAATATTAAATTAAAAAAATAAACTTATTCTAAATTCAATATTCTGATTAGACAAAATTGTTTTATACTTTATTATTATCTAACTAGTATAATAAGAATACGAAGAAGAAAGAAGAAAGGAAAGAAGAAAAAAGAAAGAACGAATGATCATGACTGTTATTACATGATTAATATTAAAAATAATTATTTAAATTTATTATTCGTCATTTATTTGGCTAAGAATTTTATATATGATGAATTTTTGAAAAATATGTGAATATTTTGAAAAAATATATGATGCTATTTCAATATTTAAAATTTAATTAATTAATTAAATTATAATAAAATATTAAAAAAATATGTTTGTATAAAATAAAAAAAACTAATTTAAAAAAGTAAAAAAATTAAGAAGAATGAAGTCATACATGTGACTTACGATTTCATTAAAAAAAAAAAAAGTTAAGAACAAAATTTGTGTATTTAAATATAACTTCAAAAGAATTACTTACGTGCAGAAACATGTTTTGAAAGTATAATTTCATTCTTAAGACTACCATTTCAAAAAATAACTTATTCCGTTTATGTAATTTTTTTTTGAAAATATATCTATTTTGATAAATTTAAATTGAAAGTACATCACTGTGATAAAAAAAAGTCATGATTATATATATAAAAGGATTGAAAATTTATTATTTTGTGGACCTTCTTACAATAAAAACGTTTTATTATAAATAATTTAGATATTTAACTATAGATAAATGTAGTACAACCTATTTAACTATAGATAAATGTAGGCTTATTCTTCTAATTATTTTTGTTTATTTTTCTTTATCTACTGTAACACATTTTAAAATAGAGACAGATTGGAACATTTATATTTAGAGGCCAATAGTAAATATTAAAAATTATTTTCTAAGTCAATAAAATAAAACATAATGAGATCAATTTAAGTTTTAAGAGATAAAAATGTTAATAAGATTGTTGGTTAAACCAAATTAGTGTAATACGGTGAAAAAGCTTCTTTTTACGCGTGACACTTTAAATTACATTTGTGGATTCAAATTTATACCTATCTTCTTATACAGACATTTATTTCCCTGATATATATATATACACCAATAACCAAACTTATTTAAATATTGACCGTTTTGAATGTAGGTTTACACTTTTATGCTCTTATATCTCACATATGGTATGTGGTTCACGTCAAAAAAGTAGAAGATATTGAGAAATTTAACCAATTAAATATAAATATAATGAAATTCAATAGAACCTAACCGAACATTCGTAGATGTGTGTAGTGTAGCCCAAACACCACCCAGAATTTTGCTAACGTAAGGCAGAAGTGGTAACAGAAACATGATGTGGCTTACATCATTATGTTTCTATCTAAGGAAAGTCATGGAAACCAAAAGAAAGATAAGGAAGAAACCAAACAGTACCTTGAGTGAGATAAAATAAGTAATTGAGTGGAAGTCAACTATAACATCTAATTATATATATTATCCTTCTATATTGTATTTCACGTTTTTCTCTTAGACTGAAACTGATATGATGTGAAGAAAGTTTTATTATATAAGGGACGACTTTAATGAAAATGGCCTTCGATGATCTAAACTACACCAGCCTCCAACTTCTTTCGGAAATGATGATTTTACACTTTCAATATAAGGACAGGTATGACAAAAGTAGTAAAATAATATACTTAAAAGTTGCAAATAATCTATAAATTTGAATATTTTTAAGTTAGTTTTATTAAAAAAATTATTTTAGTAAGTGTTTAAAATATTTTTATTTTTATTTAAGTATCTTATTATTTTATTTTGTGTTAATAAAATATATAATTTTTATTTTCGTTTTATTATCACCAACTTATCTGTTAGTTTATGTTTGCTATCTGTGATTTTTTTTTACTCGTCAATTAATTTATTATTGATCAGGAGCTGTTGAATTATAAATTGAGAAATATTATAAAATAAATGAAAAAATTGAGATGAGAAAATAAGATTACCTAACATAATATTTGATAACAAAAGTCAAATGTAATATTCAGATAAAAATAAAAAAGTATTTTAAATAATAAAATAAATTCTTATTGTTTAAGCATCATTCCAATATTTGGTAAGGAGACTATTACATGTTCCAATAAATTTTAGAGTAATCAAGAATACCACTTCTTCAATACATAACTAATTACATAGTTGCTTATATTGTTCTAATAAGATATAGAAAACACCATGCATCATATCTTAACACTTAGCTATCACATAACACTTGAGTATTAAGTGTCCTAAAGAAAAGAGATTATCTTGACCTCTCTTTTGTTTAATCTCATGTCATAATTTGATCAATATGCAGTCCATAATGACACCTGAGAGACATTGAATGATGATATATTTAAGCAATAAATTATAACTTGAGAGATATATATATCCCAAATCACCTATTTTCATTTTTCAATAAATATAAAATACAAAAATTTACTATGTTTAAATAATTGCCTAACACAAATTATATTCACAGTCATTAATATAACATATATTAAACTTCATCCCAACCTTTTAATTACCTTATCACTATAATCAGATGAATGTATATAATCACATCTTAACCTAACATAATTTCAATAATCATATAGTTCATACATCTAAAATAATATTCAATTAAATAAATGATATAATTAAATTTCCTTATTTGGAAGTACTATATATGTTTACTAATAAAATTATTTATGTCTACTTATATAATTTTATTATTGTAACTTCCAAAGTTTAAGTCAACATCACCAATCCTTTAATCAATATTCCAAAGAAAAGAAGAAATTAGTTTAATATAAAACTCATCAAGAACTTGTTTAGTCCATATTGATCTTCTCGTTACTAGCTTCTTAAGAATATAATTAGTTATGAAAATCAATAATTCCAAGACTAGATTCTTAGAAACATTTTATAAAGAATATAGATAAATTATAAATAATATGGACAATAAAATAAATAATAAGGTTGTTATATTTTATTTATAGAGATTTTATTTTTAATGCATTAAAATGTACGTCTCTAAAAGTTTAAGTCTTTCACTGTTGTAACTACTGCTAATCTTTCCATTTGTAGTTTAAATTTTAAAAATATAAGTAAATATTGACTATAAAATTATCTAACAATTTATATTTTTATTCACATTTAGAATAAATATATAATATTGAAATATTACTCATACATCAAACTATTAAAATTTAATGTACAGCCAAATATTATGCAAGTATTGAATGATTAAAATTTAATCCATAAAAAACAATAATGAACTGAAGAATTTGAGCAAGATTTATTTCTCGAACTCTTTAGGTCCCTGTTGCACCGAATCACTCTAAGCCACTTAATTTATTGGAATTGTTTTTCTGGTTTTAGCCTTGACTTTGAATTTATATTGGTTGATTCATGAGAATTCTGACGTATGATATGTTGCAGTAAATTAAGGCGTCATTTTAATTAATTAAGCACTAAATATTAGGACTTAGAGGGTTTTAGAATCTGTTTTTTGAATGCGTTAAACAATATTATATCGAATCTTAGATCCGGAATAGTTGTTAGTTGTAGCTTAGTATTAGTGAGGGGTTATGACTTATGAGGATGTTTTCCACCAATATTTATAGTTCATAAAATATGGATCAAAATATTTAAAAAAAAAAAAAAATTGGAAGAGGAAAACCCCCAAGGGTTTGACTTCGTGTTGTAACCCATTTTGGGTGAAAATAATGGGAATACTTTGAAGCCACATGGTGTAGTGTTAATTTTGTGATCCAAATATACTTAAATTGTTTTATTAAACCAAATTGTATTAAATTGAAACTGTTACTCTTCTCTGTGTTTCTATAAGACTTAAATTAAAATTCCGATTTAATCATTTTTATAAAATTAAATTTAAAATGTCTCTTGCATTAGTTTTTTTTTTTACAAAAATATCTTTAATTATGAATTTTTTTAAATTCAGTTTTCGCATTTTTTAAAGCATAACTCTTGTATAAAAAGTATTTTCAAAATATTCATTTAATTACTCACATACACAGTAAATAAAAAGTGAAGTAATGATATATTAATTATGTGATAGATTAAAATAGTTGAAACTAAAAAAATTGAAAAAACAAATAAAAAACATTATATAATGTTTTGGGATGATATTAGAAATACATAAATTTAAGAGAAATTAATAGTAACAAATAAATATTTTTTATTTATTTCGTGTACATTAATTAACTGAATATTTTATAAATAATGTAGTATGAACTAATTTTTTAACCAGAGTTTAACTAAAGTACAATTTTATTTTTTATTAAAAATGCATCGATAGTTTAGAAGTTTATTATGTTGTTATTCAATAAGAAATTATCATGCATAATAAATATGTTGGTAATTATAATTACCATAAAATTTATTGGCAGTGAGTAAAAATAAAATATTTAATTACTATAAATAAAATATTTATAAAAAATTAAAAATATATAGTTATATCATTCCATTCTATAGATATTTTATTTAAGTCGATTTTAAAAATATACAATTAAAAAAGCTAAGTTTGAGTTGGACGGAGAATATGTAATTCAACAATGCTTGACTTATAAGTTATACTCTTAACTATCCTATTTATTCCAAATATTTGACGCCATTCAAATTTTCTTTTTACTTTGGATGAAGTTAAATTCATAGCTATTTTAATCAATATATAACAATGATATTTACATATTATTTTCAATACATTTTTATATAATTTTTTTATCATTAAATCAAGGAGAAAAATTATATTATAATACATTCTCTGCTCGTTTACTTTGACACAAAAAAGTAGTAAAAATAATTATGGGCAAATATCAAAGTTCACTTTTAAATAATAACACACTGTTCGTACCCTACTTCTATTGTACTTTTTATAGTTATTTAGACAATAAACAAAAAAACACAGTTTTAAAACATCGTACCATTTTTTTTTCTCAAATAATTGATATTAAACAAGTAGTAATATGCTAGAAGCATTAGAAAAAAAAATATGAATTTTCTTTTTAAGGAAAACGAGTTACTGTAATAAAAATCTATTAATATTTCTAACAACTTTTTTTTCTGTTTTTTTTTTCTAATTTTCTCTTAAATCAAACTAAGTGTCAATGTGAGTATGTTACATTTTAGAATCTTGTCTTCCGAGATTTGTGAAAACTTACAATTTTCTTTCCATATAAAAATTGGATGGAGTGATTTACGTCCTTGGTTTTGATGCAATGATTAGCGAGTGAGGCTCATTAAATTAAGAGCAAGGTCTATACAATTTTACAATACTTAATAAATTTTATTTAATAATAAAGAATATATTAAAAATAAAATATTACAAAATGCTATGCTAGCATTTCACATAATTTAATCCATTTGAATTAATTTATCCGTAAATCGATCTGACCCTTGTTGTCGTTATAGGGCAGAATTCATTCCTTTTTTTAATTAAAGACTACATTAATTTCCCTTAAGAAAAGTTGCTTCAATTACGAAATCACATATGCACATTACATGAAGAACTCTTCTTCTATGGCATGAAATGAAAATTTGAAAATGAGAAAATGAGAAAATTACAAAATTACCCGAAGAATTTAGTTTATTGATTCCTTTTGAACTATTTTATCTTCCACATTGGGTTCATCACTGTTCTCGTTTCCTTGCTCTGTTCCCATGCGTCAAACAAGTGTCCACGTGTCACTCGATGTGGTTGTTGAAGTTTGAGTGAGTTGAAGTGCGTTGAAGCCAGTTGGTAAATGCCTCAAGAGTTTTCATGTCAGCTCTGTAATGCTTCTGAGTGAACTCAAGAAGCATGGGCCATGTAAAATCTGGGTACAGCCTTGGGCTCAAATTGTCCACTAATTCACATGGTGGACTCACCACCTTGTCACTTCTCGGACACAAAAAGAAAGCAAGAGATTTTCTTGTTGTCTCGCTGTTCACCACTGCCCTGTGCAAGCAGCTCTTGTATCTCCCATTTGAAAGAGCCTATCATCACATCAACACACATCGTATCGTCATCAACCAAATTCCACAGTGTTTCTTTTGTCTGGTTCTGTTTGGTAAGACAAATGCATGAAAGTCAAGAGTAATTAAATTAAGACAGTCACATTACCATGAAGGTGTCACCAACATTCACAACAAAAGCATTCAAATCAGGTTTGATGGAATGCCACTCATTGTCAACACAAACTTGCAGGCCTCCCACTTGGTCTTGGTGAAGAATGGTCAAAGATGTTGGATCACAATGAGGTCCAGTGCCTAAAGTCAGGTCTGGTTTTTGACACGGAGGGTAGTAATTCAGCCTCATTATCGAGTTATTCTCTTCAAAGAACTCCCTGAAATAAGCTCTACCAACTCCAAGGCTCAGCCCCAGAAGCTCCATTATACCTAAAGAAAGATTGCTCATGGCTTCACAGTAGTCCTGGTAGACATTCCTGTGTAAATATGCACAAAACATCAGTCAAACCAAACCAAACATACCCATGTGAGTACTTTGCAAAAGATCTCAAATTTAAATCTTATACTGGTTGATTATTTATTTTATGAAGAAAAGTGGAAGAAAGAAAAGGTGACACATATTTTGATTACCCGAATTGCTCAAACTCTTTGCCCATTTTGTCGCATAAGTAGTCCTTGACAAGGGTTGGTGAGTTATTGCGTGCTGCAGAGTACTTAAAGGAAAGGGTCTCTTTCCAAGGGAGTTTAGAGGAGAATCTGCCAGTGAAGCTACTAGCATAGCCGCAATGCTCCCCTGGCATCCTCTGAGCCCTCTGTTTGTGAGACAGGGGAAGGGCAAAGAAGTGGTCCATGTAAAGGTGAGCATCGGATATCAACTGCTGCTGAATCCCATGGTTGACAACCAGAAAGAAGCCATGCTTTCGGCATGCCTCACCAACGAGCCTGGAGGCTTCTGATGCAGCAAGAGGGTCACCGGAGAGGAAGCCTCCCAAGTCAATGAGTGGAACCTGTAACTCAGGCTCATCCAAGCATGCTTTCTCCTCATCAGGCCAAATGAACTGAGAGGGTATGTGAAGTTGGTGTCGGAGGACTGAGGCATCAAAGACAAGAGGGTGCTGATCTTGTTCTTTGATTTCTTGGTTGGATGGTTGAGGCATGATGGTGGTTATGCAGTCTATTGCCATTGCAATATTAATTATTAATAGTGAGTGATAGAAGGTTTGTGTAGTGAGGAGAGGAAGAGAAGAGGGAGAGAAAGAAGTTGGTAGAAGAGATGAAAGAAAAGCCAAGGCCGCTTGTTGGGGAAATGGTGGAACAAATATTGGAATCTTATATAAGCTCCCAGTCTCCTACACACGTACACACTCTCTCACCCCACTTTGATCCATTCACCAACACCACACCCCCATCACTTTCACAATTTCTCTACTCAACTCTCTTCAATTTCTTTTTCCTCCATATTTTTTTCTCTCTAATTTCTCTCAAAACCTGTTATCAAAATACATTTTCATATTTCATTATCTCTGTACAAATGCAGAGCAAGCAGATGCCAATATTATAGCTTTATTAAAAACCAAATAGATTAAGATTCTATTACATATCTCGCTTAACCAAATTATTTTGATGGTTAAATTTTGGTTATGAGAAAACTAAAATATATTTTAAAAAAATCTATGAATAGATAATTTTTAATTTAAAAACAAGCTGTTTTTATTTTATTTTATTTTCTGTTTGATTATCTTGTAAGAAATTTATTCAATTGAAACCTAAATCTTGTTCCCATATGTAGCATAGTAATTTTGATACGTTCTATATCACTTTTAAAAACAACTACTGTAAACATCAATAATATTATTATATACAATACTTTATAATATATGTCAGTATAATTTTTTACATTGAAATTAAATTTACCTAGTTATTCGTAGTCCTTTTTGAATTTACTTTATCAGTTTGCCTTTACCAACGGATTTGATATTGACACGAAGACACAGTGCACTTTTTAATTCTAGTAATTTTACTTAGGATTATGAATTTCATGTTGAAATATTAATAGACTTTTTGAATCAGTGCCTAATTATTTTGAGAAGATAATTTTATTTTCTACTTTTACAAATAAATGTTAAATTGTTACTTTATTTTTACTTTTAAATATTCATACATAAATAATTAAAATCTTTGCAAAAACAAAAAAAAAAGTATTATCAGAAGATTTTTGTTTGTTTAGATATAAAAAATATTTTTTAAGTCAAACTTCTCTTTGAACTTATAAATATACGCCGACTGCTTAAGTAATGCTCTCATGGTATTTATACTTAATTTTGTCTCTGGAAAAATATATCTCAATAACATTTTTTTTTAATTTAATGTTAATGACATTCTAGAGGGGGTAAAATAGGTTAGTTGTGTGGGATCAATCTCTCTAATTCGTCTTATTTGGTGGATTGGATTGAGATTTTTTAGTCTTCGAACTCGTATTAAATCTCCCTTTTAGGTATCTACTTCGTTTTAACTTACTTTCCTTAATTTATTAAGAAAGTGAATTTAGATTAGAAAAAACACGTTAAATTGTTGAATATTAACCTTTTAAAATAATGGATATATGCTAAGATTCTGTACGATATCATTGTATGTCAGTGATTATTGAAAAACTGGAAATAGATGGAGTGTCACCTATAAGGATATAACTTTAAAATGGAAACTAATTCATAAAAACATTGATGATAAATTATTTTCAAATGACGTAGTGTTCTAGTATTTGGTGATGCTTTATTGTACTTAATATTTTATTTTTTAAAAATTCATAGATTTGTAGTATTATTTGGATTCATAGTTTCTTTATTCTACAATTATGATAAAAATTTTCAATTCATTTTACTATTTTGAACATTTTATATTTTAATTTCATTTTCTTAAGAAAATAAGTTAACGCAATTGCTTTGGTCACATTGACAGTGACATGTTAATACAATGATACAACTTCGTTAAAAAGAATTATTAAGGCAAGACTTTTCTATCAAATACATATTTTTTATTAATTAAAAATATTGAAAACTATAAAGATACGAGAGATTAATTAAATATGACGTGAGAATAGTCAATTTTTGTATTTTCCAACAAGTCTCAATAAAAAAAAAAGGAATATGTCTAAAATATTTTGTTAGAATGTGTTAAAGCATTTTCTTTGAAAAGAAAAATATATAAAATTCAAAAATAAAAACTGGTAGTTCATTTTGTCATTTTCACAGGCTCAACTAGGTTAGGGGAGGTCCTGCAATGGAGCTTTTTAGGGGAAACAATTGTAGGAATTTGATGCAAATTGTGGAAGGCCAAAGCACAATTGTATTGTAACTACGGCAAGTGACCATTCCACTATGGCATGTCGTTAGCGAAAAATCTTGAAAATTAGATGAATTCAAGATCATCTTTTAAGTGATTCATGAAAAGGATGAAAAAGGTGAAGAAAAATAAAAGGAAAGGAGGAAAAAGTGTATGAATAAGGACACAGATAGAAGTACATCTAAACTAGTGTGACAAGTCCTTTAAAAAAAAGCATCTCTATGTGGAAGCAGTTGATAACTGGTCAGTAACTAAACCATGGAAAGACCCAGGATCCAATATACAGACAAGTTTTTCTGTTCATAATACAATTGCCATATATAAAGAGATTACAGAGGAACCATAGTGCTGAGCATGCCCACTGTTAATTTCCACGTCGTCAAAGCACCACTTGCAAATAATATCACCTAATCAAAACATTTATTAATTTTCACTTAGTATAAAATTTAAAATTTAGTATTTAACTAATTAATCATATTTAATAATCCACAAAAAACAACTGTATAAAAACCCGTGAATACTTTTGTAAGCAATAATATCACTACACTTTGACTAGGATATAGTCCTATAATAAGTGCACAAGGTTCCTAAAGGTTCTTTTAAATACTGTGTTAATAGGGGAGGAGAAAGAAGGTGGATCAGTGGTGATTTTCCCCCTATTACTGCGTAGCAAGCAAGCCATGTAAGGTTCAAAATTTGCCAATTCAAGCTGCTATCTCAATTCAGTGTATATCCCAGCAAAAGTTACTTTTTTTGGAGTTTTTTTTTTATTCTTTCTCCTATAGGAGAGGAGATGAGAAAAAAATGGAACTACATTTTGGAATAATGATAACAAAAATAGTAAAATTATCTCAATTTTATGCCCAGAAAATGTTTTTTTTTTAATTCTTTTAGTTAATAATTAAGATATAAATAATTTAGTTTATTTTCTTATTACAGCCTAAAACTATACTGAAACTTAATTATATTTATTATGGTACATTGATCAACTCTTTTTTGAATGGTCACCATAATAGGCATTATGTGACCTATGCTAAACTAAAATGCGGTAATTAGTACGAAGATCGTTTGAATCAGTGCAAGTTGTTGGACCACATGTTACTCTTTCAACTCTAAATTTCAATTATATATATATTTCTTTAGGGGAAACCTACAAACAATTGTATGAAAGATTTTCAATTCAATGTACATAGGAACAAAAAGAAGCTTCTTCAAATGTTTAGTGAAACAAGAAGGTGCCCTTGAAAGGTGATCCTTTCAGGAAAAAAGAAAAGCAACTTGGCAGAGAAAGGTCTCCCATACGATAATAACATAAAATACGACTTTTTCCGTCAGTGCAAGTAGTACACGAATCTTTGAATGGAGTGGTTCCGAGTTTCATCAATATGTTGCCTATAAGCATTGATCACTAAAGTTTGATCTTGTTCTTGATCTTGGTTTGACGATGTCGATGGTGTCTCTGTTAGAAATTTTTAGATTAATATTAATTAATTATTGGATTAAATCTTATTATTGTTTCATGTTTTTCTTTGATGATTGTTGATCTAGTTAAGAGGTATATTTATCTTAAATTAAAGCATTCAGCGCATTGTATATTTTGTTTTATCGTAATTACAGGATTTCACTCTTAACTTTAGATGGTAATTAAGTTTTGTTTATAATAGTTTTTTCTTTTTCCTTGAGTAATAATGTGAACTGGGTCTTATTAATAATCCAAGTTTACTCCTTATTTACATTTATTGATAAATTTGTTACAAAACTTTTTTTTTAAATGGAAATATAGTTGGAATTTGATTATGAGGAAGATATATGATGAAGTGAGATTATTGAAATTTCCTATTATGATATTCAAATTGAGGTGACTATCTAACTCGGTTTCACCTTTTACTTTATAATACATTTAATTGAAGTCAAGAATAAGTCTATTACTACACAACCTTTACGTCTCGTGTTATGCTAAAAGGTTGAAGCAATCATACATAGGCATATTAATTACTATACGAACTCCTAACTTTGAGCTCGTGCTAAAAAAATTTAGGAAAATTTATTTGTATCTCGTGATTATTAGTACACTAAAAATTTTGTGTGTATCTTGTGATGACTTACACAATACGTCTTTTGAAGCCAATGTCGGTACAACAGTGTTGTGAATTTATAAATTAACAAATCCTATAAAAATAGTGCTTGTGACTATGTAAAAAGGACAAAGTTCTGTAAAATTAACATTATATCTATACAGGAACGATGAAGTCTTCTAAAAATAAAAGTGAATTTTTTTGAAGTCAGTGTCCATAGGATAATGGTGTGATTATATAAAAAGGATAAAATTCTATAAAAACGATAAATCTAGTATAAAAATATCAAGAGACTATATAAGAATGATTCAAATATTTTATATAAATGATTCAATTATCGTATTAGTATGATGTTGTTGCGTAGAAGTTGTTCTCACTACATTGATAGAGTCACTTTAGTTCTCAAAATTAATTAGGAATGATAATAACATGTATTACTGCCAAGTAAAATGTGTTATTTACATTTATCTATGAACTTATTACGAATCATTTTCTTAAATTGAGAGATCTTCAAAATTTGATTATGAGGAGAATATTTACTTTTTATGATATCCTACGGCCATGCAGTTCAATTTCACTGCTTACTCCATAAATCTACCACTATTATAATTATTTTTCAATTATAACTATTTTATGATTAGTTAATATACTATGTTTTGATCCTATTACAGTGTTTCTGTGAGTTGATCGAAGAATATATACCACATGAGTTATTAAAAGAGTTAAATTATTAAAATTTTTAAAGTATTCAGTCTTTCAAATCAATAAAGTAAGACCGGTAGATTTACGTATTTTATCAAAAGACATGCAAAAAGAAGAAGATGAAAAGTAAGAAGACCGTAGCACAAATGCATCCTATAAATTGGTGACTTAATGCTATATTTTGTCTATTATGATTAATTAATTATTGTGTTTAAATTGCTCTATTGTTATATTTCTTTGAGTTGTATCACCGTATCTTGAAAGTCTCAAAAATATTTTGTTCTTCAAATCATTTTAAGTAATACTGGTAGACTAACCTAATTAATCAAAAGACACGAAAAAAAAAATTGAAATGACCACTATAGCACAGAATATATGAATGCATTATATCTGAAGAAAAAGCATGTATTATCTATTGGTATATGATATTAGTACGAGAAAAGCAAGATAATCATCTATTACAAGAAAAAGAAAATACTACTCTTACCGTTAAAAGTTGTTGGTATATAGTCTTATACTTTCATG
>Ga0099825_1003344_pt1 | contig 21346 bp, 8 predicted proteins | sample SiratroredBW_FD_76838 | JGI IMG/M metagenome (GOLD analysis project Ga0099825, IMG submission 76838) | Root nodule microbial communities of legume samples collected from California, USA - Siratro red BW | ecosystem: Host-associated > Plants > Roots > Nodule | place: USA: California | collected... | reverse complement strand
TTTTTCTTTTTTTTTTTTTTTTTTTTTTTTTTTTTTTTTTTTTTTTTTTTTTTTTTTTTTTTTTTTTTTTTTTTTTTTTTTTTTTTTTTAATTTACATTTTCAACTTACCTCTCCTTCAATGTATTCTGACAACAAATAATGAATTAGATTGTAATTATGATTCAAATAATGTCAAAGAAATTATAAGTCATACTCTAACATCCTTAATATATATTTAATATATGTTGTTCTTGAATGGTTTTCGAAAATTGAGTTAGGTGTGCTCCATATTTAGGTTTTTAATTTTTGATCTTTGAACTTTCAGTTAGAAGATACTAAGTAAAATGTGTTTCAATACTTAATGACAATATGAGGATGTTGGAAATCTTAAAAATTGAGATGGAAAACATATTTTTTATTTAAAATATTTAATTTATTACTATTTTTTTTTGAACAGTTGTTTTATTAAAAATCGAACTTATGATCTTAATTTTGATAATAATGATTGGAGACTTACCGTTACATCAAAAGTTATAATTATTAATTAGGGTGTAATACTTTTTACTCAGAATTATTTAACTGTGACTTGTTTCAAAAATAATTAATGTGACCTGTTGCAACATTTATTTTTCAATTTTTTTTATGGATACTTTTATCTTTCAAAATTACATTGTGTAAGCATAATCTCACAGACTTCACAAGACTTAAATGCATATGTGAAAATTTTCACAAGTCAATTACCTACAATTTTCACTGTCAACTTCAGTGTATTTCTATTATACAGTGCTTTTTCTGGTATTTGACTACACTAGTAGTATGTTTCTTAGATTTAGTATACTTCTGATTGTTTGAAACTAATGCAACTTGTTAAAAATGTATAATTAATGTGCATCTTTACATAGAGAAAAGTTGAAATTTTATGATTCAATATCATCCATGTGGTTATATTGAAAGTTTGAAAAATCCGTGCAATGAGTGAATATTGTACATCTTCTTTTGATTATGAATGAAAGTGTACTATAATCCATGAATGTACAGAAAAATGGACCATGCAAGGACTGTGTCAGGATGAAGCAAAGTCATCTATTAATTGTACTTTTCTAGTGAAACCTAGGGTAAGAATCTTCTAGTGGGAATCACATATTTTTGGACTTTAATTTCTGTGTATGACAACTCTAAATGTTTTCATGTTTTTAATTAATAAAAACTTTATGTTAAGTATAAAATAATATATATATATATATATATATATATGTGTGTTTTTTATACTACCAGTATATACTATTTATTTGTAATTTTTATGTGTGAATGAAATTATTTTTTATGTTTTTTTGTTCAGAGCATGAATTAATGTAATATTTATTTGAAAATAAAAATTAATATGCTTTTTTTTATTCCTATGAAAGAGAATGACTATTTTATGTATATTTTTTTTCCGAGGACAATAAGGGTATCATCTTATTGTGAAAAGATTACCAAAACAAAGTTATGAATATGTAATGTCGAAGTTTTTTTTTTTTTTAAATTATCAATGTAATTTAAAATTTTAAGATAACCATGATAAAAAAAATCACATTAATAGCGTATTATAATTCTAATTAAATGACAGAGTAAAAAACTTTTACAATATTAAAAGATATTTTATTTATACAACTTCCTTTTCAATCCATAATAACCAGGATAGTTAGCATCATAATATGTACTAGTTTTTTTTTTTTTTCCTCTTCCTGATATTTTATTTTTGTGGGTTTGTCCCACTAATTGGAAACTTTAAAAAAAATTATTAATAATTAAAAAAAAGTGTACGCTTGTTTGTTTTAGCTTATTATTCTAAAAATATATTTAAAAAAATGAACCGATCATCCAAAATGTGTTATTTAATATAACATTTTTTTTAATCATTTACGTATAGTTCTTTAAATATAGCACAACTGTGAAATGATATTCAACCACAAACTTAGTAATTACGAAGCTTTTTTTATGGCTTTGCACGTGTTACTTTTGGTCAAGGGTATGTTTAAAAGAATAATAAGAGAACCTTTATTTTAATTTATTTTGTAATTTGAATTTTTTGACGATAAACACTGTTCATGAGGTACATGAAATGATGCACCAACATCTTATCACGTTGAATGAACATTATTAACATCACAAACAAAAAGTTAACTCACCTTTTGAGATTGACTAATGATACACGAGTGTCTTTTTATTTTTAAACATAAAATTATATTTATAATTTCTCATTATATATTTCCTATTACATCATATTATTTATTATACTTAATATACGAAATTCAATCAAATGTAATACAATTTCTAAAAATATTACTCTTTTCACTTAAATAGAACTATATTTCTTTTCGGTAAAAAACGCAATACTTATATTTTTTTTCCCTCTCTCATATAATATTTATATAGTTTTAAACTTTTGTAAGTTTTAGCTTTTCGTTAAATTTGTAATTAAATCCAAAGGTTGGAGTCTCGAGGGACTTTTATAGAACCCTAGAATTTGTTGGATACCATTATTTATTGAATGCAATTGAGTATTGGCTTTGGCATAACCATCCTATGTTAAGGAATAATCTATTATTTTGCTGTTCAAAAAAAAAAAAAAAAGGAATAATCTGTTGTTTAGTTGGCTTACTTGTCTCAAAGGTCACAAATATGTCACAAAAAAGTAAGAAAATAGAATATTATTATACGATAATTAAATATTTTTTGGCAAAATATGTCACAAAAAACTAAGAAAACAGAATGGATAAAATATATGAGAATTGAATTTTTTTGGAAAAATATGTGAAAAAGTAAAATTTATAAATTAATAAAAAAATTCATACATAATATATCAATTTAAATAAAATCAAAACAGTATTCCGTTTTACTTTACTAGTTTTCCTAATAAAGTGTCGTAGATAATTATTTAGAATGCACATATATCTATAACAAAATATAATTTAGTGTATATAATTTTTTTCCTAAAATCATCTTCAATTGTAATTGTTTATTCTATGTAAAAAGATATATAACACAGTTATTTTCCTTAATCGTTTTATATAAATTTTATTTTTTGAATAAATACAAGAAAAAGTTATATATATTTATTTTGTTGGTGTGTTGTGGGTCCAAGGAACATGGGTTGCGCGTGAATGTGGTCACAAATCATAAGAAAAAATCCAAATTTGATTCACGGGATTCTTCTGTCACACTTTCTCCCCCTTTGTCTCTTTGTCCCCATTTTTTCTCACAACAACAAAATTGCATCTATCAAGTTTCAATCTTTAACAAAAGGGTACTATAATTTCTCTCTTCTAAATCATGGGTATTCACAAATTTTGAATCTTTATGATAAAATGTCTTGGTTACACCAGTTAAAAGAACAAGTCAAACAGAAAAGACACATTTTTTTCTTTTGCCTCAAATTTTCCCTATGAAAAATGTGCTGATTCAACACTAAAGACACAAAATTTCAATCTCTTTTGGTAAGGTTCTTATTATTTAGATAAAAATTAAAATATCAGTTACATGCTAGATTCAAAACAATCTAACTATAGTAGTTAACAAAATTTGAAATAGAATAAATTTAAAATGTTGTGTGTTACAAGAACCATTGATCCTTGAGTTATGGTAAAATTCTCCTTTTGTGACAAGACACTGACTAAGGATGAAGATTTAACTCACTTTGTTCATCACCAACTTCAACTTTATTCATTCTGTTCTTTCCATGTCTACCTTTTCAACTCTTGATGATTATTGGTACTTTGTTGCTCGAAAATGGTGGATATTCTTAGTCACCTTCCTGCTACAAAACAAGCATTATTCATCATATCCATCCTAAGCAATGTACGTTGTGGTACATTGCTTTGTGATGCATAAGTAATTTATATGACTTTAAACTAATGTGATCATGATTAGTTCCTTGTTCTTCATTTCTACAGAATTCATGAAATGGGTTATCAAACACCAAAAGTTGGTTAGTGTCCTTTATTAACTTTGGAGTCCACACAATGACCTCTAATTAGGGTATTTGTTATCAATGTGTTTTCTTTTTTTCCTTTGCATGATTTGTTTCATCAACTTTACCTTAATTTCATGCACCTTATCTCCTCATTATCTGCATGCCAGCACATGAAACCAGGAACCTTCCCTCTTTTCATTTTTGTCTGTTGTTCATTGACTCTTTCCATTAAATTATACTCTACCATGTGCTTAGAACAACAAAAATACACCACCAGAGAGACTTGACACAACTTGTTTCATTCATTTATACTCAAGCTTTAAAATGCAAATCTCCTCAAATTTATTAGGAGCTAAGAATTCATTTTTTTCTCAAATTTTTTAAGTTGTAAACATACCTTAGTCGTGCAAATAGTAGTTTTTGCAATGACTTGTCTCAAAGTTATGAAGGGCAGAAGAGAATCAACAAAGCTCAAAGTTACATCTTTGAAAACCCATTCAAGATATAAACATTTGGTTTAAAATGTGAAATTATTACTATTGTTTCATTGTTATTATTATTATTTTTTTATTGTTATTATTTTTATTCTTATCACTATTTTTATTATTATTCTTATTGTTATAATTATTATTTTGTTGTTATTATTATTATTATTATTATTTTCTTTAATTCAAGTTGTTAAGGAGTGAAGATAAGATGATTGTCCTATTTGCATCAAGTTTTATTATACATTAAAATGGTAGTTTGTAAGCAAAATAGAAAAAAAAAATATTAAAATAGTAATTTTTGCGACATTAATTTCAATATTTTGATGATGATACATGAATAAAATTTTGCAGGAACTTGTATTAAAGAGAAAACCAATAGGAATCTAACTTTTATGAAATTCATCTAATAAAAATTGGACAAAGAAAATGAACTTCCAATCGACAACAATTGACGGAGAAAATTGGATTCCCTAAAAGAAAAATTAACTTTAAATTTGGAGGAGACACAGGATAAAATTCACCCAAATCATGAAAAAAATACTTACGGATGAAAATTCCACCTTTTGAAATTCCACTCACAAATTTGATCCAAAATGAGTTCACATATTTCAAAAATTGAATGGTATAAATATGTTTTCAAAAGATTAGAGAAATAGAGAAAATGACGTAATAAAAGACCTTAGGACAAACTCCATTGAAGGTATTATTAATTTTATGGCTAGCGCACAAGTAGAAATAGTATAATTGATAAATTAAGTTTTTGTGTTTATTAACTAATGCTAAAGACCTTTATATTATTTCAGTAGAGAGATTAACTCTTATTCTAAAATTTGAACAATAAATTAAAGAAGATGTTTATAAATCTTTAGCTAAAAATTCTAATCCAGGAAGAATCCATGCAATAAAAATGACTAAGGCATAAAGTAACATATCTAATATAAAATTCCATATTTTTTCAATTTTAAGTTTATAACTTTCAAAATATTTTCCAATACAATGAAGCCATAAATGATGAAGCCATACTCATGAAGTATAAAGGCAAAACACAAGAGTTATGAAAGAAAATATATATTAAATCAGAAGAAAAAACTATAGAATCAACATTTATTATATTCAACCTCAATGTATGGTATATTAACTACTTCAAGACATTTGAAACATAAAAAGAAATGAGAAAGAAATTGTGAAGTTTGAAGATGGAAGTCTCTTTCAAGTTCTCCACAATACTGTCAAAAGTGTAAAATGCTTTCTCCTTATAGCAGAATCTTCCTTTTATCTTTTGCTCATAAAGTAAACTTTCACTCACCCATATGAAGTGTCCATGAACAAGCTAAGCGAGCTTCCAAAATGTAAATTTCCTCTTCACAAAAATGACCTTTGATTATAACTATCAAGGATCCGCAATTACATAATTTCTCTTTTTTTGTCCTCTAATTTTTTCCTTTTTTACTTTTTCTTTGCATTGATTATGCGTTTTTCTGTTGCAAGATTTATGGTGGTTGATGCAGGAAGGGAGAAAAACTACCAAGGAAAGAGGGGAAAATGTTAAGCAATTTGTGAACTGTGAAGGTGAAGACGGTGGAGCCAATGAGGCAAAGGAACCAATATTAGCCAGAGTGCACAGCAGAGGAATGGAGAAGAAATAAAAGGTAATTTAGGAAAAGAGGAAATTATAAATTTTGCATTGACTTAAAAATGAAATAATCACCATCTTTCTATCCATTTTTGTTTCCTTTCCACATATAGCATCACATTTTTTTAAGAAAAAACATCATGCCCGAAGCAATCAGTGACGTTTCCTTAAAAAATTACACAGCAACTATCAAGAAAAGTAGATAAATGTTTCGAACAATTTAACATACCCCATTTTCATATAAACTCCACTAACTAACTTGCATTTATTTTTTACTTAGTTAAGTCTACATAAAACTTATCTACGAATGAAGAATTTGTTCTAATCATTTATCTAGAAAAAGAACATTCAATATGCCAAGGCTCGGCACACCTAAGAAGTTGCTTAGCCAAGCACCATTTGCTTTCCAATAATATAAACCAAACTATAACCAGTGTTGGATGCACACATGAAGACAATGTATATGACATCAAAACGATGCAATTGGTGATTTCTGCAGCTGGCATTCACATAAAAAATTCAGAAATAAAACGAAGGTGAGGCATGATTTCATTGTACAACTATCTTATGATGCTGTGGTCTTGATTAATCAGACTGACCTACATAAAGTACTGTGAAAGGGGAAGGACCTAGAATATTAAACTGCTCTATAAATCAACATCAATGATTTTTCCTAAATCAACTAGCAGGAATCAAGATGAATAGTAGGCATCAAGATATTGATATTGGTGCCTCCTATTATACTGTAGCAAGCTTGCATATGTCCTGTCCCAGATTCCAATATACATACACTCATCATCAGGACTCAGACAAACCCCAGAAATTTCCCCAAAGAAATCAATCTCTTGCCGTTTTTTGTAGTCTGCCTTTGTGCTATACACGTGCACAAAATCTGCAGGCTCAGCAACCACCATATATTGACCATCTGAAGAAAACCGAATAGACCGGGTTGCCCCTAGGTTACCCTTGAGAATGGCAACAGGAGACGATAAGTGTCTAACATCCCATACTCTGCAAGTCTTGTCCTGATTCCCCGTTGCAAAGGTACATCCATTGGGATGCCATGCAGAAGCAAAAGAGTAATCTCGATGACCAACCAAAGTAGCAACAGTCTAAGAAATCAAACAAATCACAAAGATGTTGGTGGAAGTTTTGGAAAGTATAAAACTACAAGGTAATTTCATTACATTCGTATCTTCATCTCCCTTGGAGATACTTAACAATGAATACCCATATGACCATATCATAGCATATATGTTCAATGAAAGTTTTACTTATTTCACGTTCACTACTCATATTTGATCCATTAGCAAATGCGTGAACTAAATCAAAGACAAAAAGAATGTACTCGAACGAAAATTTCCAATAAATGTATGATCAAGAGAAACCAAGTACCTTCCCATTCTGAGGATCCACCAGCAGTCCATCTAGGTGATCTCCGACAACAGTCATAAGCTTACGGTCTGGACTGATTGATGTGTGCTGCATAAATCAAGGCAGATCAAAACCGCATTTTCTTGGATGTAGAAATGATGTGGAAAAAATAGTTGAAATTCATACAAATTGTGAATGCAACTGCCATGCTCGAATCTTGAACATCAGTTTAAGACAATCAAACAGTAAAAGAAAAAATTTAACAACATAGATACCAGTTAACTTCAATCCATCTTGGCTTTAATTGATTATGCTCTCTTTCCTTTTAATCAAGACATGGAATATGGAACCTGAATTCCTGTGGTATTTTTCAAAATTTTATCCAAATCTTATTTCAATATCTCACTTATTTTCCTACAAGGGAAAGATTATCCCCATATAAGTCCATTTGGAAATCAAAAGCTTCCTCAAAGGTCAACTTTTTGGGCAAGATATGAGTTTTGTCCAAGTGGGTTGAATCAGTTTCTTCGTGTCCCCTTTCAAGGGCTTGGAAATAAGAATAAAATAAAAATCAAAACAATATGGCTGTGTAGTTTGTAGGGTGTATGTGAATTGAAAGGAATACTTGTATTTACGATTACAAGGGTACATCACATCCTTTAGAATATCGTGTATGTGGCTTCTCTTCAGTGTTCTGCACAGTTATTGTTTCATGGAATCAACATATAAGATATGCAAAGATATTAGACAACATTCCTATACTAACTAGGTTTTACACTTATAGGACTTCAGTGCTTTGGTCTCTTTGTTTTGGTTTTCTTTATCAGTTCTAAGAGTTCTTATCCTGCAACTTTTCTACTGTTTTCTTTTTCTTTTTCTCTTTCTAATATATTATCTTTTAACCAATTGAAAAAACAAAGAAATACAGAACTATAAGAAAGGGAAATTGAAATGAACCTGAATGGGAGAATAACTAGCTAACAAGCAGCAATTGAAAAAGGAAAATAAAATCAAAAAATGTACTGCATAATTCAGATTTCTTAGAGAGTGCTCACATTCACTGGCCAAGAGAACTGGAAGTTATTCAAAAGCTGAAACCTTTCTGTGTCATATTCTCTCACACCACAATCATTATTGGAAGCAATAATATGAGTTGCGCCACTGCAAAAGTTTTCATGTCAAGCAATGTTCATATTCCAAACTGAGTCAAATAAACTTGGTATGAAAAATACCTCAAGCTGTCATATATTTCAATTGCATTTGTTATAGCATTATCATCATGTGTGGTCCGTGTACAAAAGCTTACTCCTTTCTGATCCAAACGCTGCATTCAATATAGACATTATAAGGTATCTCACATAATCTTAATCTTAATACGATAAAATGGAGAATCAGGAAGGAATAGTAGGCTTGTATAGTAGCAATAATTCCTATTACATATCCAATAAAATGAAACAATCAATCTATATACTAAGCATATATTGCCACCCAAATGGAAGGAAGCCCCAAGAGGAAAAAGAAAGTAAAAAAAAAAAAAACCACGATCATAGAATCCCAAATATCAAATAAGGCAAGTCGTGTGAACTAAGGAAGGTTTGACCCCCCAAAATCAAGGGTGATTAACTACATACAAGTTAATCCTAGTGATTAAGTTGAGTTTGATTGAGAAAAAAAGATAGTATTCCTGTAATTATTAGTAAAATAGAAAATGAAAATCAAGAAACACTTTTTTGAACCTAACAGATCCAAACAGACCTTTTGTTCACAAGATTCACTTGTACCTCTAGATTTTAGTCCTCAAAGTCAAAGTTCAACAATATTTAACAGGGAATCTAACAGAAAATGAAATCTAACAAAATGTTTCCCTCTTTAGGACATATAAGGATCACAAGGATAATATCAAAAGATGAAGTTTTTGTTCGATAAGAGTGACTTTAGACGCAAACTTTTGGTAACTTCATGCAAAAGAACCACCTATCAACAAAACCCTTCATAGCACTGATTCCATATTGATAACCTGCAATTCTTTTAATGAACAAGTAGCACTTTATAACCACCTGCCTTATATTTTACATGGGAGAATTTATTCACGGCAAACCACATATTCAAGAAAATTTAATGTATCCCAATGAATAGATGTTCAAGCCATATATATAATATATCATTAATACATACAAAGTCATTCATCTTTAATGAAGTATCAGAAGCATAAATCATGTGGACTCACCTTACAAGTAAGCTCTCCTTGGAAGCCACCAGCAACAAGAAGATTATCCTTGACAGCCAATGTGCTAATCTGGGTCTGAGAAAATCCTTCCAACAAATTTCCTGCATATCTCTACAAGACCAAAGAATGCACAGTTAAGTAAAGCAAAGAAACAACATATGTATACTTAAATAAAGCATTGCTGAAGCCATTTAGATTGTGTTCTAGTATAAAATTAGTTATAATTTGCACTCAACTAAATTGTTTTCTCAAATGAACCATGTTAAATTCTCTGATTCATTAACCAACCACACATGTATACTAAACAACTTAAAGGTTTCCTATGTTTAAAAAAAATATAGGTTCTGCATAAGTCTTGCATTCATAAAGCACGGAAAAGACACAAATAAATAACACTTCAATTCCTCTTTCTTTATAAATGAACAAGATTGTGTAAGAGACTGCATTACCTCCGTAGGGGCCACATGCCCAGCAAAATTGATTATCTCAGACAAACTACCACTTATAGATGACCAGTGATTAACTGAGTAGTTGGAGACAAGGTAGACATCATGTTTTGAAGTTGCCCATACCAAGTTTCTCAGCTGCATGCCACAAACAAATGTCACTAGGATAGATTTTTTTTTTCTTCTTCAGTAAAAGCCATTGCATTAAGCTTGAAAATTATTTGAAAAAGGAACTCAAACCTACTTCTGTAAGACCACAAACTATACAAAGAAACAGTACAGTTACGTCCAATGAAAATGGACACATGCTTGTTTTATTTTTATTTAATATAAAAAACAAACTTTATCCATCTTCTACAGGACTGTTGTTTCTCAATATCCACGAATAAAATCAATGTACAAGAAGTACAGCCACACACAATCCACAACATTCTAGTTACTTACATAAGACAGGAAACCACCAAAACAACATATATCCATGTACACGCTCGAGTTTCAACTTTCAAGTCATGTTAAAGCAAAGTTTATCAGCCATTCAAATCGCAGGAAAATAACTAGGTACATGCACCACATGAAAAGAGTCAACTAACCTGAAAATGAAGGATGGTAGGCTTAACCATTCTTGTGTTATAGAAGAATTCATAGTAATTGCCACCCTTCTCCATCTGCTTGCACTCCTGGGACCCCAAATAGGAGAAAAAACAAACAAATAAATAAACTTTGAAAATGAAAACTTAGTCAAACGAATTCACTGTTATTTCCCTGCTCCCAACAACCCTAAAACAAGGACAATAAAAAAGGCAAAGAAGAAACAGAAAGGAAAAGACCTTGTCCACAGCATCCCCAGATGTAAGAATGTTTTCAAAATTCCTGTAGTGCTCAAGCCTTGTCAACCTGTACCTTCCCCTTGATATGTTCAACCTCTCCCATGGAATTCCCTGAATGTCCTTTCCCTTTCTTGCTTGAGCAGCTGATGTATCAGTCACCTTAGTAAGCTGTTCCAATCACCAAACACACACCCAAAAAGAAAAAAAAAAACAAATTTCCTCTAAGTTCAATGAATACACACATAAAACAACTAAAAAACTAAAAAATAAAAATAAAAATCCAAACCTAAAAAAAGCATAGGAAATGAAAGAAACAAACCATTTCATATTCATCAAGAGCAGCATCCCCACCATGGTTTTGGTAACCAACTTCGTCAAAGAAATCGTCTTCGTCTATTTGATCAAAAGGGTTCACGTCATCATGGTTGGACATGGTGACTTTGGGGCATCCAAGTTCAACCCTTTTCTATAGATTGCAGTGCGTTCGTGCATTCGTTATAGGAACAGAAAGGAGAATGAAGAAACGAAACGAAAGAAACACGGTTACCTCTTCTCCTGCGTCTTAATATATCAATTCAATATAAAATTCTGAGCGAAGGAATAAAGCAATAAATGGGATAAAAGGGTTTCTTTCCCTATCCTGAGAAAAAAACCAAAATATCCATATAAATATTTAATATCTTACCAAGAATGCAATTATTTTTTTTATTTTAATACGTAAGTCCAAAGAAACGATATACATCTTGTAAGGAAAGTATATCGAAAAAGGAAATGCACAGTATAATTTTAAGAAATTAAAATATCAATAAAGTATAAATTTTGCTCTTACCAAAAATGTTACGATACTATTTAATGCAATATTAAAATCTTTAAAATAAGCTAGCTATCTGCATTTTAACACACTTCTATTATACTTCACAGTTTAATGACATGCCTTAACAGTGCAATGTTGTTTTTATTGTAAGTAAAAAAAAATATTTTACTGTTTAAAATTTTGACAAAGTTGATACATTAAATATTAAATATTTCTTGAAAAAATTATTAAATATTGTTTAAAAATTTATTAAATGGTTGGATTTAGTTAAGTCGATGTTGAAGTAAAAAGGCAAAGGGTTTAGAAGTGGGAAAAGAATGTTAGTGGTGATAATTACTAAGGCATTGGGTAGTATTGATTGCGTTGCGAATTGCGATGGGAATGTGGATATGAATTGAGAAAAGAGACATTTATTGATTGTGTTGTGTGTGTGGACAAGAAAAAAGAAAAAAGAGATGATGACAACCTCGTGCTTATGGGACATTTTATGTTCTTCTTCTCTTTTTTCTTCTATTAATTTATTCATTATCTTCCACCGCACTACCTAATGTCTTATCCCTACCTCTTCTCACATCACTAATTTTTAATAATAATATACTTGTTATTATTGCATAATAGTAATAATAATCTACTACTCTACCTTCTTCTCTAGTTTCTTCACAATTATTGGGGATTTCTACACTAGTACTAAATTATTGCACCATTCACAACCAATTTTACAGGTCCTGTGGTTTTTAGATTGTATGGTCAGTGTATTAAAAGTTTTGGACGAGAAAAGACACGATCATTCAAAAAGTGAAGACATGCCACAAACCACAATCAAAAGCTTCCTATTTTATTCATCAAACCTACTCACTATACCTCATCGACAAACCAAACAGAAACAACAAATTTTGTGGTTTATAAAGAAACAAATTGACTTCTTTAATCTTATTAGTTACACCCTACTTAACACTCTCTCCATTGCCTTATAAAGAAACAATTTATTTTTTTATTCTAATTTTAAGGAATATGAATCAACTTTGAGAATATATTAATTTGTATACATTTAGCTTATTGTGAAATATATCAATGAAATGTTCACTCATTAGTCATGTAAATAGATGCATTTATGTAAAAAAAATTCCTTCATCATTCCATCGAAAGTGTAAGTCGGACTATCTGAAAAGTATATACCTCTTAAGTAATTTGTAATGTCTTTACTATTCATTATTTAACCGAGTATTTTAAAATAAAATTTAAATTAACTTATTTATTTCTTATATAAAAGAGGAATGTAGCTTGTAGACTTTAATGGACACGACAAATATACATTCACTTCATTCATCGGAGATAGGTCGTATCAAATGAAGCCAACAAGCTTACTTAATAGAGACGAAATGGCATTGGTAAATGATATTTACTGTATAATTGACGTGAATATGCTGCGCTGTGCTACAGAGTTTTGACAGAGACAAAAGAGTTGAAAAGTGTCACTTCTTATGTGTTGGTGGGGTTCTTCCAGTTACATTACACGTGCGATTGAGTTTGACATTACCATTCATTTTCATATACTTTAATTTACACAATAGTAACCTCCCTAACATACAAAATTAATACTTGATAAGGCACGAAACGGAATAATTAAATGAAGAATCCGCAGAAGTAAGCTGCGTGAATGTAACTATTGGCGTTTACATCTTTACATCTCTACAATTTCTTTTAGCTCACTTGGACTTCTTCCTGCACCTCTCTGCCAGAAAAGTTGAAGTTTATGTATTTGATTCTAGATTATAAAATTCGAAATATGTATCAAAAATATATTTCGGATCATACAATCTAAAATTATATTTAAGAGGAAGAATGCATGGAAATGGAGAAGAATTACCCTACTTCTCTTTTGGCTGGGCTCCTATTACTTTCGGTCTAGAGTAGAGTAGTGCATATTTCATATGGAGCCGTTCCTCTTCTTTCCAAGATTAATGCTTGTAAATGAATAATGAACTTCATCAAATGTGCCAGAGAAATAAACTTCAACGAGTGTAGTGATAATTAGCAACTTGCAAAGACTTGTGTATATCTACAAAGGCTTCACTTTACAAACCTCAACTGCAAATCCACAGTCCATAAGCAGCAATAACCATGCTCTCTGCTGCTCCGAGAGTCGGTCACTGGGGCCTTTAACTTCAACAAGCTTGGCCTCACCACTGTATTCTCCATGGAAACGCCAAAGCAGCAAATCAGGCATCCCACTAGACCAGCTACGATAATCTTGAGCCAGAAGTTGGCAGAGAGATGCCAAACAAGTGCCCCCCACGCACGTAACAACAGCGCGAAGCTCATCTAAAGAATGGCGGTCCCAATTAACTCCTCTACATGCTGTTCCAATATGTGTTTCCCATGACTTGATAAGAAACTCCTCAGCCATGCCATCACGAATCTGCTGCAGATGGGGTTCTATGGCACTCTTTCTTGAAGTATAAAAACCATCAGTACCAAAATCTAAAGGAGCATTCTGTAAATTCAAAGACCAAAACCTAAAATTACAATGAATAAATGTCTGTTCATAACGAACACTAAATACGAGTCTTCTAACAATATTTTTTTAACCCTAATTGAGAAAAAGGCAAAAGTAAAATAATCAACATAAAGAGCAGCTGGTAAAAAACGATGGCATCAGGTAAAGGAAAGCGCAACGAGGTCAAAAGGTAATTCTAGCATAGCACAGTTAAACGAATATCAGGCTTCCCTAAAGCATCTTCTGAGAAGTGACTTGAAAGACAACTTCATACTGTGAACTCGAGCACTGGTCAAAGGCTAAGCTACATACACTGGTAACGTATAGGAACAACGGAAAGTGGACTAGAGACAGGTAAAAAAGGAAAAGCGGAACTTGAAAATGACCTTTGTCAACAATCTATATATATGCATGAAACTGAGGAAATTTTATTCCATATGATCCCCAAGACATCAGACAGGAAATATAGTAATGCAGCACAAAGTTGAAAGCTGAGAAAGATGGGAGGGTTAGTTACTGAATAAAATGTACCTGAAATCTAGTATAAAAGACATTTGGTACGTCAGCATATATGACCTCCCACATAAGTAGTCCAAAAATGGTTAACCATATCCCACTCTCTGTGTGAACACCCTGCCATCCACCTCCATCCCCACTATAGTAATGCAAAACAAGCTCTTCCACTCCACATTGTTTCCCCTCTTCATTGTAGTACCTACTCTTTCCTCCCAAATCAGAATTCAATGGTCTCCCTTGAACAAAAACCTGAATCATTACATCAGCACAATGAGAAGGCCATCTCAAAGAAAATCAGTAATGTCAATTTGGCTAGAATAGGACACAAGCAAATTGGAAGTGAGAATTAATGGTTCATAAAACTATTTACCTGAGGGATCTTCTGCAGTGCAGACCTAGAAAAACTAGGAACTTTCCAGCGCCTTGGTGGCTTACCTAGACGAAGAACCCGCCTCTGCAGTGCCATTCTTGAACCAGCACGTATCCATGGATCCAGCAACCCGTTTTCAGCTACTTGAAGACTCTCATCAATGAAGCCCAGGTGCTCCAAATCAACTGACAACCTCAGTGTCCAATATCCTCTTCTTATGTTAGAAGGGAAAACATTTAGCAGCAATCTCAGCAAATTAATAGCGTCAGCGTACCTGAGAAAAAAATGTCACTTCTTCAATGTGCCCATTTACGCAAATATATATGCTCCATCTATTTCTACATAAATGGAAATCAAATAACCCTGAGAACAATCAATGCCGCTGCATCAGGGCATTTCAATAAATGAAGAAATTTATTATTCCTTCTAGAAGCTGGATCATAATAAGCAATGGCATATCCCACATTAAAGAAGCATCTCAGATTCATGCTTGCTTAACATCCTTATAGCTAAGGCTGTTATAGCAACTATGGTGCGAGGAATTGACCTTACTATTTGCATTTTACAGAAACTGTGTTTGTCAAGTAAATACGACAAAAACTGGTTGGAGTAGACGGGGAAGAATCTCTAGTGTTGCGTAAATTGTAGAACATACAATATATTTGAATGTATTTAAGCCATATCATATGTTGGTTTTTTAAGGATTTCCCATATCCTCGTATCTATTTGGATTAAACTATCTCGGGTTCATAGTTGAACTACGATAGTTCACAACTAAAGAGCCTTATAATGCTAGATACAATCATCCACTTTTTCATAGGTAGTAGACTAGACATGGGAAGTGAGTCCTTGTCAAGTGGTTAGAACAGTAGAGAAATAATTGAAGATAATTTGCATTGATTTATTGTAATTCAACTGCCCCACTGATTTATGTTTCCCATTCCTAAACTGAATTCTAATAATACCATACTACACAAGCTCCAAAACACTTTTGAGATGATTTTCAAAAACTTCACTATCATACATGTTTAGAACAGGCCATATGGGTTTTGATGTCATTATGTATTCATTTGACCAAGATTTAAGAGTTTGCTGATAAACCTCAAAACTCCATACCTGCGTTCTTGCTCAAAGAAGGAAATCCCCACTGTGACCACTTTGGAGTATACCCATGATGCTGTAAATAAGTGCCGAATTGAAGATACTGATTCAGAAGTTGAGTACCGGTCTGGAAAATCAGTAGATACAAAGGATTCAGCTATCTTTATGCACCTTAATACCACTTCAATTTTGTTTGCATCAAGAGCTTCATCCATAATTTGTGCCACTTCAATAGCCTGAAAACCTAATGTCACACGTGGAAGAAGGAACGGAAGACCACTAACATCTCTGAACTTGGACATGTACCTCTTCATAAGAGAGCAGGTTGCTACGATTTGAGAAAATTGGTTCTGATATTATACAGCTGTAAGCTGGATACTTAATTTTTCCCATATCCACAAGTAGAAAGGACGAAAGATCCTGTTCTCCATTTAAGAAGAAAAGTCTCTGCAAAAGGAATTACATCAGATCTAAATATTATCCAACTTGACTAAATCCTTTAATCAAAACTAGTAGAGATCAAAGACGCACCTCAGTACGCCACATAAGAGATTCAGCTTTTGAAGAAATCCTAATACAAGAACCAGATCTTTCCAAAATCATAGTCGATAATTGTGACCTGCATGCAACAGGAAGAAAATATTAAATAAAACACTATTTGACTCAGCAAATTATAAAAGCACAACTAAAAGTTTAATACCAAGGTACACCAGTATCTTTAGAAATAATGGATGAAATCATATGCTGCTTCTTCATCCCATGACCACCACCCTAGAACATTAATAGAATATACTAAAGTTAATAGCTAGTTTATAAGAAAACTGACAAGGAGACACAGCAAATAAGACACATCAAATGCATTACCTGACCCGTAATTAGTTTATTAACATCTATGTTTGTATAGAGAAACAAAAAAGTTCAATTGTTTGGCCCGTATCTGTCCACACAGCTCTCTTACTATGTAGTCATCAGAAGCCAATAATCAATTTAGGAACTTCTACTATGGATACAACCAAATTTAGAAGGATCCATCCAAAAAGCTCCACTCACTTATGACAGGAGACACATTATGCTCGGGATGCGCTCCTATATAAGAATAACAAACTAAGAAAACAAAAGTAAAGCAAAATAAATAAAAAAAAAACAAAAGGTTGGGGATGTGTAAAGAAAATGTAAGAACTGAAATATTGGCACTTAACTTGCACAATTGACCAAACAAGTACAAACCATCCATTTGACAACGTTTTGCAATACAAGACAAGGTATGCAGCTCAACAAATCAAAATCAATGCAAATCCTACTGAACTCATTTTTTCCTAAAACTTAAAGGCAATGATCTTTGTATTTATTTAATTTAGAAAATAACAAAATAAAGTAATAACCTAACGGGTAGGCACTGAACATCAACCAACTTCATTGCCCAACTTCAGTAACTTCTTGGAAGCAAAGTAACAAACGGTAAACTCAGACCTTCAAAAAACAACAAAATTTGACCACGGCAGATTTCACAACAGGCAAATTCATATCTTCATGTGTATCAAAGGATACACTATTATTTAATAAAAGAAAATTGACACACAGGTAACTTGCACACAAAGACCAACTGCCTACTATAAAAATTAATAAGCAAAATCTAAGAAAAACATTATTTGCACAACTAGCTCAATCCATTCATAATGAAGTTTCATATGAAAAAAAAATATACATATACATACATACATACATATATATATATATATATGTATATATATATATATATATGTATATATCGCCCTGAAATTAGCTATAAATTCTTACCTTTCTTAGTGAAATGCACCAAATTTCACGCAACTCAGAAACGCTGAGGATATTCAAGATATCATTCACATCACTCATACATAATTGATTTGCACCTTGGATAGAACATATATATTCTTTCTCTGCAATATGTATATCAAAGATACAGGTTAAAAAGGTGGAATAAGATTTAATAGCAAATCATCAAATCATATTTGCAAGGAAAGAAGAAATAAACCTTACGAACTATATTGAATTACCAGCTAGTTCCTTGACTGCCTTTTGAGTATCCACTATTTCAGGATATGATATGCTAGATATGCGAAACCAAGGTCCTTCATTAAAACCCAATATGAAAAATATATCAACTCCAAATCAACAAAAACTACCAAAAAAATTAATAGGCAGTTCAGTAAATCACTTCAACCAATAGACATTTTTTCTTATAAACACTTGGCACACAAAGATCTCTACTTATATACAAACAGAAGCATTTCTTTCAGAGACGAGTGGGACTGTCACAACATGAATAATCAGGGTATCAACATTCGGGATGTGAGTAAATACTATATAAATTTTAGTGTCCCATGGAAGACGACTGCTTAAAATAAGTATCAAACAAGTTTAATTTCAAAATTCAAATAACCTTTTCTAGTGTATAGCCGGATAAAAAGCCTTTGACTGTCATTTGAGAGTGAAGTGAATGAATCTGTCCAATCATCCATAGATGAGACACTGCTTAAAATATCTGACAGAATTTAAAATAAAAATCACAAGTATTAATACCCATATAGGTTTTTTCATCTTCTGTTAAAAGGTGAATATTACTTCTTAACACCTCTTGTAGCATAAGACAAAAATTCAGCTGATACTTTACAGATGAAGGAGGATTCCTGCTTGCAAATTCAACAACATGTTGAACATTTTTCCATAAGCATATAAAGGTCTCATCAGCATACTTGCTTTCACCATCTGCTGTTTTGTGGCACGTAACCTTAATTGGAACAATATCAAGAGAATGTTTTGGAACAGATGTAACATGCCCCTGGGACAAGTTCCAAAGAGAAAAATGATGAGGCTGAGTATTAAGTTGCTTAATCCACAATCTTTTGAGTAATTAGAAGGATTATCAAGTGATCTTTAGTATAAATGACTAGACTAAACAAGTAGGCCAGTAATTTCAAAAGAACACCAGAAAGTATATAATTAGAGCACTTATCCAATAATTCTAGCAGAATGTCAGTCATTAGTAATAGGTGGTTTAATGGGTTATGTTTCAACGTCTTTAGTTTCATCTATAAGCTGTCAACCCAAACGTACCCTGTTCACACAACAAAAGTAATCACAAACTTAACCTTGAAACCACCTGCAAATTCCCTTAAATCTCATATACATCCAATGAAACTTCAGCCACCCATTATCAATGTCTATAGAGTATAAAGGCAAAGTGAGAGAGCAGGAGGGAGTTGTGAGGGTGGAGGATGGTGCAGTGGTGGGAGTGGATCCCAGTGAGGCAAGAGAAGGGGTCGTCGTCAGAATCATCCTTGGGGAGGGTCGGGGAGACATGTGTAGAAAGGTGTTCATGTCGGTGAATTCCTTGCATCACTTAAGAACGCCGTCAATGAGAGCAGTAAAGGTAAAGGCCTTAGGCTTTATGAAGACAATGGTGAAAGACTTGATAAAGAGGACTCACTATATTGTATTGGACCAACCATTGGACACTATTCTAACATACTTCTTAAAAAAAAAATAGTTTCATAACTAGACCTTATATTTAACATCTTAAAAAAAAATAGTTTCAGAACTAGAACAATCGCATGATGCAAAACTCAACTCTTCAAGCACCTCCAATTTCAATAATCCAATTGACACAAGTAAAAGCAAAGGAAAAGTGACAAAGGCACATTAATACCTGAAATCCAAGGCCATAGTTGTCAATAAGAGGAGATAGATACTGGGCCAGCTCGCGGGGAAGAAAACCTAACGACTTACAGCATGCAGAGTCCCCAGAAACAACCTGAACCAAGAGCAACAATGAGCTCCTTGAAAATACATACAGAATATACCACTATTACAGACGAAAGAAGCATCAAACCTTGACGGCATTGGGGTCCTTAACATTTTGAGGGTCCCTCAAAAGAGAGACGGCGGTTCCAGCGCACACTTCTTCAGGATCATCAGCATGCCTCCGACCAACGATGAAAGTCTCAAGCGTGGCGCCAAGCACGTCGTCTGGTTTGGCATCATCAGGCAGCCCACAGTCCACGGTAGAGGAAGATGAGGAAGTGGCACCAATTGCAGAATTAACTCCAGTCTCGTGATCTTGAGGCAGTTCTTCTTCCTCACCTTTTTCATCTTCCTCATAATCGTTGTTTGGAAGACTCTGGAATTTAGGTTTGGAATTGGATAGGGAAAAGTTTAATTGAAGGAGGGTACGTTGGGAAAGCTTTCGTTTAGTTGCTGGTTTTGGTTGCGAAAGAGAGAGACATGCATCTGAGAGTGAAAATTGAGATGAGAGATAGTTTAAAGAAGCACCGATGCAAGCGAGAATATAAACGTGAATAACGTGCGTACATACCGAGATGAGAGTTTATGCGGTTGTAATCGTCACCGGGAAGGTTGCGGCCGCAAACAGGGCATTGTACGTCGCCGTTTTGATCTGGTTGCTGCGACGGTTGTTCCACAACCTGAAAATGAAAACGAAGATACGCGTCACTCAAAACATCAGCAAAAAGGAAGAGATTGGAAGAGACGCGAAGCAATACCGGGTTGGGGTTAGGGTTAGGGTTAGGGTTAGGGATGGGATCGGAGAGGATATAGTGGCGATTGGGGAGAAAGCGCCGCCGTTTGCCGATTAATCGAATCAAGCTTTCTCTGCCGCTAAGCACCATTTCTACTACCGCAAGCTGCACAAAGAGAGAGGGAAATAACGAAACCCTTAAATCTCCCGCCACTTTCACCGTCTTTATATGATTCAGGAAAAATAAATATATGAAATTGATTGAAGTCCCAACAATATAATTTTATTATTATCATTATTATTTTACATATTTTATTTAAACGACATTATGGGGAAAACACAAACATGCTTTTGTGTTTAATTTTTTGTTACACAACAAAGGAATACTTATCCTAATTAAAATAATATTTACCTCAAGAGTTGCTTAGAAAACAGTTGACATTTCAATTATCACGGTCATGAAAGATAATATTGTCGTCATATGCAAGTATAGATTATTAAATTATTATTATTATTATTATTATTATTATTATTATTATTATTATTATTATTATTATTATTATTATTATTATTTTATTATTATTATATACGAACATTAAAAC
>Ga0099825_1003343_pt1 | contig 21347 bp, 11 predicted proteins | sample SiratroredBW_FD_76838 | JGI IMG/M metagenome (GOLD analysis project Ga0099825, IMG submission 76838) | Root nodule microbial communities of legume samples collected from California, USA - Siratro red BW | ecosystem: Host-associated > Plants > Roots > Nodule | place: USA: California | collected... | reverse complement strand
ACACATGAAGGTGTGAGTTAAAAATAAAAAAGTGGACTCGGTTTTCCAGCTTTGCTTTATCTGTCTATATATGATGAAAGGAAACTTCACCTCTAGGCAATCTGAATCTATCTTAAAGGAGTTTTTTTTATAAAGGGTTTCTATCTGTTCAATATGCTTGTCTTTTGTCATTGATGAATAATTTTTACATAAGAAAACCTTGTTTTTTTATCATTTTTTATAGAAAAAGTTGCAAAAAAATCTCTCAGTGTCTATCTCCAAAAGTTTTTCTTCGAAAAGAAAATAGACACATATTTAATATATATAAAATCATCAATTCAACTTAACTAATCAACACCCTCTACAGAACATAAGTTTGGATTATTTTGTGTTAATATTGTAAAAAAAAAAATCAATCGGTTACTCAAAGATTAGGAAGACATCAGAACATATTTAGTAAAATATATAATGTTTAGTTTTGCATCATAGGTATTATTTATTTACTATTATTATTATTATTTTATTTTTCTTAATGTTAAAAAAATTAATTAAGTTATTATTCTAATTTAACAATTTTAAATTTTTTTAGATAATCATAACTTAACACCCTGCACTTTTGTATAAGAGAAAAGAAATACTAAATAATAATGATGGTTGATTGGTGTGGGGTCACACACTTTAATAAAAAATTATTAAATAATGATAATTGATTGGTGTTAACTATTACTAAAATGGAACATCTTCTATAGATTTTTTTTTTTTAACATATTAGTTACCATGTCTTGGTGATGACTTACTCTGATGGAGTGGTTTAAAATGGGTATTTGGATTTCTTTTTAAGTTGCTCTTGAAAGAACAACCATTGCTGCACTTGCTCTTACCATCTTAAAACATGGACAAAAAAGAAGAAATCATATGCAAGAGAAAGAAATACATGCAAAATGACACTTAATATTTTTCTCAATAATATATACTGTTTTTTCCTTTTTAACAATTAAGGAATATTCTAGGCATAATCCTTGCAATAGATTCTTTTTTTTTTTTTTAATTTGATTGTTTATAATATTTATAATTATAGTAATAACATAGTAAGATGAGTACATTAGATTGACAAGTCAGCTAGCTGATCAAGACGGCAATGCTACTAATCAGAAACAGTTGGTTGAAAAGAAAGGATGGTGCATGTCATTTTATTGCTGTATTCTTAATAGCTCAATCCGATTTTAAAATTTATCTTTATACTTAACCTAATTTGTTAAAATTATATTTTTTATATATTTTAATTTGGTCATATAGTTCGATAATGTAAATTTCTTAAAATACTAAATATTTATAAGAGTTTTTTTATCAAAAAATTATATTTTAATAAAAAATAAAAGTGCTTGAAACTTATAATATTTTTTAACAAAATCATTTTCTGTAAATTATATTGACTTTTTATGGTAGTATAAATTATGATGATTTAAAAAGGCCTAATAAGGTGATTATATTAGTTAAAACAAATTAGTTATTATATACATTTCTTCATACATGGTATAATAATAAAAGAACTAAGTTTCTTCTTCTCTCTTACCCATTAATACTACATTAAATTAATTTTTGATAGGTTTTACCTTTTATTCATTTATATGACAAAGGATTTAGGTGCATATTTGTGCTTAAAATATATATATATATATATATATATATATATATAAATAATGATTATAATATTATAAATATTTCTTTTATTAATTTTTTTTAAGAAGATATGGCAGAGGATTTCATCACTTCTACTAGAACACAGTCTGGTACCAGAATCTAAATATTCTCTATTATTTTTTATCTGGTGAGAATATCCTTTTCTGTCTTTGTTTAATGGAAACAAATAGTACAACTGCAGTAAATTCATCAAACATGTTTTGTCTCCTAAGAATAAAATTAAGTTTACCAATTAGAGCATGACTCAACTTGTACAAAACATTTGTTTATTTGATTCTTGAAAGTAAACTAGCAAATGATAATATGGTCGTTTTTTTATTTATCTTCGGCATATCATCTTCAAGAAGCAACCATTTTAGAAGGTTTGATATTCCTAAAGATAGATATTCACTTCATGAGTCAAGGTAAAAGATCTCTTTCTACTCTCTTCATTGACTAAAAATTCTCAATGATGAATTAGAATTCTTGCTGCCAACAACTAAGTGTGAATCTTGTGATGTTAATTAATAGCTCAAAAATCATGCGAATATAAGAAACACATCATCTGTTTCTTAAAAGTTCTTAACCACTTTTATCATGTTGTCTGGACTCAAATCCTTGTCCCCAATCTCGTTTTTTTTTTTTTTAAAAAAAAAAAATAACAGTCAAACAATCCTACTGTGAATTGTACTGTCTCTGTTGTTAGTTCTTCCAATTATACATCACAAGGTCAATATATTTTCTTTTCTTATCCAACAATAGCTACAGATTCTATAAATGTGGTTTGAAATTCTTTCATAATGAGCTGCGTGCACAATGATATTCAACAGAACAAGGAAAAAAATCTTAAGAGTGAGTCTTATTTCACACTGAGAAGCAAAAGATAATGGCAGAATTAGTCTCAGATGTATGTTGAAGAATTTGAAGATTTGAAGAAAGATTGAGTAAAGCAAAAAGTATACAGAACAAAAATGTTGGAGAAGAATATGGAAAAAGTACCACCACTCCATATCTACAAAATAAAAATATATTTGATTGAAGGAATAGGTGAACCAATAAGAGTTGTTGACATAAACTGAGAAACTACAGTAAAGATAAAACCAGTGACGATTTTCAATAAAGGTGTCAGTCATGTGAAGAAAAAGGATGCGTCGACCTTGTGAAGAAAAAATATTCACGTGAAGAAAAAATATTCACAATAAGTTTGTATCTTTGTTAAAATAATTTATAACTTTGTTAGATAAGCACTTGAGATAAATAATGCTATATATTTTTAGGCTCTATAATGAACTCTTCTATGAGAAGGCAGAAGTTTGAAGTGTGTTAAAGTTGTCTCATGTATCAAACTTTTTTCTGTTGCAGTGAAAGCTTTGATTTCCGGGTATTTAGAAGTGTTCATTCCAATGATATTCAACAAAAAGGGATTAATTTGGTTCGAGTGTTTTTAAGAGAAAGTTTCTGCATAGACATACAATGTCACGGCAAATTCGAACGTCAAATAGATGGACGACAAAGGGTTCATATTACTTTTCACATGATTTATTATACAAATAACAAATTGTGCATGTCATATTTTATTGCAAGTAATTTGTTCAGACTTGGTGTTCTCTGTACTCTCGTATTCCTTTTCCCTACAGCTCCATCATAGAATTGAAGAACAGTAAACTTTTCAGCTTTAAAAATCAGAACAAAGTTGAGGAGAAGACAAGACATAAAAGGGTACGTACACCTCCTTTGTAAAGCTCCAGAACAATATTTCTTCACTCTTATGCTCTAGATGCTCTAGGTGCTTATCTCCTGAGATCAAACAAGAACCTGAAGAATATAAGATGGCCTTTTACAATTGCATCATTATTGTGCATTTTCTAAGCTACATATGTTGGTCAAACAATCAGAAAACATTCTCAGCTGTCTAACTTCATTGCAAAGAAACATGTGAATAGAATGTTTACTCATAACATGTTAGTACAAGACAAATTACATGCACTGCTACATTTAATAGAATTGATATAAGTTACTTTCTCACTTTCTCTAATCAATTAAAAACACAAAAACTCTGAGAATCACTTCTTTTAGAGGATAGATTCCCGAAAGCCAGAAACGGAAAAACTATCAAGAGTCAGTAATGTGGAGAAAGTGTGATGGCTTATCTTTCTGTTTGTGTGCTGTTTTTCTATTCGATGTTATGTGTCATTCTGTTTAGTACTAAGTTTCAATTCACGAATCAGGATTCAGTGATATAATATCTTATTAACAGCCATCTATTGAGGACCGCCGTGGTTCAGAGACCACCTTACAGGCTTTATGTTTCCACAGTATCAAACACAATCTCGACATTGCAGTGGAACAATTTGCAAAAAGTATGTGAAACGCCACTTCATAAGATGTCCACGGTGCAGCAAATCAAGTGAGAGAACTCACTGAATCTTTATATATAGATCTATCAGTAATTCATTACATACATAATCCAGAAGGAAAAAAGTAAATACAACACAAAAAAAAAGTTTCCGCGCTTTAGTCTTAGAGAAACATACCATATAATAATGATAACGATGACAATACCTACAAATTGCCCTATTGCAAGGCATTGGCACCAGCCACGATTTCCAGAATTTCGCCAGTGATCTTAGCCTGGCGCTCCCTATTGTAGATAATGGACAATCTCTTCTTCAAGTCAGAAGCATTGTCCGTTGCACTGCTCATAGCACTCATTCTTGCAGCAAGTTCACTGGCCAGCGACTCCTGCAACGCCCTCAGTATCTGGCTGTTCAAATACAAAGGCAACAAGGCATCGAGGATCTGAACCGGGTCTTGTTCAAACTGCAAAATTGGTGAGAAATCCGTAGTCTTAGTCCTCACAACATCTCTCTCCACAGTCAACCTTCCCTCCTTGGTGGTCAATCTGAAGAACTCATCTTCAGCAGCATCAACACACACACCATTGATATCGCAAATCTCTCCCTTTGGTGACAGTGGAAGCAAAGTGTGAATCACAGGATCTGACTTCACCAATGACACAAACTTAGTGTAGAGAAGCTCCACTTTGTCAACCTCTTCACTCACGAACAGTGAGAAAACATCATCAGCTATAGCCTGAGCTTCCTTAGCAGTTGGAAGTGAACCACCTTCTAGAAACCTGTCAACTGGGATATAAGGCCTTCTAAGGAAATAAGAGTTACCCTTTTTGCCAACACTTATGACAGTGTATTCCAAACCAAGTTCCTTCAACTCCCTGATTCTGGCCTCAGCTTTCTTAATGATTGCGTTGTTGAAGCCGCCGCAGAGGCCGCGATCGCCGGTGCACACGACAAGTGCAACCTTCTTCACTGGCCTCACCTTTGTTAGAGGAATGTCTACGTCCTCGGTTTGGAGCTGCTCGTTGATGTTGTAGAGGACTTCAACGAGGGTCTCTGAGAAAGGTCTTGCATTGACCACAGCTTCTTGAGCTCTTCTCACTTTTGCAGCTGCCACAAGCTTCATTGCTTCGGTGATTTTCTGGGTGTTTTTGACAGAATCAATGCGGGTTCTGAGCTCTCGGAGACCACACTGAATTTGGGTGGAGGAAGAGCGTGAAGGGGTGCATGAAGTTGGGTTTTGTGAAGGGAGCTGAAAAGGGTTGAGGACGGAGCGGAAGGAGAGGTTGGAGGGATCGGAGAGGGAAGGTTTGGAGGACACAAGCATTGTGAGATTGGAGCAAGACATTGTTTGTTGATCTTGCGTTTGAGGAGATTGAGGAGGGTGTTAGGTGTGTGGGTTTGGTTGCTTTATTTTGAGATTTTTTTTCCTCTTTGTTTTTGTTTCTGTGAGTGTGAGGGAGAGGGGTCTTATCCTCTCCTTGTGTTAATTAGTTGTTTTGTGTTGTGTTGGGTTAGGATTCTCAATTGCCATGGAAGTTACAAGTGGGAAATGAGTGGAGGTGATGATAGGAAGTGGATGAGGTTTGGAGATAACGATTTTGAAGTGGTGGAATGAAGAGAGAGCCACGTAAGGGAATTACAGTAGGTCCAAAGTCTGATGTGGCTTTTATGAGTGGTGCTGAGTGGCAATTGACAAAGGTATATGCGGCCCTTCGAGTGCTGATTCCTTCTCCTTTTAACTTCATTTCTTCTTTCTCTCTAAAAACTAGGGACAGTAACTAAGACTCGCCGGAGACAATTTTAAGCAGGTTGAAGTAGAAGTCTATAACGGTCTCATATATCAGTTCATCTGAACTCTGATACAGTAACACCTTTTATTATATTCTAAACTTATCATAAAATGTCTAAACATTTGGATGAAAATGAAAAATTAATTATTTTAGGTAAAAAAGTAGCTGTATAATCAAATCTATCTAATTTTAAAAATAATTTGTCTTAATCAACTCTCGCCAATAATTAAAGGCATTGTGCATGTGAAACCAACGTGTGGTTGAATACTAAATAATTATTATTTAACACGCTTCTAAGTCGCAGGTACTTTTTTATTTTGGTTGGCAAAACCAGTATGCATTATTTGCTCAGTACAAGGGTGTTCCCCTTTTATGCTTTGTTAAGAATACAGTAGACTCGATTGTAATTTCATTGATGTTAAAGATTTATACTCAAGTATACAGTTACAATTATGGCTGATTAAGACTTCGGAATAGGTAGTTTTACCAGAACATGAATTTTTTTTTAAATAACATCAATGAGTAATATTTACATTTAACAAAAGTAATGCAAGAGAGAGATGTGCAGACAAAAGCAAGACCAATGGATTGTTTGCCCACGTGCTATTGGCACTTTCTTGAACATTACTTGTTGGGACATCAGAATTAGTAAATAATATTATAGTTAGCATATACAACTTATCACTTCCACCGTAAAAAAGGAGACAGTGGACGCTCGCAATAGAAAATTTTTGTACACGATCTCCATTGATATCATGAACGACCCAAGGCCAACTTTGCCCATGACCTCTAGCAACATATTTACATAGACAATCCCTTCAACCATTGCGAGTAACAATAGTACAAAATTAAAGTCTCAATTTTTGGTGCAGCACGTCCAAAACTGTCATCCAGCAGCAACAACAAAAACAATCTCAGTTAGTTTGGATGGCGCATCAATCAACAAACTTCCACATTACCATCATGGCTTGAACTTGCAAAATTCAATCATATTTGCACTCCATTTGACAGAACATTTCAATCAACCCATCATGGCCTGACCTTTCGATAGTCAATCCTATTCGAACCCCACTCGCCAGAATACTTAAAAATCAACCATTTTCAAGATTACCATCAATGTTTGATCTTTCAACAGTCAAACCTATATTTAAATTTGCATTTGGTTTGCCAAAACGCTTCCTGGGTTTTCGTGGAGAGGTAGACACATGAGGACCAACACTTGGCTGTTGTACCATGTCTAGGGTATTTCTCTCCTCTGTGACAACTTTACCAATTGAGAAGTTTCTAGAAGCAGAAGCTTCCCCAATCATACTCGTACTGTGTCCAAGTATGGCCTTTGAAAGTACAGGATTACCTGCCGTGCACGAGTCTAAACTTAGCCATGAAGAACTACTTCGGTCATCTTGTTCCTCATTCGTCAAAGTAATATTTAGTGCTGTATTATTTGTAAGGAGGCCGCCATCAACTTGAGCATCAGAATTGGCCCTTGGCTCACCTGGTTTTTTCATGCAAGCCATATACTTTACAACATTTTCTTCAGAAGAAATTGAGACCTCCTAACGAAACAAAGTTAAAAGAGAGTTAGAAGGGAAGAAAAATAAACAAATAATTAGCTTGGTGAGAATATGAATTAGCTTCAGAAGAATACTGGGGTGTTGAATCTTACATAGCATGATACATGACTACAATGATCAACCACTAACTAACTGCCATGGAGGTTCTACTACTGTTCTAAAAATACTGGCTCATAATGCATTAGGTAGTCATGAACCAAGAAGAAACAGAAAAAGAAAAGAAAGGAAAAATTACATACAACCAATGAATCATCTAGATATTTATTTAGAGCTTAGATATGGCTAAAAGCCAACAGAGTTGACAGGCTGACAAGGTTAATGTTAATCTCAAATTTGGCTGATTAAGAAAGATCACGTTGCCACCGATTGACTGATATAATTAATTACCTTCCAAAGAAGGCTCAACAAGAGACAAACATGTAACATAAAAATTTAGAAAGATGTGAATAGTGAGAAGTAAGCCCTCTCAATCCATGTATTACAAACAAAAAGTTAAGTACTTTTAAGGTTTAACTTAATAAGAAATTAGTGAGTTTAGTAGTAAAGCTAAAGAACAAGGATAACTATGCTAGTTCCACATATAGAAAACAAAGATGTACCGGCCTATTTACTTTGAAATAATGTTTTCCATTGTTTTCACTTTTAATTACAAAATACTACCTTGTTTTCATCTAATTTCTATTTTCGAAAATTAGTATAAAAAATAAGAAAGTGAATAATTGTTTTTGTAATTAAATTTGAAAATGAACAACTTTTTTATAAACGAAACAAGTCTTTTAGTTTCCAGTTTCATTTGGAAGACTGAAGTACGGGGGGAAATATACAAGAGAAAATATGTTATTTCAAATCGTAGTACTTTGTCAATTGTATTTCTTCTCCTTACAAATAAAATTTGTAATATATAAATGCACAGAGGGACAGACATGCACAAAACGAAAAGTGAGAATTTAAACCAAATACCTTATTTTGAACGTCAAGAGCTTGTTCACAGCCAGAACCATCCTCTCCTTCAGAATCAGTCATCTCCTCACACTCAAACTCTACATGTTCTTCAATATCTTCCTCAGAATCACTTAACTCCTCCTGCTCCATCACTATCTCAGGATGAGACTGATCACCAATATCATCTACATCATATCTGGCAATGTTATCATTAGGAACGACCAAAGGGTCACTAGAAGCAAGCCCACGACTGCTTGCAGAAACATTTTCACCACCCTGCTGACAATGAGGAACACTATCCTCTTGAGGTTCCCTAATTGCTACAGTTTTCTTGGACCCTGCTGGATCATGTGCCTTTGGCTGTCTACTTTTCACAGATTTCTCCCTTCCAGATACAGAACTAAGGTGCATCTCCAAATCAAGTTCATTGGATTTGTCATTAAGGCCAGAAGATCTATTGGCTATTGCCGACACACCACTAGGTCCGAGTGACTCAGGCTGATTGGAATCAAAATTTGGTGATTGTGCATCATCAGATTTCTGCAGAAGTGGATGAAAATCAATGCCTCCAGATCTTAGTATGGAATTTTTTGACTTTAAGGACTTGTTAGCACAATCAACGTGGCTTTGTTGCTGTGAGCTATGGAAGAGACTGAGATTTAATTGCGGTTGGCTTCCTGAGAAGAAGCTGAAGGAACTAGGAGTACCAGAACTAAATTTCAATGGATAATACGGCACACTGCCATCTTCAGTGACCTGGAACAAGAGAGGATGCATCTGGAGCTCGGTACAGGTGCCTTTTTCTGCCACTATAGATCTGCCTTCAACAATTTCAGATCTTTCCAATTGAGAACCTGTGGCAGTGTCTTTCAATGCAGGCCTTGCACCTATAATAGGATGAACATTTTCAGATTTCTCACCATGAGGAGTTTGAGAAGCTAAATGATCTTCTCTAGAAGCAGCTACACCACCTCCAGGAGGATAAACCTTAGACGTTCCACACTGGAATCCTCTAAAAGCATTTTGAGAAACCACACGAACAGAAGGAGGTAGATTTACAGGGGGCAACTCTGGAGCTAATTTCACCAAGTGGGCATTATGTGCCCTCCGGGACCGATAGGGCCGACAATAGTACTTGGAGCTAGAAGGCACATTAAAAACTGGTTTCATAGGATTAAAGGAGCTAGTAGCAGCATTCATTCCATTTCTCAAATCAGACGTAGTGTGAAAAAACTGAGGTAGGTTAGATGCAGATGGAAATGCAGACTGATTGCCACTATGATATTGAACTTTTCCACTTAAACCATAATCTTGAGTACCCTTATAAAATCGAATATGTTGAGAAAAAGCATTGTGAGCAACATTTCCTTCTCCAGATGTAGTGGGAATGCGTTCAGAATAAGCAAGAGCAGATGTGTCTGGCCTCCAATCTGCCAGAAATGCCTGGTGAACGTACGGTACATCTGAATAATCCATGCACTCTGAACCAGCAATTTCAGTATCACAATCCTGCAATAAATTCCAAAAAACCTGTGAATTCTACTCCTCAATAACCCATAGAGGTGTTATGATAGAAAAACTGCCAATGTACTTGTATAGAGGTGGGAAGTTTCATACATATCAAACACACAATTTAAAAATATATACTAATATATGTATAACCACGCCCACAATTTACAATGATTTATAATTTCCTGTTAGCATGAGAACCCAGATTTCGTAAAAGTAAATTGAAAACTGTACATTGTGTATCTATCCGTCACTCGTCCAAAGCCATTCAAGTAGTTAACAAAAGCGACATTGAAGAAGACCATAATGGAATCTCATACACATGTAAGACCAGGGAGAAAAAATTCAAAACAGGCTTCTAAGCTCAAGACAGTAACAAACCTCTTTATCAGATATAGCACGCCAACTTTCTAATGAGGCAGCCTTTGACTTTCTTCTTTGTGACTCGTACAATCTCCTCTTCTCCCTTTTTGATTCGTCTATCTTGTATGACTTTTGAGTGCCAAGAGCAATGCGCCACTGGCGTGGAAGCAAGGATGGATCTCTATGTGGAACAATATACTGCCAAACTGACATCCAATCAAATTTATAAATCTTGAGTCCCTGTCGTACATCAGCAAGTCAAAATAGTGCTATCTAGAAGAAAATTTTCAAACGCATACAGTTGAAATGTTGAATACATTACCTCTTGAATGCATGCTATCTCCTCTGCAGTCAGTGGGGAGGTTTTCATTCTTCGAACAGCCTGTATAAAGAAATCATGCAACTAAAATCAACCATTATTTTCACTAAATTAGTGAGTATAGTATGGTTCCATATGTGCTACAAGCCTATAAATACAGAGCTATAATATGCACGTAGGTTATAAAGTAGAAACAGCTGCGATGTGCGCAGAAAGCATGTTAACCCCTTGAGAAGTCATCTTGCCACTAGGATAAGGGTTATAATCTTAACCTCTAACCTTTCATAATATACACTCTTCTCACCTGACATGTTCCCTACATATATATACATATACATATATATATATATGACATTTATCTAGTGCAAAGACTTTTATGAGAATGAGAGTAGCGAAACAAGATCATTAAACCATATATGGAAGGTCAAGACTAAAAGCTACTTGAGGCCGCACAACAACTTTAAAAAAAGTCATGTGATTTTTGTATTTTAATTTTGACCTTTCTCAGTATGATCTAATGGTCAATATTTGTGACTCTAACTAAAAAACATTCCTACTGTTTGATGTCTCCTGTATACAAGTGGGAAAAGCATGGGCCTTTTAATGAGCATGGTTGTTTCTTGTCTAACGTATACACCTGTTTCTCTATCCGAGCATCCTTGTGAGTTATAGGCATTTGTAGTGAGGATGCAACTTCAATAAACTATGCAAATCTACATCGAGTCATGGACATCCTTCTAAGACTCGCTCTCTCACTTTCATTAGTGTATTTCATTTTTCTAACTTAATATTTTTTCACGTTTGAACAAAAACCCTAAGATGGGATGATCACATGACTTGAAACTCCATAGACTTCTTACACTAATTTTGGGTATCCGGTGACTTATTTGGCTTTATTGTTGCTGTCTCACTTTGAATGATCAAACCATCTATAATATGTAACAATTAATAAAGGGGATACACTTTCATAAAAAAAAAAAAATTACATATTTGCTTATGATTTTACCCTTAACATTATGGAAACTATTTTTTATTATAATAACTGTTAGTTACAATACGCCTACGTTTCCAATAATGTACTATTATGAGGAAACAAGGCATCAATTTGCAATGCAGCAATTAATTTCTAATTCATTATCTGATATTCATGAATCAGATAACTAAGATTTCACATGCATGACAACCGGATTTTAGTAAAATAGGTGTGTTAAAAAAACAGTTTAATCAATCCCCACCATAAACCTAGCAAATTACATTTGCACAGACAAAATGACTATAAGCAGTTATTTAACACAACTGATTCTCCCCTTAGAATGCAATCTGGTTCCCTACATACTAAATGCAGTTTATAAATTTAAAAAACCTTTCAAATGTGAAAACTTCTGAACCACAAATTACATGTAAAAGACCAAATGACTTAAACCAGTAATTAAACTGAAGTTACTGAATTGGTTTTCCTCCTAGAAGGTAATCAGGCTCTTAAACTACAAAAACTCGTTTAGAAATTCAAAAGCCATTTTTAAAAGTCAAAATTTCTGGACCATAAAAATAACATTTACAAATCCCATCCTAGTGGTTGCCTTTACCAACCAGTCTCATTTGGGGAAGACTTGTGAACACTGAAATATTAAAGGACTTGTTCGAATATTTAAGGTACACACATTGGAGTAGGGAGTGCAGTGGAGGAGAGGCATATAAACTGGATCTAAACTAATTTGAAACTAGTTCATTAATACCAAACTGGTTTTGGCTAAAAAACAGAATTGGTCATACTTTTAAAAGTAAACTAATAGTATGGTTTATAAATGGTTTTTGGGGTTTTATATTATAAATCCAAACCATGCATACCCTTATCTAGCAATGATCCCAAATGCTAAGAGTATGTTTGGCCTACCTTATTTTAATTTTAACCTCTTATGTGTAAAAGTTGGGCCAAACACTTGTTAATGAAACCTCTTGTAAACAAAAATAGCTTTTTCACAAAAGACAAAAATTGAAAGCACTTTTTTCCAAAAGCTTCTACGAGGAGCTTATTTTGAAAGATTTCGCTTCAATGCCCAGCTCCATAGCATTTATAGCTTTTCATGGTTAATTTCTCAACTTTTGCCAAAGAAATATCTCTCAATCTTTCTCACATGTCCATCTGTAATTTCACCATGCACTGGCCAGCCAGCACCTACTCCATCTCTATTTCAACAACCAACGTTAGCATTATCCTCAAGAATCTGATACACTCACTGCACAAAAATGGTGACAAGCACCACCACGACCAAAATGGCGCTGCCGCCAACACATCTGAGCATGCCGTTGACAATAGAGATATTTTTGTCAGAGCAGAGAGAAAGTTATTGATTGTAAGGGACCGATGTCTGGTCTAGTCTGACTGCTACAGAGCCATCACAACAACTATCAGGATCGATTTCCATTTTCCTCCAACACAAAAATAAATAATTGAATTTTCCCTTTTACTCATTCAATGTTCTATTTATATCTCCCAGACCATTCAGCATTTACTTGCAAGGCTGAAACCTTTGCAATCAGTAAGAAAATTTAGCATGTCCCTTTTGCTTTCAGATTTTGAATAACGCCAATTATTTTCAGTTGTGTTGTGTTTTTCATTTGTGGGAAATTGTGGGATAGTGCGTCTGAATTCATTATTTTTCTCACTTCTTGAATGGTTGCTTCTGGTTCTCACAGTAAAAGGAAGTAAAGGTCTTTCAAAGGTTAAAGACAACCGAGAGGGCTACTGTTATGCACAAAAGTTACCGAGTCCAAAAAAAGATGAGCTAAACATACTCTAATATAGTGTTTGGTTGAAGGGAAGTGGAGTGGAAGGGAAGGGTTTTTTCAATTTCTTGTTTGGTTCAATTTTTAGGAGCGGAGGGGAGGGAAATGGAGGGGAGGAAATCCCTCGTAATCCAATCGCTCCTCTCCAATATTGGGGGATTTGGAGGGGGAGGGGAGGTCATTTAAAACATTTCAAGCGTATTGACAAAAATAACATTTACATTTTGAAATCCAAATTATAAGGTGTGTGAAAGTAAATTAATTTTTAAAATCTCTCTCCTCCCCCTTGTGACCACACAAGAAAAGAGCTCCCTCCCCTCCCTTTTTTTCAACCAAATGTAGTGTCTAATTAGAATTCACCCCTTCACTGAACCAAACAGTCCCCAAGATACAACATTTGAGAGATTAGAAATTAGAAAAAAGTAGAAGATAAAAATAAAGAACATGCATTTCAAATTTGAAGAATTTAACTACAAACTTCCTATTCTTTTAGGCAAGTATGGCCTTGCTGATATTATATCTGACTCTGACTCGTCTTTTTTCCTTTTGTGAATAAAAGTTCAGGGTGAGGAGTGGCACTCCCAATTCCAAGGCTAGGCAAACAAACAACCTCAGTAAGGATTTATGTTGGAATTACAAACTGCATCACGGAATTCCTAGATTCAAACCCAAGTCATGCAGCAGTCATACTCAAAAGGTAGAGACTACAAACAATGTTCTAAAATTATTTAATTTCTAAATTTTTTTTTTCACAGCAATTAAACACAAAAAAAGATATACGCAACATTTCATTATATAAGATTATGTACATAAATTCACCTTTATTGGATTCTCTGATGCTTTTGAAGAGCAACGATTCTTCTGCCTGACAAAAATCTGTAACCAAAACATTCCATTTCATATTTAGATAGATAACAACGTTTATCACCATAATGGAATTGCTGAAATAAACTATTCAACAAAACATTTCAAATTAACTCAAAAACTAGTAAAAAGAAGGAATGCAAGTCATCATCATGATAACAATTCAATACAGTGGAATAAGCCCGCCCAAACACAAATGATAAATGTAGGGTCTTCGACCCAATAGCACCATGTTAAAGGGATAAAAGAAAGTGTATCCAGGACACTGCTCTTACAACTAAGAATGTATTGCCCAACCGATAAGTAAAACAGTATACCACGCCACCTATAACAATCATTAAATAAAACCAACTTTCCAGAGCTGTATCCAGGACTCTAATTTGACAACTAAGACTGTTCATTGAGGAATTATATGGTTTTATCTTTGAAACATGTTTGTTGCAGCAAAACAAAACAGTTGCAGACAGTAAGCAACAGACATGTTTAATTGCTCTTTATTTTATTTTACTTTTTTCACTCCTTAACCTGTGTTTCACAGAATCCCACTGTTGAGTGTAGTGTTTTGCAGACACTTGGTTTTGGTATTTCTTCAGCCAAAAAAAAGAATGTGAGACATTAGAGCCAGAAAATGGCAAATGGAACTTAATTACTACTATAAAGGGTCTTAATTAATCTAACCAATAAATCATATCCAAACCATTTAATCATACAACTTTGTATGATGACCAATAAAAGAAACAACTGATTCAAGTCTCAATATGAAATCATAAGAATTCTCCCATATCTAAAGGACGGAAAGCATAGCAAAAAAATTTAACATACAGGTATCTGCCAAAAAAAGACAGTCTATTCACCATAAGCATGAACAAGATAGCAACAAAAATAAAATGAAGATGATTCAACAATCAAAATTTTGCCCGCCCCTCACCCCCAAAAATCATCACAAGAAATCTGCAATAGTATCTACCTGATGCTTGGACTTGCAGGGAAGAAAACGTTGTTGAATTGCTTTCCAATCTGTATTATATTCCATTATCCCTAAGGCTAGTAATCTGGAATAAAATTAAAACAAAGAGATGTTAACTCCATAAGCTTCTCATATGCAACTGAGATAAAAAAAAGAGATAGTAAATCTTTACAATAGCAGACTAAATCAACTATGAAGGGAAAACGCTTTGATAAGCAAGCTACTGTATAAATTAGTGACAAATAAAAAATTGCTCTTAGCTCCAATAAATAAAACAAAGAAAAACAGGCAAACACCAACAGAACATAATAGTGTCAATTTGTCTTCGATCTCACAAAAACCACAATAGGTGGTGGTGTATAATATATATTATACACTAAAAAGATACTTAATGATAAAAGAAAATACTCTCATTAAAAGGAAGGTGTAGAAGTTTATAAAGAAAGAGAAATATACTTGAACATACTCTCACACATATACATAATTCAAACATAGGACTACTGAATAACCAAGAGAGAATACATCAGCATCAAATTCAAGGAACACACAAGACAAAATGTTGAAAAAAATATCTTCACCAGAGACATCTCAAATGATTATTTTTTTCTGATTCACTTATCAAAAAAACTTATTCATATTTATAACCAACTAAAGCAAACGTTGAGGTCTAACTGGAACATTTTAAATTACTAAACAAGCATAGTATAATAAGCAGTTGTAATTTCGTTTGATGAACATACACAGTAGAGTCTTGCAAGGTTTATCAAGCTTCATGTCCTTATACACAGCAATCTAACAACCATGTTGCATTTAGAGGGATAAAGAAGAAACACAGAACAAAATGTTTGAATGAGAAATCAAAATGGGAATGGTTTCTTATTATACAGTAGAATGTGTTATATAGGTGTTGAGTTTTTCAAGTATAGGTTATACAAGACATCCATATTAATAGGTTCATAGTGGACTTTGGGGAGACTATTTCCCAGGCTACTGTTATTTGAGTGCAACTTCCTAAACACTAATAGAAATGAGTTTTATTGTGTGATACATGAACATACAATTCCTAACGTTGTTAACTAGTATTATTTCCAGCAAGCCACATCAATTAATTCAATCTGGATATTAACATTCAGCATTAAAATGTAAACTCATAAAGTACTACATCTAAGTGTCATGGCTAGTAGGAAAATATTGTTCCCTTGAGAACTTATTCCTCCAGGCTTCAACCTGTGCAGATTTAAGAGGCAACATTAATTGCAGAATAGGGAACATGGATCAAGGGGAAAAACCTATAGAATCTGAGCAATATTACATTTGTTGCAGAGATCCTACATTGGCTAGATATATGTCCAATTTAGTCTTTATAGTTGATTTGTCAGGTTGAGTTAAATCCTAAACCCAAATCCCCACATCAACTAGATATATTGTCAAATTAGAAGGTGCAAATTTGACCTCATAAGTCAATTTTGCAAGATTGAGTTAAGCTAAAAGTTTACTTCCTAAAATGGTATTAGGATTTATCCAAGCAAAGTTTGTTGGATTTATCATGTCACCAAATATCGGTTTACGATCAGACCATCCACAAATATCTAGTTCCACACTCGAGATGTTTGATCCTCGACAGGGTATATTAGAGATCTCATATCAACTAGAAATATGGTCAAATTATAGTATATAAGTGAGTATAAACCTTACCTTACAAGTTGGTTTTGTAAGGTTAAGTTGGGCTTAAAGTTCACTTTCTAAGAATATATCAAAGACTATCCTAGTGATCTTTATTGAACATATTGTATCACCCGCTATCAGACCACCCATAAATATCTATTTCCACACTAGAGACGTTCAATTCTTGATGTGTGAGATGTGTTGAAGATTCCACATTGGCTACAGTGGGTGCATCACCTTACAAGTCAAGTTTGTACAATTGAATTAGGCTTAATGTTTACTTTCTAAAATAGTATCAGAGACTATCTTAGCAAAGTTTATTGGACCTATCGTGCTATCCTCTATCAGGCTACTATTAGACTACCCATAAATATCTAGTCTCACGCTCAAATGTCTAGTTCTCGACGTGAGAAAGTGTTGAAGATCTCACATCGACTAAAAATTTGACCAAATTATAATATATTAGTAGGTGCAAATCCCACTGCACGAGCCAATTTTGTGAAGTTAAGTTAAGCTTAAAGTCCACTTTCTAAAAGCATCCATTAAAGGATCACCTAGATTTAATTATGCTTTAGATTTCTTATTCCTATGCATGAGGGAGAATTGTTGTTAGCCATCCACTTTTGTTCACAATCCATATGTCTACTTATTAGATATGAGGTGTGTTGAGATATCACATCAACTACCGATATAGTCAATGTAGTCCATATAAGATCGAGCAGTTTTCTCCTCACAAGCCAATTTTGTAGGATAGCAAGCCCTAAGCGCATATTCTAAAATATGTCAAGCTAATTTCATGAGGTTAAATTAGACTCAACCCAAATCATAAAATAGTGCCAAAATCTATCCTAGATCTGTTACAAGGCAACCTGCATTTGTTTACACTTTAGATCTCTACTCCTAGGCATGGGTGCACAGTTATCTGTCCACACTCCAAATGTCCAATCCTGGGCGTGAAACCGAACTCGAGTCTTCACATTACAAGCAATATTTGTGGGATTAATTTAGACCCTAAGCCTAACTCTAAGATCTGCTAAGGACACGTGCAGATTTAAGAAGCACAACATGTGCCACAATATTCTTTGAACATACTTAAAGTCATACATAAAAGTTCAAAAGTTTACTTTCATACTTTAGACCTCCAAGCTACCTACCTATCTACAACACAAAACAAATGTAAACATAGTCCATAGTAAGTTAAGTAAACAGAATAAAAATCAAGCATTTTCATTGTAAATCATTTAACACAGTTGGTTAGCATAATGAAGAGGCATGCAACTTACTCATCCTCAGAATCAGTGAAAAGTATCCTATTTACAACCGCTGCTGGGGGTGGCTTATGTGGGAATAATGCTGGATTGAACAAGGCCAAAAATCTTTGAGCTAACTTTGCAACTTCCTTCGGCACCAAAGCAATTGACTGCTTCTTTGTACTTTCAACAAGCATAGCAGCCAACGTTTTCTTTGGTTGTTGTTGACCAGGTGAAGTTGAGACTGCATTAACTGCTCTAGAGATAGTTCCACTACAAATTTCACTATTAGCTTCAGCAACTGGTGAAGAAAAAGGAAAGAGAGGTTCCTTTTCAACAGGCGAATTGGAACTAGACTCAATGTATCTCTTTCGAAACTCTTGGGCAGCTGTAAAAGGAATTTCAAACCAATTCCTGAGTATGCAGAATTTATTTTTACAAACCAGTACAAAATGGAATAACCAGAAGAAAACTTGAAGTCTTTAAAATGACCTACCAGAATTAATGTCATCTGCATATCTTCTTACTAAATGAAGAGGGGAAACATCTAAAATAGATTTTACAGGGCCCTTTACAGAGGGAACCCAGAAAGAACCCTGAGCAGGTTGGCAACAGCTTTGCACGTTTAAACCTTCAGAGGATCTCTGAATTGATTGAGAACGCGAAATGTTCTGTGCATCTTGTTGAGGACCATATTCTTCTGTATTGGACTGGACCTGGACAAACTTTGAGCCTCCGTCAGACACAGAGGAGCAAGCAAAAGATGGAGAAAAGCAAACAGTGGGATACGGTACTCTTTTTGAGGCTAATATTTCATCACGTTTGCGAAGCATCTCAAAAAGCAAACCTTGAACCTGAGAAGCAACCTGTTTTTGGGAAGGTTCAAGAACCGACAAAGAGAACACCTGAATAAGCAGTTGTACATGCTCATGTATCAAACAGTGCAACTGACCAATCTGCAGGGGAGTGAACCCATTGACAAGACCATTTCCTGAAGCAGAAGATTGAAAGTTCAGAGAAGCCTCAGGAAGCAAACCTTTTCCTGAAGCTAGGGTTCCGTTAAGCCAATTAGGCAAAATGGGGCGCAGTGGCCTCTTGACTTCTCCTAATGTTTTCTTCTCAGACTGGGCAGAGACCTTTTGACGCTTATTTTGCCTAGTCTCAGGTCGTCGTCCAGCTCGATCAGACTCTTTTCGGGCTTTCATCATTGGGTTGTCTTCAGCATCACTCTCCAATAACTCCTCCAGTTCTATCTCAAAGTCTGCATCGTTGTCCTCATCATCATCAAGATTTTCATTTTCATGAGTTGAAAGACCATCATCACCCCCACCCTGTAAAACAGCTGTTAAAAATTTTTTATACTCTTCTTCATCATCAGCATTTTGGAGATCGTCGTCGTCGTCAGTTTCTTGAAGAAAAGTCTCAAGCTCATCAAGTGTAAAACTTGCAAGTGAATAACGAGCTCTGGTGCGCATACAGATAGCATCCTCATTGTCTATGTCTATTACAGGACTTCGAGATTTTGTTTTGTTACTTAGTTCTTCTGTCCTAGAACCATTGCCATCAGCCACACTGGTTAGGTCATTGTGCTTCACTTGATTAATCTCTGACAGAGAGATCATACCAGAAGGTTGTAAAATAATTTCTTCCTCGCCATGTTCAATATCTACAGCAGTAGAGATTTGCTTCTTAGTTGTTGCCTTTGATAACTCTGAACCTACAGATGGCTCACTAGTGACCACATTACCATCCAAACCATCAACTTCAGAGCTCAAACTTGAAGATGCTTCTTGTGAAAGTGTTTCCTTTAGAAAAGGGTTAAAATCTGCATCTTCATCTTCCTCCTCCTCCCCTTCTTCTTTATCCTCCTCAGGTTTCAAGGTCCTTCCATGGTTGTCAGAAGAAGAAAGTGCATTCTGATTCATGGCAAGGAAAACTTTGGCTGACTGTGAATTTGAGCCTAGAGGCATCTTAAACAAACAATGTATGGCTACAGTTTACTCTTGAGCTGAGATCCTCAGAGACATTCAAAAATATGTGAAAGAGGCAATATCCATAAGACGGAATTTGGAATGACTACTGACCCTGAAGAAAGCAAAGGAAGTAACAAACACATATGAGGGTGTACAGTGTATATGCATACATCTTCCAACTCCAGTCACATCTAAAGATGCATACAACAAAAATCTATTTCAAAGCAAATAATGATTTTATTGAAAACTAAAATCAACCCAAAAGACTAAAACAATAATTAACAAAAAAAAGGTGATTTTTTATGTTCCCAAAATTCCCAAGTTTCCAAGAAAACCAGTTAATCTCCAGTCATATCAGCATTCATCAAGCATATAAAAAAAACAACTAAACTAGGGAGAGAAAACAAAAGGAATAAAGGATTCACAATAACTTACATGCCACACATTATCTTTTATAATTTTATCACAGTCTATGAGAAAACAAGAGACTGAAAAAATATAACAACAGACCAAACCACTTATCCGAGTATAACCACTAATAAGATTCCATTATTGTGTACACAGTGGACGCAGATTTCGTCGTGTTACTTAATAAAGTCAATGCACTGGTATTCTCCAGCACCCTCCCCCCACCCCTTCCCCAGAAGCATACACGGTTATCCTTTCTCCCAATGAGAGATTAAGCATAATACAATAATCCCCAAGAATCTCTGACAATTAAGGAAAGAATCTTTGATCACCCTTCCTCCAATGACAAACACTTCAAAACATAACAATTCCCGCAAGCTAGAACTCCCAACATCCAACAAGACCTCAACGCAGCCTGAACCCCAATTGCATTGCTAAGGAAACTAATTCAGAAAGCCAAGAGCTAATTCTCAAATCCAAGCAACACCCGATTGCGATTGATCGGTTATTATTTCAGTGCAGTGAATAATAATTAAAAATTGACAACAAGAGAAGGTGTATTGCGAAGAACCCTAACAACCTAAAGCAACTTGTACCTAACCAAAAGAAAGGAAGAAGTAACAAAATTAGAGGTGAGAAACGCACGTGTAGAAGCGGAGAGTTGGGTCGATGCTGCGATGGGCGAAGAATTTGTGGAGCGAAATGAGTGTGCCGTGTGTACGAAAGCCAAGAGCGAGCTCGTACGACACTGTTTCTTCTTCTTCTTCTTCTTCTTCTTCTTCTTTTTTTTTTTTTTTTTTTTTTTTTTTTTTTTTTTTTTTTTTTTTTTTTTTTTTTTTTTGTTTTTTTTTTGTTTTTTTTTTCTTTTTTTTTTTTTTTTTTTTTTTTTTTTTTTTTTTTTTTTTTTTTTTTTTTTTTTT
>Ga0099825_1003337_pt1 | contig 21360 bp, 13 predicted proteins | sample SiratroredBW_FD_76838 | JGI IMG/M metagenome (GOLD analysis project Ga0099825, IMG submission 76838) | Root nodule microbial communities of legume samples collected from California, USA - Siratro red BW | ecosystem: Host-associated > Plants > Roots > Nodule | place: USA: California | collected... | reverse complement strand
TTCGTTATTAAATACTCACTCCTCCATATTATCCATAACTCAACTTATCCGTAAAAAGATAAGATAAGAGATTTTACTAAATATAAGAACTTCAAACATGAATAAATATTGATTAATATTTTAATGCTGAACATCTAATAATATTATTCAAAAATTTGTGTAACGAGAAAGATAAATTATTTCCTAATCATGATTTCCAATAAAATATTTAACGAGAAATTATGATTGTTAAGTGTGATTAAATTCCATTTAATTAGTATAAAATATTCTTGAAAATATTTAGATCGTACGTTTTCTAAAAATTAAAGAGCACAATATTATTTTTGTTAAAATATTTAATTTATTGTTATACTAAATATTTTAATATAAATAGCTTAGAATTATTATTTTTTTATTTCAATTCGGAAAAGTTATATATTCATTATTCTTCATGAGAAACTTAATAAAAAAAATTCCTGAAAAATATTGTTTTTATGAGAATTTAACTTTTAAAATGTAAACCAAATATGAAAAATGTGTTTCTCGATCTCAGATCTGACACTAAAATTTGTTCGTATACCAAACTCTCCCTAAATGTAGCATATATTTAAGGATTATCAAAGAAAATAATAAATAAGAACTTATGTATATTTTCTTTAATTTTCATAAACTAATTAACTGTTTACCCATCTAGAATATGTATACTTAAACATATGAAAAGTTTCAATACTAACATCCTTAATTGCTTAAAAGAAAATAACACCAAAAATAAACACTTATATCTTAAGATAAATATGCTTTTTGCTAACATATGATATTTTTATTTGTTAGAAAAATTAATAAAAAAAGTGCTTTGGGACCTTCAAGTTTACCTTCAAAAGGAATATATTCAATTGAAGGAATATATTCATTTGTAGCCCACAAAGATGCGTTAAACAAAAGCAAACATGGCCTATAGCACACAAAACCGAACCTACGTTTTATGATTTTTTAAAAAGCACTTCTAAAAAGTGAATCTTCGTACTTTGCTTACTTATCAAAAAGCCATGTAGATAATAGTAATCTCTTCAGAAGTCTAGTTTAGAGAAGCTTCTCCAAAATAATTTGAATAAAGAAAAATAAAATAATAAAGTGAGCTTATTAAAAAATTTAGTTTATGCATATCAAGAGATTTATATAAAATTTTTTAATTTAATATAAACTAATTTTAACTTATGTTAATTTTTTTTTATATATGGAAGTCTGTTTATTCAAACAAATCCTTGATTAGCAAAAATGATGTAAATTGACAAATAAATTTTTATAATTTTATATGTATTTTCATATATATATATATATATATATAAACTAATTAAAATTCACATAGTCTATAAATTTTACAAATATATATACATACAGACGTTTATGGCTAACATATTATTGAGGGAAAGTATAAAATGTATTATAACTTAATATTAACAATTTTTTAGATGAACTTAGGGTATTGCGAAGTCAGTAACTTAAAAGTTGAAAATCCATTGAAGGAATTAGTATCTCTTAAGAATGTTTGTATGTTTTTTTCATACACATATATATACAAATTTGGAAAGCGAATCTCTAATAAGATTTTTTTTAATTGCAAAAGGATGTTTATATGATTACATATTCAAGAGACATGAGATTATTGTTTAATTATATCAATATATATTTTGTAATTAACATTAACCACTTAATGTTATAAAAAATATCAAAGTTTATTTTAGATAAAACTATTCTCCTAAGAGACCATAAAAATTAATATATAATTGTATAATTGACGTTTTCCATTCTCATTTACATATACATTAAAAATTACTCCCTTGATTAGTTCATCTAGTCTAATACATTTAGCAACATAGTAATGGATAGTAATAATCAATTACAGATTAATTACTATCATCTCATGTTTTGGATTCATGGCTTTTTTCTTAAAGATTTTTTTTAGTTACAAATCCTTGAAAAGATATGCTGCACCTGTGAGTCTCTTAAATAGTGTTTGCATTAAGTTTCCAAATGAATATGCGAATTATTGATCTAGTGCTTCCTCCAATTTAAAGGGATTTGCGTTGCATCTTTATTTCACATAAAATGAAAAAAAAAAAAGCACACACTGGAATTTATCAATTGGGAAAAATATAAAGTGAAATAGAGAGGAAAAATAAGAATGAAAAAAAAAAATAAGGGAAAAAATTATTTATGGTTTAATTTTTAAAATTTTGACATTAATCATAAGTTAGGTAAGTTGATTATTTATGGTTTTATTTTTCGATTTTTACATTTGTCACAAATAAAGTATATGTAAATTTTCTTATACATATTATCATTTAAAATGTGATTTCTAAATTTATTTTATCTATGTTATATGTCATGTTGAAGACAATAATTTTGAACAATGGTACTTATGTGATTGTTGTTTTCGTATACATCGTTTGAACATAAATCATATGAGAGTATTCCACGTTGGATAAATTAAATTATTTTATTTTTAGAGAATTTATATTTTATTATAATAAAATATAATTAAATATTATAAATATAATATATTTATTTATTGTTAATGTTATCGCACAGGACCGGTTGGCACGATAGCTGATTCCTCCTGCAGGCACTCCGACGCTCAAGTCAATTTAGGGTTAGAGTGTGCAGAGATATCAATCAGAGTTTTTAAGTACCTGGCTCAAGATGACTGAGCTTGTATTTATAGGCGCAATAGTGGGCTTAATGGGCTTGAGCCCATTCTATTATGTTATGATTTGGTAACAGAATAATAACAGGAATTAATTACAAGATGCTGGTCATTTTTTTTATTTAGTTTTTTTTTGTTATTTTTATCATTCATTTATTAAAGGTAAACAAATCATTTATTCAGGTTGTAATACTCATTTTTCTCATGTTTTCAATCTTATAGATATGTCATTAATAAGACCCTTGTGTCACTCAATCAATATGTTATTCTCGTAGTAGCTATTAGTGTTGTTCAACACTTTTTCTTACGTTGGTGCTTTACAATGCTTTTTAAGTATCTCAATTTGATTTTAATTTATTATCTATTTGTACCTTATTGACTAAGTGATTTGTCAATTATCTTTCTTAAAATTATTTTAACTATAATTTTGTTTCCTTTAAACTAGTATAAATACTACTTTTTAGAATATTGATTATTGTAAGAATGTTTGTTTTTGCAATTGTAAGCCCTTCAACTTTTGAATAATGACAATCCTTTTGATATTCTACATAACCTTTTTAGTTCCAATTTTCAAATTTTCTCTCTTGCTAAGTTTAGAATATTATCCTTCACTTCACTCAACGAGACGTTTCAATCATTATTTGATATATGAAGTTGTGACATTTAGGAACCTTATGATAAGTCTACTTATGATGACAAATAATTTTTTTTTCTAACCTTGATGGACTATTGTAGTAATTTTAGTAGGGTATTTTTGCCCACTCATAAATCTGAAGTTGCTAATATTATAAAACATTTTTTTTTTGAAATGGTTAAAACTCACTTTGGGACCAAACTTAAGTGTTTCAAGTATGAGAATGCAAAAGAAAATTTTCTTACTAATTTTCTAGCAGAACAAGACATTCTACATCAATTTTCTTGTATGGGGAGACATGAAACTTAAAACTTGAGAGAAAACAAAAGAATCTATTGAATGTGACTTAGGCTTTATTGTTTCATTCCAAGTTGTCAATTCAATTATGGGGGGAGCATGTCCCCTCTTTGATACTACAACATAAATCACCTCACCAGGTTCTATAAGGATCCAGATCTGACTACTAATCATTGAAAGTTTTTGGATGTTTGGCTTATGAACAACTTTGCACTCCTCTAGAAATAAATTTATATCTCATGTCATGACATCCATTTTTGTTGGTTATCCTAGAGGCTACAAGGGATACAAATTGTACAACCTAGACAACAAACAATTTTTTATTTCAAGGGATGTTCTCTTTCATGAAAAAAATTATCTTTGAAGGAAATGATTTCTTTTAGATATTATTCCTCTTTCATTAATGATATGGTAATTTCTTTGTCCATTACTGATAATTTGTCTTCATATAATTTTCGTTAAGATAATTTTGTTACTCATCATTCTAATAAGGTCCATGATGTATCTAAAACATCAATGTCTCATATTGATGGCTTTGAAGCCTTTGTTCTAAGATCATCTAGAGTATTTAAGAAACAATTTTATTTGTGTGACTATGTATGCTCTAGCATCCTACACCCTTATCCTATTCAAAATTTTCATTCTTTGAACAACCTCAATTCAGAGTATAAAACCTTTATCAAATAATTTTTTCACTTCTTATAAGTCTCAATTATATTATTAAGAGGTTCCTTACCCTAAATGGAGGGATGACACTTAGTCATTAGTTCCTTTATCAAAAGACAAACATTGCATATGATGCAAATTAGTTTTTAAATCAAAATATAATGTTGATGGTTTAGTTGACATATAGAAAGCTCAGTTAGTAGCCAAAGGCTACACACAACAGGATGAGATTGATTTCTCAAACACTTTCTCACCATTGGCTTAACTTACCTCTATAAGGGTATTATTAGTTGTTGCTGCTAAGAAAAATTAGAGCTTATAATAGTTAGATATCAACAATGCATTCTTAAATAGTGAGTTGTTTGAGGAGGCATACATGAATATTTTTTAAGGTTACAAAACAGGATCAGAAGGATTGGTTAGCAAGTTGAATAAATCTATATATAGATCGCGACAAGCCTTTAGATAATGGTTTTGCAAGTCCTCCTTAACATTATTACAAAATGATTTTACACAATTTAAAAATGATTACTTTGTATTCACTCATGGTTCTAGTACTTCATTGGTCATTTTTTTGGTCTATGTGGATGACATCATCCTAGCATGTCTTGGATTTTTCTTGTGTTAACAACATACAATTGATATTTAGCTCCTTGGTCCTCTTACAACATACAACATGTCTTGTTCAAATTAATGATCCTTGGTCCTCTTAAATATTTCTTAGGCTTAGAGATTTTCAGATCCATCAAGAGTATTTTCGTAAGCTAGAGAAATATATTTCATCTTTGCTTGATGATGTTGGTTTCTTAGATAGAAAACAAATTACACTACCTATGGATCTTAAAACTTAGTCACAATGATGGTTACCCTATTGAGGATTTGTCTACGTATAGAAGATTAAATGGAATGCTTATGCACTTGACTATTTCCAAGCCAAACAATACCTTTGCAATTCACAAGTTAATTTAGTATACAAAGAATCCATTGACCATACATCTAGCTGCAATACATAACTTGTTATAGTACTTGAAATACACTCTAGGTCAAGGTCTATTTTTCTAGCTAACGACAAATGTCATTTTCAGCATATGTCGATATTGATTGGGGTAACTGTTTAGATACTAGGAGATTAACCTTTGCCTTTTGTGTTTTCCTTGGTGATTATCTAATTTCTTGAAATCTATCAAGTAAGGTATTGTGTCCAAATCTTCGATGGAATCAAGATATTTTGCCTTGTCATTAGCGGTGAGTGAAGTGGTTTGCCTGTAATAATTGTTCAAAAATTTTGAAGTTTCAATTGACACACTATGCTTTTATGTTTCAAAAAATTTGTCATGCACCTCACTTTTAATCTCTCCCATCATGAGATCCAAATATATAGATATTGATTGTAATTTTATTTATAAGCTTATCTAAAGGTATTTTTTCACTCTAAATCATGGTTTTATATATTTTCTTTTTCCTTTTAATTATATGTTTCATGTCATGGTATATGATTGTTGATCTTTGAGGTGTCAGCCTAGTTGAGATGTCAAAGTTCATAGAGATGCCTAACATGAGTTTTATATATATAAAAAAAAACTAAGTATCAAATAGTTGACATATTCACAAAGACTCTTCCTACTACCACTTTCAAAATATTTATTCTCCAACTTAAGGAAGATATTATAAATATTCTAGGTACCACGTAATCAGTTCAAGTTGTTTGTATGTTTGTTATTATATATAATATTCTCTTTTATGTAAAAATATACATCTCAATTCAAAGAATTACTTTATTTCTTTCTCTCTTGATATATTTTTTTGGGTGTTTTGCTATCCCAATTTTATGAATGTTGAAATAGTTTTGTAATTTCATAACCTTGTAAGAGTTTATTTAGTTAAAATAAAGATTGTGTGTAATATAATTATTTGTAGGACGTGTAAATTTAGTTTATTTTTATTTAACATTAAACATTACTCTAATGGCTAGATAGTAATGTTGTGTTTTTCTTAAATTTATTTTGTATTGCATCAAATGAATCATAGTTTCTTGTTTGAGATTTAGCACAAAAATTATGTACTATCCCCAATTTGAAAAAAATTTATGATTTCTTTTATAAAAGAGCAAGAAGAGGGGGTATTAGTAATCATTGTATTGAATCTTGAATTGTCCTCTTAGATAATTTGAGAATATTAACCACTTTTTAATAGTTCATTAATACATGTATTTTGATACACATTTCATATATTTCATAAATTTTGATTCATTGCATTTTATGTTGACCTTCAAGTGCATATTTGATTGTGATTGATTACTGACTTCATATTGTGTAACTTGCATACCACTGTGAAGGTACAAAAATTTTGTCAAAAATAAGAAATGCTGATTAAAAATTATATGCTAATAAATTATTAAAATGAATATTTTTTAATGAGATAAGATCACACCTTTGATTGAAAAAGTGATTTTTACATGCATTTAGACAACTCTCTTAAATGCATGTGACAATTACAGAGCATACATATGGATCAAGATTAGATTAATTCAGGCATGTGATCAATATGAGAGAGGAGTAGAAGAATTTATTTAATTTGTACAACAGAATGTCATAATAGTGTGGATGGAGTAAAATTTAGGTGTCCTTGTATTAATTGTTTGAAGGGGAGAAGATTAGATGCTACCCAAATTAGGAAGCACCTTTTGTGTGATGAATTTGGGCCAAATTATACAACTTGTGCATGACATGGTGAATGATTAGATTTGCCAAGTATGTGTCCAAATCAAGAGTTTGTTGATTCCACCATAAATAACCAATTGAAGAACATAATTCGTGGTATTGAAGTAGAATCTTTTGTTCAAGCGCATATATATGAAACATGTTGAGTGATATAGAGACTTACATGTATTCTAAATCAACTAAGTAGAGTTGTTATGTGTTAAGTTTGATGAGTTTGAAGGTAATCAATGTGTGGATTAAATAAACTCATAATTATTTATTTTGTTGAAGGACATTCTTTTAGAAAAAAATTACTATCTAATTGTAATTATGACACAAATAAAATTATTTTTCTAATGGATATGAGTGTGACTACTATATAATACAATGAATAACAATCATTATAATTATATTTAACTAATTTATTATTAAACAAATTATGTCTAATTAATAGACTAATTTCAAGTTATTATAAGTTGTAATACTTCATTAGATGTCTAACCATTTAGTTTTGAATCTATTGACTATGTTAAATTAATATGGGTAGTTATTTGACCAATTTCTATAACACATTAGGCCAAATGATATTAGAATAATTTCTAGACTTTTTTTTTTTTTAGTTTTTCTTTACTTATGCTTTTTATGTTTTAAAATTCTTGACATTTGTAATACTTATTTACAATTTATTTTTATATACTTTATTTCGTATTATATTATTTTTTTTCTGATTTATATATTATTGATTTATGTTTTTTTATATGATATTATTAATTTTGACTAATTGTGCAACACCTTTTATATATATAGATTGTTTAATTGATGTAAATAGCACAAAACAAGCAAAACGTTTAAATAAATATAGAATACAACAGTTACATCCACAACTATTATCATATAGCACATGGGACAATGATTTTAACCAAAATCATAATCCAAAGTGATATCTTAATTGACATTTTTTTAAAAATTTTATAAAAATACAACAACAATTCTATACAAAATAGTTGTCATATTTAACACTACAGTCGACGATTAAAGGTCATCATTATAATCATTATAAGTAATATATAACAATGATTTGCACACAATCATCATCTTATTTGTTATATATGATGACGATTTCAACATTTATCAAAACCCTCTATTTTTATAGATAACTACCATGATAGTTTAAAAATTTTCATCAAACATACTTAAACTGTTATTAGATATTTTTTTCCCTACGATTGCTTTTTTTCATTTTTCTTCTTAGACAATGTGAAAATAGTTAACTTCCCTATCAATTTCTTTTCTCTATTTCCAAAAATAAAAGTAATGAGTTAACATATAGTCATAGTATTATGAAACTTTTATATTTAAAAAACTGATATACTGAGATGTTAATAATAATAATAAAAAAGGATGGGGAGAATACAAAAGCAAATCTAACAAGTGAATATATGGGCTTGTATAAATCAATTTAATTTTTTTATTTTATTTTTTATCAGCAATCCTTATGAAAAAAAAAAAAAACTAATCAAAACATGCTACTAAGCACCTAGGTTTACAACCGTGGTAAATTTTTTTATAAAGAAGGTTTCCAATTGCATTATTATATAAGCATTTTGTGTATAATTAACTTTTATACATTTCGAAGTGGAATCTTCCTTTGATTGTCAAAAAAGAAAAGCATATATTCTCATTCGATTTGGAAGAATCACCATTTTATTTCTTTCTGTTTTCTTTTTAATATTTATCACCATCATAATTTCTTAATGTAAGTAAATTGAATTTGAAATTTATATAATCTGTATTCACTGTTCAAGATGCATGGAAGGGAAACTTCAGCAACACAAAAGTGATAAGGGCTTGAATCTCATAGTGCTTTATATCCTCCATATGATTGCAATGACATTTACTTCTACAAATAATACCAGCTATAGCATAAATTCAAAATTTGTCCCCAAATCATCATAATATTATAGGAAAAATAATCTTTCTTCTAAATATTTGATGTAGTTAATTAAACACTAAAGTTTCAATTCAAAATCATTAATTGAGACATTAGTTTACTCATACTTTGTGGTAATTATACTAATTTCTTCAAAATATAACCATATGAAACTACTATAGATTATCTCAACTATATAACTAGTTATCTCCATACAAAATATTGAATCAATCTAACTTGTTATATGGTTCTCAAAATTAGTTCAGACCAACTAGTTAAATCGGTCAAATCTGAATGAAACTCATCCTTTATCTGGTTCAATTGTGATACAATAATGCACAAAACTGGTTTCAATAAAAAGAAATTATTAAATAATAAAAATTAGTTTAAAATAGTTTTTACTTTTTATTCCACATGTACATTTTTTCCTATTAACAATATTAATATATAATATTGGAATTTTAATTTAAATATGAAATACATATTTTATTTAAACTTTTACATGTATTTTAAATGTTAAAATTTTATAAATTGATGTTTCTTTTAGTTTTTAACATCAGAAAATTATGAAATAATATATTTTATTATTATTTTTATTTTTTTAATTATTAAAATAATTTTATTGATACCAATTCCAGTAGAACTATTAATTTTTAAATCAGTATTTTGATATGTTGAATAGCCGAAAAGAATGGGAAGAACATTGACAAATTAAATTAGGCACAAGATTCTTATGGGTACAGTTAGAGATAGACATAATTTTTTTTTTCATGTTATTTAAATAGTGCATTTATTCATGGTGTATCTCTAATCTTAACTTTATCAATATTGTCAGAACTACTAAAAAATTCTATTGTAACACTAATGAGATTTCACGATTTTATTTTTAAAACACATTTTAATAGAATAAATGAGAAAATTATTCTCAAGTTATCTCTAATTTCTATTCTTAAAAGACGTAAACATATTTTTGAAGCATTTAAACAATTATCAAACTTTTCCTTACACGAGAGGCATAAACAGAAGTGGTTGATGAGCACATACTAATCATTATGCTGAAAAGGTTGTCGTACCACGAAATGACCATGCAAACATAAACGATCATATGCCAACTTACAATTCAATATGTGAAGATCTAGGTACCAAAAAGTGAATTCCATACTATCCATCATCAGAGGTATAAGAAAAATGAGAATTATTAATATATTTACTATAATTTGTATGCTGAAATTTCTATAAAATTAATTTTATTTTTAATTTACGTGAGATATGGATGAATTAATGTTTTTTTTTAAAATAAAACCATTTCAAAAGTATAAGTAAACTATACTTTTGAGATGATTGGTGGTACGACAAAGTTAAATATATTAGCTTAACAAATGTTATCTACAATGTTATGTATAATGGAGAAAAAATATATTAAATATGATTAGATATTTATAAATAATTTTAAAAAAATCGATAGAGTAACAAATCTTGATAAAAGGTTTCTGAACTTAATCTCATGATATTTTAAATAAGTTTTATGCCATGTTTATATATTTTAAATAAAAAAATTCTAGTTCGATTAAGAATAAGAATGAATTATAATATATAAATAAATAAAATTATTTTACAAATAAATTTTATAAAATTGAATTAGATATAAATTTATTTATTAAAATGGTATCAAAACTATTCATAGTTTATTATAATCAAGTTCATCAAAAATCTTCTCAGTTAACATATTCATTCCTTAACATGTTAAAATGTGTGTTAAAGATTCCAGTACAAATAAATAATTAAGATTAAAGATTGTAAATCTTATAAGCTTTTCAAAACATAACATTTTGAAGTAATAGCTTTTCTTATCGTATACATATACGCATCGACTTAATGTGTTCCACTATCTTTTTTATTACAATTACTTTAGAATTCAGGATTCAAATCACATATCCCGTTAATGTTTCATCAATAAAAATTGACACGAGTTAAAAACAATTTTTTATTATGTTTTAAAGTTTTTTATACCATTAACCATTGTGGAAAATTAACTAACTGTACAATTCATTCTAAAAAAGAATATAAAAAAACTGACAAAAAATCTAAGACAAAAGATTTTTTTCTGAAATCAATTTCTCATCTATTATATACAAAACAAACATATAAATTATTATAAGCAATTTCTCTAGCATTTTGAGGTGCAAAATCCTTATAATCGGTTTGGTTGGACTACTCTTATAAACTTAGTATCTTCTTAGTCTTCCACCTCTAGCTAAATCAGCAAAATATTACTAATTTTTTTTCTTATTATCAGCTTTCTATATATTTTATAATAGGTCTTTTAGAAAAAAATTATATCAGTTAAAAATATAAAAAAGAGAGTTAATGTTAACATTAACTTAAAAAGTTGTTAGAAACTTGAATATTAATCAATTAAATAAAGTTAATGGTAGTTGCAGAAAGTAAAAGCTGAAAATTAATTTTAATATTAAACAAATACAATCTGAAAGGTGAAGTGTTAATTAATATCTTTTAAAAATTATCAGAATTACTATTTTTTTTGTGTGGTGATTGTATTACAATAAAACAGTCTAAATTATATATATTATTCGAAATAAATAAGTTTCATATAACGAGAATAAAAAAATTAAACCAAGATCCATAAATTCTATTATCTTAAAATTTTTAAATTAAAAGAGATGTTATAATGTCTTATATAAGTTTGACTATATTAATCTCTTTATTCTATTAAGAAAATCTTCAATAATATTAGACTCCACAATTGTCCTAGGATGGAAAATTTTCTCTATGGGGATTTTAGACAAACGTTGAAAAATATATTTTTTTAATAAACCTTTAAGAGTTTTGATAAACTTTATCTATATATATATATTATAAGATAAAAAAATGAATAATTAAATGATTGGTATGAGAAATGATTTAGTAATAATGAAAGGTTGGAATGAGATAGAAAGAGAGTGACTTTTTACAAAGGAAGGCTTGCATGTTAGAACAGGAATGCTTTATTCTTTTTTAACATTAAAAAAAAAAAACAAATGTTTTTATTTTATACATTCTTTTTAAGCAAGGTGGCTCTTCCCTTATTCTCTACACTTTAGAAGAGGTAGCAGCTATTGCCAAAGCCTTTCACATCCTCATTTCCTCTTCAATCAAAACGCACCATATTCATCCCTCTTTGCATCATCGAATTTGTTCTTCATTTTCTCAGCTTCTTCTCATCATAGAGAGAGAGAGAGAGAGATGGAAAGAATGTTCCCTCCTAAGAAGCCTTCAACTATGAATTCCCATGACAGACCCATGTGTGTTCAAGGGGACTCAGGCCTCGTCCTCACCACAGACCCTAAGCCACGTCTTCGTTGGACTGTTGAACTGCATGAACGCTTCGTTGATGCTGTTGCTCAGCTTGGAGGACCTGATAGTACTAATCTTCACACCCCTTTTTCTTCTTTTCTCTCTTTTCCTTCATACTATATTCATCTGCCAATTTCTACTTCCAGATCATACACTTCATACTATAATCATATCTAGTTCTGTCACAAGTTTACTCTTCATGTGATGAAGATTGCTGATGTAACAAGTTTTTACACATGATGGAATCAAACACAGTTTTCATATATGGATAGAGATTTTCGTGTTATTCCTTTACTCAGCGACTCGCTTTTGTGTTGTGTGATCTGCAGAGGCCACTCCTAAGACAATAATGAGGGTTATGGGTGTGAAGGGTCTCACCCTTTACCACCTCAAGAGCCACCTTCAGGTTTTGAACACACATTCAGTTTTGATTCTTCTTCTTCTTCTTTTTTTGTTTAGAACACTTTTGTTTGTGCAACTGGATTTCTCTGGCTATCTTGTTGCCTTTTGTTTTTCCTTTTTCCCTTTTCCTTTATGTTAATTTTGTTCTTTGAAATTGGTAGAAATTCAGACTTGGAAAGCAGCCCCACAAGGATTTCAATGAACACTCTATTAAGGATGGCATGAGAGGTGGTTAATTATTACTTCCACTTTTTGTTGTTTATCACTTTCCTTAATTTATTAACTTATTTGCACTTCATGAAGTTTCTTCTTCTATATTCTTAGCATCTTTTTATGCTGGCAGCTTCTGCTTTAGAACTTCAACGAAATATTGGCTCCTCTTCTGCCATGATTGGTCGCAACATGAACGAGTATGCTTACTTCACTTCTATTAAATCCATATCCACAATAAACGAAATTTCAAGAGAATTGGTTTCCCACCATCTTCTCTATTATTTCAGTTTACTTATATATATATATATTTTTTGGTTTATTAATACATTATGTGTGTGTCTGATTTAACTTATTCTTAGAAAAGTAATTCACTTTTTTTCACTGGAAGCTTATTAAAGTTTACTCTAGAAGAAAAAGCATTTCTTATACGCAGATTGTTTCTACAAAAATATCAATAACATGCACTCAGTTTTTCTTATGATTCTTTTAATTGGGTTGTTGGATGAAATATGCAGGATGCAAATGGAAGTGCAGAGAAGACTGCATGAACAACTAGAGGTAAAACGTAGCTGTTTAAAGTCCATGTAATTGTGTTCTTGTTTGATTTTATCATAAACCATTTTTAAAAAAGTGAGCCTATATATATATATATATATATATATATATATATAATTATATCACATTCTCATATTTGTTATATATAATTTTTTAAATATTTTCTCGAACACAATTACGTGGAACAGTTTTACTTGATGAGTTAAAAATAGGTTTTACTTTTCAGTTAAGCAGTTTAAACTGGAACATGTAGCAAAACCTTGAAATGAACTCATATATCTAAGTTTGTCATAGCATGTTTAACAAGGGTTTAGGTGTATTAACTATGATATGTCAGGTTCAGAAAAACCTTCAGCTGAGGATTGAGGCTCAAGGAAAGTACATGCAAAGTATATTGGAGAAGGCTTATCACACACTTGCTGGTGAAAACATGGGCACAAGCATGAAGGGCATGGGAGGAGGAGCTCAAGGAAGCAGTGAGATGGGGGTGATGAAGGAGTTTTGTTCTCTGAACTACCCTTCTTTCCAAGATCTGAACTTGTATGGTGGTAGTGGTGAGCAACTTGAGGGGTTCATGGCATCAAACAATAATGAGGGAATGTTTGAGGGAAAGAAGAGGGTTTGCCCCTACAGTGGAAGTGGGAAGAGTCCATTGATTTGGAGTGATGATCTCAGGCTTCAAGATCTTGGAACAACTTCATCATGCATTAGCCCTGAAGAGGACCCTTTCAAAGGGGATCACAAGGTTCAGATTTCACCACCCTCAATGGATAGTGATCCCATGTCAGAGATCTATGACACAAAGCCACTGGTTCTGCATGGAGAAAGTGTTGGTAATCACAAGAAGTTTGATGCTGCTATGAAGCTGGAAAGGCCATCGCCACAAAGATCACCACTTCAACCAGAAAGGAATAGCCCTATGATCAATGCTACTTCCATGGCACAAGGTACAATCACCCTTTTGGATCATAATCATAATTAATTTCTTGTTTACTCTACAAATTTTACCTTTCAGTAATTCTGTTCATGCATTTGTTTTAGTCTCTATATACATACATTTTAATTCTGTTTAGTTCTCATAGTACAATTTTAATATTTTGGCTTAATAATTTTTTATACGGTTTATTTTTAATTTTTCAATTTAATCATTTTATTGATACAATACTTAATCAAGCCTTTTAGTTTTTGAAATAAAATAATTTGATCTTTTAAGATTAATTTGATTAAGTCTCTGGTTTTGATTGATAAACTTGACTAACTTTATTTTATTAATAATAAAACCAAATTAAGTAAATATATAAATAATAAGACTAAAAGATAATTAACTTATTTTAATATCTGACGTTTAAATTCATAAAGAGATTATAAATAATATGAATTAGAATTAAAAGAGATAAATTTTCTATTTGGTTTATATAATTAAAAATAATTTATTATAGTTTATATATAATTTCATTTTTATTTAGTAACTATATATAAATTTAATTTCTTTTAATTTATACACATACCAATTTTAATCTCTTTTAGTTCTTACAGTCCAAATTTACAAGGACTAAAACAAGAGAATAAAAATAGCATATATAAGAACGAAAATGATTTTAAGTAATACAAATAAAAGGTAAAATTTGTTCAAATATAGAAATAAAATAAATAAGCTAAGGTTAAATAAGTTTTTGTACCTTCAAAATTAATCTCATCGAAATTAATACTTATTTTTTTTTATGCCCAACTTTTAATAATAGATCATTTAGTTATGAGAGTAATTTATTCCTTTTAAAACAATGGTATTGACATTTAATTATTCTAGTTGTAGATATATATTGATATGATTTTATCAAAATGAATCTTCAACACCGTAAATATAATAGTAACAAAATAAGTTGTCATACTTAGATATTAACATATTTATTAATTATTGATATAAAAAAAACACTGAAAAAATTGGACTGATGCCAAAATCTTATTTAATCCTTAACCAATAATTTCCTTAATTATGTAATTAACTACAAGTTGTATGCTATGTAGGGTTTTGAATTGGTTGTTAGAGATCAGAAGTTCATACGAAGGTTACTTCCTCCAAAGAGCCATTGCTTATATAAAGCCTTTGCATGCCAAACAAAGTCTCATTCTAATCTAATATATGTTGAAACCCTTTATATTGTACTTCAACAAGACCTTTCTCTTATGTTCTTACATCTAACATATTGTACAATTTTGGTGGATGATTTAATATTGAATTTTGTTAACATTATATATTAATTAATTGGTATGCATATATAAATTATTGTTTGGTAGTCATTATAATTTCATTTCACACACACCTTTGGGCTGTACATAAGATAGAACCAGTTTTTCCTTATACTTTTAAAGAGAGAAAATTTAAAAAAGGAACTACATTAATGTATAAATAAAAATTATATATGAATTAAAAGTATTTAAAATTTTAGATGAGAGAGTTATTACAAATTACTTTTATGTAGAAATTAAATTAATTTTTTTTAAGTTCGTGTGGGAAGAAGTTTCTCTAAATATAAATATATAAAAAAAAACCTTTTATGCAGTAAAATTCACTGAAATATATTTGGACATAATTTTGTACAAGAATTTAAAAAAAAATGAATTTTTAAAGTTAAAATTAATTTATAGATTAACTAATTTCTAGAAATTCTCTAATACTTTTTAAAAGTTTTTTACTTTTTAGTTTGTATATAAAATAATATTAACTTATAAATCATATTTTATTTTGTTTTTCTTATAAGTCTTTAAACTATTGAAACATATCTCAGTATTTTTCTTTTTTATATATATATTCCAACTCTTTTCTTTTGGTGAGTGTGAAGAACATTCTTTGCGTCGCTATTAAGCGTTTTGTTCGTGTAGTTTACATTTGGGTACATATACATATGAATTTAAAGCGAGAGAAAACTAATGTATCTCTTTTTCAATCGAAGGAATAAGTTGATAGAGAAAGAACATTCTTTGCGTCACTATAAAGCACTATCTTCCTGTAATTTTATTTTCATAAGATAAAATATCCTTTGAGCCATTTATGTATATAATAATATTTGTCTTACTCTTTTGTATTTAATTTTTCTTATTTTAATTGTTTAAATTTTTTAAAAAAATAACAATTTTAGACTGATATAAAATTTTGTACATATATTGATACTTTTCAATCAAACGATTAATTTTCAAAAATTATAATCCATTGAAATATATTGTAACATTTAATAAAAATTATATATATATGGTAATTGGTCCTATAAGTTAAAACTACTAATTTTCTATTTGTGACGAATTTGATTGGAGGGTATTGTGTGTATATGAATTCTTTTCGTCATCTTTATTTTTTATCATAGTGTTTATTTTTTTTTCTCGGATCTCTTAACTTTTATAACTTTTTGAAAACTAATCTTAATAGATTTTTTTAAATATCTTTTAGTACCTTATTATAAGAAATATGATTTTTTAAAAAAGAATTTAGTAATAAATATAAATTTTGTCGTTATTCACTTATTTGTACTAATTTTCTAATTATCATAAATATTATTTGTAATAATGATAAAAGTAAAAGATATCATAATAGTCATCTAAATTTTATGTCTAACTCAACCTTATAAAGTAAAGTTTGCATTTATTTATACATTATGAACTACATTATCTCTAATCCATCTAAGATTTTCAATACATACTCTTTACGTCCAGAGATTCCTCAAATTCGTCTGCAAGATTAAATATTTATGGATGATTTGATAAATGATAGTGAATAACATGATAAACCTACTAAACCTTGCCAGGACAAGTTCTTAAACCATAAGTGAACTTCAAATCTAACTCAACCTTACAAAATTGGTTTGTAAAGTGAGATTTATACTCATTTGTATACTATGAATTAACTTATCTCTAGTCAAAATGAGATCTCCAACAAATTATATTATAAAAATTAATATATATATATATATATATATATTTATAGTATTGTACAAATAAAATTATTTTTACTATAAAAATATAATTAATATAAAATCTAATAAATATTTATAAATTAATATTTATTTATAACGAGTGATAAACAAACTATTAACTATTACAATAATAAAATATTTGTGTCAATAATAATGTATCATAAATTTATTTTTATATATTTAATAAAAAGCTTTCATATATATATATATATATATATATATATCATGTTAATAATGATAAATATATTTATCATGTGATTAATTAAAATGGAAAAATATACATGTCACAAATAAGTACTTAATATCATATGATATAACTATTGTTTTATAACAATACAATCAATAAAAGTTTTATTAATGTTTATAAATTAATGATGATCATATAATATTAATTTTCATTATTATTATATTATTAGTAATTGTTTAGAGTTTAGGGTTTATAAATAAAAAAAAAAGCAAATAGGTATATAGATAGATGGATGAAAATATATAAATACATAACGTTTACTTAAATCTATACCATTAACAAGAATATACATAACTAATAACAAAATTTGTGTTATAAAATAATATAAAACATATACTTAATTATTATTGTTATTATTTTCATCAATAACATTATTTTCTTTTGTTAAATCAATACTTTCATCATTATTATCTATAACTTTTATAGTCATTATTGGATTTTCATTAGTTGTGGAATGATTAAGTCATTTCTATTCAATGAAAACTTATGCTAATATGCTTCCATACACATACATTGACCATTTCTAAAAGACTAATACACATATATTGATAATGTGTGTGTAATTATTACTCTAATTATTACTTTCATAATTCATATAATATTATATTCATCAATCACACTCTATGATTTCTCAATTTTATTTTCAACATAGTAAGAATAACACATCATCAACATTCAACTTGAAGCAATAGAAAATAAAAAGTCTCTTCATATTTACACCAACAGTAAATGTTCCTTGAACCACAATTTTGCCCCTTGAGCAAAATTATACATAGCTTGAGTGGGATCTTTGCTTGACCGATATGTTATATAATTTGAATGTCATTTAAGCACTTGAGCGATATCCAAAAGGGATGAGAGAGAAAACTATTGATTTGGCCTAAACCTCGCTTGAGTGACCAATCAGTGTTTGAGTTCCGAGCTTCTAATTTAGAGAAAATTAACACTGACTCTTTATCGCTCAAGTGTCATATTATCATTACTTGAGCGATGTATTATTGTTTACATCGATTTTGTTTTAACTGACGTATTATCCTGATGTAAAATATGATGTTTTTTGTACTAGTGGACCTTTCTGGCCCCACATTACTTACAAAATCTCATTACAAACTTTATTTCTTTTGTTGCTTGAGCGATTTTACTTTAGTTGTTAAGTTTGACTTGAGCGGTAAGGAACCTAGAGAAGAAATAATTACTTCAATATATATCTTCCTTCAACCTTAAGCTACAACTTGAGCAAGAAGCTTTATTGGTTAAATATAGATGCTTGAGCGATAATGGATTTTACTAAAATAATATATATAGAAAATAACAAAATCAACATATTGCACAACTATTTCTCAAAATTAAGCTAACTCTTTTTACATATTCGAAATCTAACATTATTCTAACTAGAGAAATATTTGTTTGACACCACTGTTCATTTTTACATCCTATTTGACACTGCTGTATGTAATAAAGTATTATATAAATAATAAAATAATAATATATAAGAGTGTTAAATAGAGGTAGGAAATGAATAATAGTGCCAAAGTATTACCACCCTTCTAACTAATTGATATCATCAAAACTACGCTTTTATCACTAATTTAAACATTATAACTTTCAAAACCATCCAAACATTATACCCAACAAAATTCAAACTCAAATAAATCATTAGTTATCAAACCATCAACATACTAATTCATATAATCTTAAACCATTCCAAACAATTTCTAGACAAAATTCAAACCCCCTTAGCTAATAGTTGTTTGCCTTCTACGCAGTAACATCTCTAAATTAAGAGGAAGAACCGGAAACCTTCAAAATCCCAAAAAAATCCTAAGCTACACCACCTAATTTAATAATATAATCAATAATATAATGATAAGAAATTAGGCCAATAAAAGAAATTCTCAATTGATTAAATTTGTAAAACTCTAGGATAATCACAAATAAAACTAGAGAGAAAATTGAAGAAAGTATTTAACGTAAATATAAATTTACTTTCCAAAGTAAATTCCGATCAAATTGGATTAATTTAGATGAAATGACAAACCAACTTTCAAAAGAAAGAGAATACAAAAAGAATATAGAAACATATAAAAAACGATAAATTGCAAAAAATTATTAGTAATTAAATAATTCAAATTCTAGTTTATATTCTTAAAACATAATTTAAAATTTTAACATTTAATCTTTTTAAACCATCTCTTCTAAAAGAAAAAAAAAGAAAAATCATATATTACAAAAAAATATTAATAATTTAAAGTATACTACTAGTTAATTACCTAGAGTTTGAAGATAAACCTTTCTTTAACATAACGAAAATGTTTAATCAGATTTTAAGTCTATCATAAATTTAAATATTTTCAATTGAGATCTTATTAAAAAATTTTCATTTAACTAAATATTTAAAAATTTTATATTTTCAATCCTAACATTTTAATTTTTCTATTAATTTTATATTTGTAATATCATTTTATATTAATTTCAAGACCTTACATTCCTTAACAAGTGGATATAAATAAGTGAAATGATGTAAGAAAAATAAAATTTATATCACCCAATTAACGAAAATAAAGAGAAGATAAAAATAACATAAACTCAATTTGATAATATTAAATTTTGACTACTCAATAAAAGAAATGTAATAAATACATGTTTAAAAATACTTAAATTTATAAAAAACACTTAGAACTTAATTAAGTTTTATAATCATATTTAACACATATTTTTATTTTTTATAAAATTAAAGATAAGTTGGACCTTCATGAGAAAGTTCAAGATAGAAGAATCAATTTTGTGTTACTCCAAGTGATTTTTAAGCCATGAGCCACACCAGTGATGATATTCTTTTCCATGAAGTTCCTAGAAGATGATAGTTGAGGCCGACAAAGAGTATCTATCTATCTTTCACTCTCCCTTTTAACTCCTTTAATGTCTTATATTCCTTTCGAATAATAACATAATCAATACACGAGAGGCTGCATGTATCAACTATACATTTTTCTGCCCACTTTACCAATTATGTTGAGAGTATAATTCAATTACATATCTAAAGGAATAAATATACTTTTTCTCTCTAAAAGTTACGTTATTTTTCTGAAAAACAAGTCACTTTTATTTTAGAATATATTTGGACAAATCATAAGTACTTCAATAAAAAAATTCACCAAAAGAATTCAAATTAAGTTGTCTGTTAAAGTTAGTTTTTTCATAAGTTAGTTTAAAATTTTATAATTTTTATATTATTTTTCTAATTTTTACATAAATTAATTTAATTTATACAGATCAGAAATTCTTTTTTTTTTTCAAGTATTTATAAGGGTAAGTTAGTTCAAACACACCGTTAATTTATTTATGTAGGAATTAGTCGATTTAAAAAATATCTGATAAGAACTAAAGGCTAATAATGATAACGTATTTTCAGGAAAAAGTATTTTTTCTTTCAGAAAAAAAAATAAAATAAAAAATTACAAAAAAGTAAAAGTCAAAACATTTTTTAAGGGGAAAAATGCGAATATATTTAGCCACAAAAATATATTTAAATGTGGAAAATCTGCATGACTATTTCACGATTGCCATCACATTTTTAAAATTTTTCGGAAGTGCAAAAACTAAAATGCAACAAAAATATGTAGTTTGAACAACATGGTTCTCAAAGAAACATGTAGTTTAAAACTGTGGCATGGATATTCATTAGTAGAATAAAATTAAAACAAATAAGGACATT
>Ga0099825_1003335_pt1 | contig 21361 bp, 11 predicted proteins | sample SiratroredBW_FD_76838 | JGI IMG/M metagenome (GOLD analysis project Ga0099825, IMG submission 76838) | Root nodule microbial communities of legume samples collected from California, USA - Siratro red BW | ecosystem: Host-associated > Plants > Roots > Nodule | place: USA: California | collected... | reverse complement strand
TTAATAATTTTATATTTAAAAGAAAATAAAAATATTTTTAAAATGAATAAAAAATATTTTAAATAACATCTTCTCCCCTTAATTTCATCATATATATTGAATCAAATAAGGAGACAAAAATATTCTTTTTTTCTGATTTACTTCAATTAAACATTAAGTAAACATATTTTCATCAATAAAAAATAAATAGAAAACAATATAATATTTATAATATAATTTTATTATTTCTTTTATAAAGTAAATAATTTGTAGTGATTTAATTATTTTAGGTTAATAATATAATTATGAATGGATAGATTGTATTGAGTATGGATAGATTGAAGGGAGATTAATTATATTACAGCTGTTTTGAAAAAAAGGAAAGTATTATAAATGAAAAAAATATATATAATTATTGAAATCAATTATTTGAAAAATTGGGTATAAATCAATTTATTTTTCATATATAATACTTATTGTTACAAACCCTAAACCCACTTAAAAGAGTGTTTTGTAATTTTCAAAGTCTAAGGGTATTTTGTAATTTTCACTTCATTTACAAGGACTATTTTGTAATTTCGATCTTCATCCCTTCAAATCCCTGCAAATCTTCTCAGATGAGCGAAGATTCAATCCTGCAAATCTCTCTCTATTCATCCTCCCAAATCAAGTCAACCAAATAGCCTTCATCTCTTCAAATCCATCTTCTTGAATAATAAATTTCCTTCTATCAGTCTAACCAAACATAATCTTAAGGTTAAAGCGATAGTTTAGGAATTAAGGTTAAAACATAATTTTCTTTCTTGAATTTTGTATGGATCTCAATTGATTAATGATGAGCATGTGACGCATTAGGTTGGAAAATAATAAAGGGGATGATGACAAGTGAAATGTGAAATAAAATAGCAAAAGATCACGTTGAAATAAATCTGAATTCAGTGAGGAAAAGACAGCATCTGAAGTCATCAATCATGAACATCTTGATGAATACGCAGCAAAAAAGAAAAGAAACAAATGGAATGATGAAAAATGAAGTAGTAGGGAAGTAGGGATCATAATTAAGGACCACACTAAAGTAATGGGTAATTTGACGTAAGGAATTAGGTCAGATCTACTAATGGGTCTAAAATAAGGTATCTAACAATCTACTTTCATGCTATTGTGGGTTTTCCCCTGCCGGCTATGCCTCTTCAATTGCATCATATTTCTTAGATACATCATCAACATAACACCCAATAATCAAGACAAACAAATAATTCAACTAGTATGACACCGTTTCCTGCACGTTCAGTCGCTTCAAAGTCATCAAGTTAATGATCAATCACCATAATAACACCAGAAAATAAGCAAATTTATTACGGTAGGCATTTCAAAAAATTGGAAAACACGATAGCATGAACTCAACCTCTTGTTTGTTCTTAGTTAATCATCATTCTTTAAAACAATTAATGTTGTGATTGGGAAAAATCAAAATTATAAGTGTGTTCGGCAGAGGTTGTTATTGTATCACCTTCGCCTAATGTTTTAAAAACAGCACCTTGGCAAGTTGACTATTCATAGAGTCGAAATTTGACATGGCTAAGGAGTTAGGATTCCATTACCGACATAAACAATTACCATAGTTGTGACGCCACACATTCATGCCTCAGGCTTGCTATATGGATAGATAGTTCAAGAATAAAAAAAAAATGTACCAATGCGATTAGCACGTGCGATTACATAAACATCATTTTTTAATATTAGTTTAATGTCCTAACAGGATTTTAATTGATGACTTACGTTTGAATTATCAAGGGATTTTTTAAATGTGTTCAAATTATAATGGGACTTTGAATTCTGTTGCATGGTTATATTAATTACAATAGAGATAATTTTCTTCATCATTTAAATTAGGATTTAGATTTAATTTCAGAAAGAATCTCACTGCAATGTGTATATATAATCAGGAGAAAAAGTAACTCACTAGCACCTGTATACTCAAACTTCATAGAACATTGCGATTCATTGCTGCCAAAAGTTGCAATAATTGCATGAAAATAAAATCATTATTTTTTAGAAAACTGAATAGAAATCATTACTAGCAGGAGCTTTTTAAGGACAGATAGAGATTGCATTCACGAACTTATTAATATGTGCATGTATATTAAACTTAATTGTGGCGTAATTATAAAAATACATATACATTATCAAATTATTTAATATACGCATTATACACTAAACTATTTTTATCTCTTCCAAGAAAATTTCAAACTTGTCGATTATTACTGTATTAAAAAGTTACAATATAAATAATGAAAAAAGAGTAAATGAAGATGTTTGAACAAAAGTAAAAAAACAAATATAAGTGGAAATAAACAAAAAAAAGAGTCAAAAGAGATATATTTTTAGTAGTTTATTTGTTTTTTTCGATTTAGTCTCATGATTTTTTTAATAAATTTTATGCTTAATATAAATTTTAATTTATTTTTAAGTTAAAGAATAAAAATATTTTTATATATAAATGTAGAAATAAGACAGACAAATACTTTAATCCAAGTGTAATTAAAATGATAATAATAATATTAATTTGAATTTAAAGATTAAATTGATGAGGAGTAATTAAATTTAAGAGATTAGTTTACCTCCCAAAAACACTTGTTTAATATCTCTTAATTTCATATATTAATGCAATGTAAGGTGTATGTTATGGCTTTTTCATTCTACACGTTTTACTCTATGAACATTTGTACATCTTGTTAAGGTGGCTTAATAATTGTTAGGCTTTCTACATTATATAATGCACTCTCACACTATCGCTTTTATCTAAAGCTAAAATATAATTTACCTTTAATTTTAAGATATCGTTCATTATAGCCTTTTACAAATTTTAAAGAAAAATAAGCTAACATTGAAAAACGATTTCACAATACCATCCAAACATAAACGATAAAACAAAATAAGTTTGTTGAAAATTACAATAATTATCATAAAAATTACACGAATAATGATTTTTTAATTGGTTGACATTGTAAAATTATTTTACACCAACACTACCCACACTTAAAAACTCAGCTATAATTTTTTTTCCCTAAAACTTATAATAGAGATTAAAAATACAAGAAAGAGATTTGACTTGTGTTAAATAAAATATTTCACTAATCACAAACTTAGTAATATAATATGTGGAATGAAACGCATTTGTCTGAAAAGGATGTTTTAAGTCAAATAGATATTAAGATAAAAAAAAAACAAAATGATTTTTAGATTGATAGTCTCATAATTGATACTATGTCTATTTCTTAATAAATCCACCAAAATTCACCGTGACTTTGAAAACTAAAATAATTGTTTCCATTGGTTGCTTCTAACTTAAATCAAATAGTTTTTTAACGGTTTCTCCTGGCAATCACTCCAAGGTTACTTTAATCTTAAAGTTCTCTCGACCATCTTATAAAAATAGTCTTATAGAAGATCTTATATAAAACTGTACACAAAGATATTTTAGTTTAGCAAATTTTAACAACTATTTTTATTATAAAAGTTTTTACAATTTGATTTTGTTTATTTCCTTATTTGTATGTTATCTCCTCATGGAGAATATTTTCGTAAAATGTTTAATAAAATTATAGATAAGTATAATACCGTAACGACATAAAAATTTGATTTACATCTATTTGGCTGTTTGTTTCTTTAGAAAATATTATGTTGGTTTCAAAAAAAAATTATTTCTTTCACTTATAAATTAATTAGATGCCTTTTGATAAATTTTTCAATTTCACGTTAGTTTCTATTAAAAAATATAGCAAATATGCCGCAACATACTATAATTTCCAAAAATCATAAAAAATAGTAAAAAAAACCCTAAATCCGACCAAGTAATATTGGAAGAAAATAAAAATAACAAAAAAAAAGTTTAATTGTATCTCAAAATCTTTTTAAAACTTTTTTTTAAACTATACACTTGGTAATAAAATGATACATTATAGAAAAATTTTAATTTACATACTGATTATTATGTGAAGGTAAAAATTTATATGTAAATTTAATATTATTTACGAATTTGTATTTATAGGTGATATTAATAATTAATATTAATATTATTAATAATATTATGAATGTTTATTAATGATATTAATATCAATATTATTATTATTTTTTAAATATTATTATTATTCATTTTATTTACTAATTAATAATAATAATCATAATAATAATAATAATAATAATAATAATCATAATAAGAATAAGAATAATAATAATATTAATAAAAATATGATTACAAAGATTATTTGATTTATTGGTTGTAAGTTCTAGATATACTTTCAAGACTTAGGTTTGAAACACATCATACTTATAATTTTATTAACAATGCTTATTTTAAAACCTTCAAAATGTAATGTATGATTTAATGTAATTAGAACTTAACAAAAAGTAATATCTAATTTTTTTTCTTTCTTTGACATCTAAAAATAAACTTTGTGTCTAAATCTCTTGTTTAGCTTATTTTTGTATCCAATTGTTCTTGTATTATTTGTTTTTCATTATGACATTGTTTCCTTTCTCCACCTAGATCACTGTTTTTTAGGTTGTCTTCTTGAATCACCTCCTCCAACAATTCTTCATCAGAATATGAGTAATATGGTTTACCTTCAAAACCATTTTCATTTTTCAAAGATGAATTGTTCTTATATAAATTATAATATTTTTATGATGCATATCTACTATTTGAATTATAATATCCTATGATGCATATCTATTACTATTTCTTTCTTTGTTATCTTCTTTAATAATCTAAACATGAGTTATCACTTCATTGAAGTTTTAATCGACGTAAATTCTAGAATTTTCATTCTATTTGTTTTTTATACTATAATGATCATTGTATCACACAACTTTATCATTTTAGACAAACCCTTTTTATCCCTAACAAAGACAAAAACACATTACTCAAACGAGTCTATTACTTAAGGAACGCCACTTCTCTATAGTATTAAATAGCAAGCCTTCTTAACCTTTTATGAACACCTCCTACCTCATTTTAATCTTTCTTAACTTGCTTTTTGCTTTTTTATTCTTATTATACATTATGAGGTTTGATAGTTTCTCAATCCAACTATCACTTAATCATTTATTATCACCCATAAGGTTTTGATATTCATTCATTTTCATGCTTTTGTTATATCTTTTAGAGACTAATCTTTTAATTTGTCATATTTTCTCTTTTTCTATACTATTTTATTTTATTAACTATGAGTATGATCTCGTATCACACATTATAAATTGTATTATAGTTATTTTTTTTTCCTTGGGAATACTTTTTTTTTTCTTCTTTCTATTGTATTACAAACTTACTTGTATGTGTTTGATGTTTATCTTCCATGCTTCCACATGTTGGCATGTATCTTGATATTTCTATATTTTAATTTGACCTAAATCTTTTACAAACTTGATTTCATTTACAACTTCATTTTATTTAAGAAATATGAATTGTTATATGTTCTTCCTCTTTTAATATGAACTCTTCTTATAGTTTTTAATCTTTAGAATATGATAAAAATAATTGAATTTTCATAATATAAATAAAAATATTTTTTAAAATATTTAAATATAAAAAGATGTTGGTCATGAAAAAATAGGAAATAATGTTATATTAAGAAAAATGATACTGTAATTTTTAGATTAGTTTAATATATTTCTATATGTTTATTTATATTTTTTTCTTTTTTCTTGAATTTATTTAAATTAGATTTTGTATGTCCATTTATTTATTTATTTATTCAAATAGCATATTTATCCTGTATTTATCCTGTATTTTCTCTTATTTGTTTTGTCTTCTCCTAAACAAGAGAATTTTCATATTAGTTGCTTTTTAAATTACCAAAATAATTTTTTTATACAATATTGCATAATTAATAGATAAATTTTGAATTAAGAAATTATGTTTTAAAACACGATTTCATATTTTTTATTATTTAATTTTTATTTTGCTAAGTCTTGTTTTAACTAGCATCATTAAGATACTTTTTTTTTTCTTGAAACAGAATTGGTTTTTTAAATCTGATGTATTTATTTTTGTTGACCACAACTTTGAAATCTATGATTGAATATGTTGATATGAAAATTTTGGTATCGATGATAACATTTCTTATAAGGATCAAATAGGTGACAACGGATGTAGATGTGAAATTAATTACAGTTATAATTAAAGAAAAAAAAAGATAAAATCAATGGTCTGTATCTTAAACTATATTATCAACAGAGCTTCCAGTTATATTTTATCACAAGGTGTTTTTATGTCACAAGTCAACTTAATCCTAGTTGTGATTAATTCAAAAATAAAGTCGTGAACTAAAATCTAATTTTATTAAATTTAAGTTAAAAAAATTATGTTTTGAAATATTATTTGTAGTGATAAATTTTGTGTTGACCTTCTTGTCACATTCATAATCTACGTTTAAAACTGATAAACTGTATAATGATAGACCATTTATGTAGTTGTCTGGGTATTGAGAATCTTAATAATCTTACTCAAGCACATATACTCGTTTCTAATAATATATCTAAATAATGTAATTAAATTGCTCTCAATATTTTTTCCCTTAATAAAGCAAATATTGAGTACTAATTAATAATTGAATCTGGGTAATCAATAGGATCTCATTCATGTTCTCAGTTTAGTAAAGAAATGATTGAATCCATAATTTAATTAGAAAAATCAGGAGTGACACCCATGGTTTAATTACAAATTAGGTGAGGTAATAAAAAATAAATAAGAGTCTTGAAATTTTTGAAAGGGTAGAATACAACAGTGAGTGGTTTCCATATATCTCTTCACTATAATATAATACTATTTTATTAAGTGACATCTTGTTAGTACAATTTATTCTATACGAGAAATTTAAAAGAAAAAGATTATCTATTTCCATAGCTTTTTAATAATATATTATTGATACGAAAAAAAAAGAAGGTAAAGATTTGTTTAGTCACGAGACGAAAGAAGATGAATCAGAATTTTAATACTATTAGATACGATATAAAACTTAAAAATTTATGAAATATTTTTCACTTGTTTCTACTTATCTTTTATTCTATTTTTCTATTTTTCTTCTATTAAACATTTTTGTATCTATATCTTATTATTCTATTAAAAAGAATATAATTTATCTAAAAAATCAATTTTAAGACTTACTAATTATCAATAAAGATATTCAATAAATTACTCAAAATTATAGGAAAAAAGTAAAGAAATATCGGTTTGTAGTACTTAAATTAATTGGAAAAAATAAAACCTATTTTAATTTTAAGAATTAAATAATATTAGTGAAGATTTAAAACACTACAAATAACTGATTAAACTTATAAAATGTATATCAACAAATTCAAAAACTTCTAAATATTATAAGTAAAAATCCTAACAATCAGGCCTAGTTCTTAATTTTTATTTTACTTGAATATATAATTATCCAATTTTTTTCTAATCTAGCAAGTGTCTAACAGACAAAACATGAGGAGGGAACATCCCACACCTAAAACAATGATAACCATGTCATCCTGCTCGCTGCCCGTGGATTATGACCAAATTCCGGAACCGTCCCGTTTAGGGAACATTACATTACATTGCGTATCCATCTATCACATTCTCTCAGTCAACCCACCCATCATCAATATATACAACGGACTTTACTTTTGTCTTTGGCCTCATTCTTTTAAAAAAATACATTTAGATTATTAATGCAGATTTAGTTAAGAGAAGTTTTTTTATGCAATCCTACTAAAGTAACATAAAAATTCAGTTGAAACATACTCTGGAATAAAATGGTAAAATGTAAGCGCATTTGTGAATAGGAACTAAAAAAGCAAACCATCCCTCATGTGGTAAAGCAAATTTAACTTGGCAACGACATTATTATCGGTGTAATTTCTATGAAGTGTCTTCATATACACTTTAAGAATTAAATCACATATAATTGGAGTATATTAGTGTAAACAACAAAAGCTGAAGCAATTAACAAGTAAAACGAAGGCATCTGGTGATGAATCCAACATTTGAAAATAAAAGATAAGGCGTTGAAACTGTGGTGGGTCAAGCCAAGAAGGGAAAGTAATCACTACCGAACCCATTTGCAAAATTACTTTTCCAATTATAAAAGAGTGCAGACACGGCAAAGTTACGTTCAATTCAACTCCCAGGTAAGTTTTGCAGATCCAACACGCCTCAACTCAACTCCTCCATCTATATTTATATCCACTGTCCCATCCCTGCTGCAATATCTCTAGCCACGCCTCTCCCTGTTCACAACTTTCGCCTCACATTACCCTGTAACCATTTCTAACTTAGCAATTTTTCATTTATTTAAGAAAACGAAGAAAAAAAAAGATTCTGGGCATTTGTCGGATTCGGGTTTGCGTTGGTCACATCCATCAAACACACCTTGATTCTTGGCGTGCGTCAGTGAACCTGGAAGAGCGTCAGGTTCATTTATATCCAAACCCAAACAACTGAAGAAAGAAACATACCCCTCACTCTCTCTCTCTCCCTCTCTCTCCCCTCTCCTGACACTTACCGTGTTGTACGTGTCTTTCAAACGTCACCCAATTCAAAACGTAAACCATGTATCCACCAGATTCATTATAATATTTATTTTCCAAATTGCTACTACTCAAATTAATAAACCCACCAACACCACCACCCATCTTTCCACTGCAACAATCGTCATAGCAATCTTTGTGTTTGCAAGCTAGTTCAGGGTCAGTTTGGTAATAATAAAGATGGGGAATTGCCAAGCTGCAGAAGCGGCTACGGTTGTGATTCAACACCCCGGGAACAAGATCGAGAGGATTTATTGGTCGCTTAGCGCACACCAGGTTATGGACTCCAACCCTGGTCACTACGTTGCACTTGTCGTGTCCTCACCTACGCTTAAGTCCGACAATGGCACGCCAATGAAACAACTTAAGCTTCTCCGACCCGATGATACTTTGCATATTGGCCAGGTTTATCGCTTGATCAGTTTCGAAGGTATGACAAATTAATACCTCGTATTCTTGCCTGTCTTCGCCTTTTTATACCAAAAAAAAAAAAAAGTTGATTGTGGGTGTGTGTGTGTTTTGGTGGGCCATAGATGTGTTGAAGGAGTTTGCTTCCAAGAAATGTGGCAAACTCGGAAAATTGCTGAAGGAAACAGGGGGTCATGGGGTTCAGATGAAGCACAGAGATAACAAAGCTCCAAATTCTAGCCTCGCTTCCAAAACTGAATACGGTTCCAATAAGGTAATTAAGTTTCTTGTTCTCTCTGTTTCTTGATTTCTCTCGTGCTGCTAATTAAATTAGTTTGAAAATATTAGACTAGTATGCATGCTTGTGTGGGGATAATTGTGATTATGATTATGAAGATGATGTTGGAAAGATAATATTGCCTTTTCCTTTTCATTTCCTTAGCTTTAAGGCGTTGTCCAATTGGAATGTTTAGGTGCGGTGTTTTTCTTTTCTCTGAATAAGACATGAATAAAGGGTCTTTACTATACTTTTTCTCTTGCTCTGTTTGCATGATAAATTCATAGAAACCCTTGTCTTCAATGCATTGGCAGAGTTTGATCATTATTTAATTAAGTACGGATCTCGAGGGTGATTTTCTTTTTTTACAAGTTTGGTTATAAATATTCCTCACTTTTAGTTGGGACAGAGACACTGGTGAGTGCATGTAATGATTGTTTATTTTGGTTGCAAGGTTGTTGTGCTATACGATATTTGGCACAGTCAACCACAATCGTTCCAAAGCTTCTACAGATCTTGCGTTAAGGAGGTTCTCATTAAACTCGATTACTAATTTGTTGTTGCGTCTTACTAAAACCCTTTCCGTTGCAATGTCCAATTTTATTCTACTATTACCTAGTTTGATTGTTTTAAATGGTTATAGAAAATGGTAAAACCTTTTCTGAACGTACAAGTGAAACCATCTGGAAGTATAGATTTTTGAGGGGTGATATTTGACACCCACAAAGTAAAATACATATACTACGCAGCCTATAATATTAATATTTTAATTAGATTTCTTTTATTTTTAATTTAAATTATTAACATATTATTATATTATTAAAATAGTAGCTGAGTGGGTGTAATTTTTTTGGCTAAGTGTCTAAGTATAGTTTTCGTAGATTTTAACATAGAACCACACACTAGTGTATAACTTAGGTATCATAATAATTCAGCATACGTTTGTCTTAAAATTAAGAAGAAATAATTTTGATAAAAATAATTTAGATAAAAATAATTTAAAACCATTTACTGTATATATGCTATAGTTAGAGATGCTTGGATTAAAATGAAGCAGAATTAATTTTAGTATATAATTAATTTTGAACCATTGGGCACAATTAAAATGTGTCTAAATTAATTTTAGCTAGAAATGGTGCATTAGAACATGTGTATATGAAAAGAAATGGGTTGAGTGTAAAATAAACAGTCCTAGTCGACCATGCAGTGGTAAATTAGGAAAGTACGTCAAACAGTGCATGGTCCACTATCCAAATAACGATACATGTGTTTGTTAGGTTGGTTTTCATCACTTCCTAAGTTTCTTCACGTTTTCTCTTCATGAAAGCACTACCAAATTGCAAAAGGCATGTCAGGACCGCTGGAGAGCTAATCATAGGATAGCATGGATGCTTTTAATTAAAGATATCATCTTTTCAACTTTTTAAGTAACTTTTCTTTTAACAAAAAGAAAATAGTGAAGAAAGAGAGAGTGACGGACCTATGTTACAAATAATATAAATGGTATTTTCACAACCACAAGCAATAAAACACCCATTTATGAATTCACTATATTAATATCTTAATTATACTTCTATTAAAGTATTAATATATTGATAAAACGAGTTATTAAGTAGGAGTGTTATGTTTTAAAAAATTCAAAGTTTTATTTTTGAGTAACATTTAGTTTTTGTTTGCATGGAGAGTTGTATATTATCAAAAATGGAGGCAAACAGATTAGTGAGGACTGTCTTGGCCGGAGTTTTGTGCATAGCTCTGCGAGGATTGATTTAGGAAACTTTATATTTCAAAAGAGAATGTTTGTCTGCCAATTAAAATTAAATTAATATATGTTGACGTTATAACGCTTATTTTGTAACAAATGTAACGTTCTTCTTTTTTATCTTTCCAATCAAACACATCTTGTATTATAATTCCTTCCTTATATTTTTTATTCCTTCACCTTCTTTCATATAAATGAAAAGTTAAACTTACCAGTTTCTTTAAGGGTCACTTGGATGATCTAAGTTAAATTTACCCTTCAAGTGGCCAAGTTGGAATTATCTGGAAAGAGCCACTCTTTCCCACCCTACCAATTTGTATGCGTTAAACCTAAGTGCCTGAAGAGGCCGTTATGAAGTTCATTTGGAAGGCTATTTCTTTCCTCTCTAACTTCAATTTTTAGCAAGCAAACAATTTTTGACGCTTGACTAATTTGTTTTCTACAATAGAAAAAAATGCAAACCACAGGCGAAAGCAAAACAACCAAGCAATAAAAGTGAAGGTATATTCCACAGACATGGATGGTTATCAGTATTATTATTATTATTATTAAGCACAGACATGGATTGTAATCGCTGCCGAAGCCTAGCATCTATGATTTCTGTGATGTGTACAATGAATCAATACGATTTGTCATTTTCCCCTTAGATCTTGGCGTGTGCACCTATCCAACGCAATGCCAAAAGTTATCTCTTTTTCCTGTTCATTGTCAGATGGAACAAGAGATTCACCGAATGGAGAGCAATGCCAGCAGCAGCAGCAGCAATAACAAAGGCGTTGGAAGGCATTTCGTTGGTTCTGGTGGGCAATGGAAACCAGCCTTACAGAGCATTGCAGAAATTGGAACTTAAACGCACTGTTAACCCATGAATAAACCATGTGGAGCACATCATCAACAACACTTCTTTCATTTCACTCTTTCCTATGCATTCACATTACCCTCCTCCTTCACTAGTAGTCTACTACACGTAGGGTTTGTGTCTGTTAAGCTTATCACTCTATGGAAAGGACATGTAAACATTTGAACCGTACAATTAGACATTAGCCAAGTTGTTATAGAATATAGCATATCGTGTTTTGTTTGATTTGTTAAACATAACCATGTTGTCATAGAACTGTGGTAGTAGAATATAGTGTAGCTTTGTTTGCCTTGAAATTTTAGTAGCGGACCACTATGGATTTCGTTGATTGAATGTTCCACGGCTTTTCAGGCTTCTCCATTTTTGCCAAAATCACTTTCCCATGAAACTTTGGGAATATTGAGGTTTTGCGTGTATCTATTTTTTTAGTCAAATTGGTTCTTTTTCGTTTATTGATTATTAATATTATGTATGCATAACCAGCATCGAATGCGATCAATTGAACACTTAAACTACACAAGAAAATAATGCTACCCCACAAACTATAGACTCCACAGGGATCAGATAATATCACAATATTAAAAAACGAAAGTCCTAAACAGAGACTTGTCTATGTCCTGATAGATATAGTATCTTGCTCCTATATCATACCAATGATCATTTTAGTTTAGTATGGATTTTTAAAATTTAAATCATATTAATAAAATCAATTTTCGTTTTAGATATAATGGTTATTATATATTTTAATAAAAAGTATTATTTTTTATAAACATAAACAGTTGGGCTCATTAGTTTATGAGCTTAAATTCATTTTAGATCATTGTTGTTTTATTCTAATCCATTTTACAGATTTTCAAGATCCATATCTATCTAATCGTGATCTTAAATCTTTAGGATCCGACATACCCTTGCTAGTGCTAGTTCCACTATGCAGCATTTACACATTAATGGTTGAACGTTGGTTGGTTGCTTTGTTTGGATGGAACCACTGGTCAATGGTGCAATCACTTTACCTTCAATTTAAAAGAGAGGGTACTTGTTCTAAATATTGCCTGTATGTGTTGTCATGAACATGTTTGTCCACTTCAATTTGTTGCTGGTTAGTTGGGGAGGTATGACCTCCAGCTGTAAGAGAAGGAAGGACATACAATTCTTGAATGTTATATTAAGACGGGACATTAAGAAGTATTCGGTTGCTTCTTTAAGCATTGATTGCTCATACTTAAAAATATATATAAAAAAAAGTTTAATCACTTTTAAGCTTAAAAACTCCATGCTTCCTGACTAACGGTTGAATCTTTTATTTTAAAACAACGGTCCACTTATAAATAAAAGGTGGCTTGCTTTATTTTACACATGTCTCTCAACTTCCTCTCATTCTTCAATTAAATTCCTTACTTCCTTGCCAAATGTCTCTCCTTTTTACTCCAATAAAAAAGTTTCCTTCTCCTCACTTAGCTAGAGGTTACCTGTGGTATGAGGGAAGGAAAAGGGACATATGGCTCATGTGCGCAGATTACTATTCACAATTTTTTATGATGCAAGTAATGCATGCATTTGAACATGCACCAAAGGTGTATGAGTCATGTTGGTATAATACAACATATTTATCATATGTAAATAGCTTGGGTTATATAAAAATGTTAGACCATTCAAAGTGTTTTGTTTATAATATATATTTTTTTAGTTTTTTTATAATATATATATTTTTTAGTTCTTTTACCTAAATAGTATAAGTTTGACACAAAAATTACGAGAATGATCAGATTTCAAAAATATTCTAAAAGTGGATAAGTCATACTTGTAACATGATTTTATTTTTCAAAAGTCGTTATCATAAAAGATTATTCTGCCTTAAAGAAAAACAAATTAGTGGTTATAAAAGAGTACGATTTTAATTTTGAAAATCAAATAAAAAAGTCATGTTAATTGTGTTGGGAAGATCTGAGGGAAAAACATATGCGATACCTCATAAAAAATGAGAACCGAGCCAATATATAAGACATCACCTTCAACCTAAAACCTTAAGGCATTAGGTTTATGAGTTTTATTTCTTATATATTGCTCAACTTTCTTATTCTACCCAATGTAAAACTTAGACTCACACAAATACCTAACAAATTGGTATGATTTTGATATGCTTTAATTACTTATTTAAACTTTTTTTCTTTTAAATTTTACGAAGTTGCGAGAGAATAGTATTGAAATATAAAAATAATCCCAAAATTATTTTTATACTAACTTCGTGTTATTTGACGACTTTAATGTTAACTTTTTAAAAAATTATCTTATTTGCATAAATGGGAAATTTTTGGTTTAAAAAAGATAAATTGTTTAATAATTTTAATGAATGATTTAACAATTAATTTAATAATCGGTTTGATTTATTGAAAAAATATTTATTATAATGCATTAATTTTGAGAAAATAGTGTGTAATAATTTGAAAAATAATTAATTTTATAAAAAACATAGAAAATATTTTTTCAAAATTTATGTTCAATTATTTATCAATTTTTTAATAAAATATTTGATTTATGTAAAAAGTTACTTAAAAAATTATACAGTGAGTTGTTTAAAAATATCAAATAAAGTGATGTTAAAATTTGTTAATAATTTAGTTTATTTATGTAATAATTTAATTGTTAATATTTTTGATTTATTTTGATTATTTTTAATATAGAAAATAAAATGAAATAATAATAATAAAATACAGGTAATAATACAATATATATTTTGGTTTAGAAATATGAAGTAAAATAATGTTATGAAATTTGTAATTATACTTTTTTTTTTTATGAAATATGGTAATAATGTTTTGGATTATTTAAAAAAAATATTTATATTTTCAACTGGTTAAAGAAATTAGTAAATAAAACAAGTACTATTCAGGGATTACTTCAACAATAAAATCGTAACGATAATTTGAACAACAATAACATTATTATTAATTATTATTATATAACGTGAATAAATTATTTATGAGAGGTTGTATCATGTGGTAGTCTTCTTTTTTATCTTTTTCATCGTCATTATAGATTCTTTTGCCAGGAAATATTAGAAAGTTGTGCAAGTAGATATTCCTTAGTCATTCTTTACAACTATAAATATTATCACCATAATCAAATATATAATATATTACAAAATTTAAATTACATACTTAAATAACAAAACTCATACAGAATAATTACTATTTTCTTATATCTTTTTAAAAAAAATTCAAACACATTAAAATTTTTGACAAAGAAACAAACTTATTATTCAATAATTGACTATATAATTTTAATTCATATTTATAACCCATCCGCGACATTGTATTATTACATTTACTTTTTTAATTATTAACTCATACTATTTACTATTTTATTAAAAATAAATTAAATAATTCAAACACATCTTAATTTTTTAAATAAATCAACCACGTTACTAATAAATTTTACACATTACTTTATTTTATTTTTTTAAACAATTTATACTATGTTTTTATTCCCATCTTGTTTCTCATTATTGATACATTATAATAATAAAATTATTAATCAAATTTTTAAATAAATCAAACAATTTATTAAAATAATTATCATTTATTTAATAAATAACAATAATTTTTCATAATTTATACATATTTTTTATATTTCCAACTTACATGAATAAAATAATTAGAAAGAAATTATATTGAAATTGTCCATAATGACATGACTTCGATGCAAAGTTAATATAAAAAAAATTGTCACACTCAAATACGATTTTTTTACATTGAAGTTATACTATTCTCTTACTATTCCATTTTTATACAAAAAGTTTAAAATTATTTTTTGTCGATAAATCTCTTATTTTTTTCGATAAAGAAAAACACCAACTTCTCAATTATCTCATTCAATTGAACGAAACTAAAATGAATTCAATATAAAACCTTACATTTCTTGAGTTCTTCTTTTATTCCTACATAGTGTTAATCGTTGGTTTATTAAAAAAAAAATATAATAACAAGATTAGAAGAAAAAAAGTTTTTAAATTAAAGGTTAGTGTGTTTACCATATTCTTCAAGCTTCTTATAAATTGGAATTACCTTTAAAACAATTAAGTTTAGACAAGAATTAATACACGTGTTGGACAATAACATAATCTTAACATTATAAGAGGCTTCCCTAGTAAATAATATTTTGTGCTCTTCATTTGACGGATGATTTCAAAGTCAATCATCATAGTTCTCTTTATTGTTTTTAATTTTCTTTAATTGTTTTTAGTTGGATTGTTGATCGGACGGTGAGTGTTATTAAAAGTAATTGCTAGAATGGTTGTTAAAATAAATAATTGTTAAATATAATAATTTTTTTTATAAAAATTTAACAATCTCATAATTTATAATAATTTATTATCAGATAATAAGTTAAAAAAACTATTTATTCTACAAGCATATGTACCATTATTTTTGGATCCAGTGTTTCAGTTCCAATTCCATGTTTTTGTCGGGTGCGTGTGTACTTCTTCCAAATTTTAGTTTTGGTCAACAGGCTTCTTCCCAAAACTTGGGCCGAACACTTTCGTTATGATCCAAAAAAAAAATCAATAAGAAGCCCACTTGGTTGTGTCTCTAAAAATCGTATAATGGGGAATTCAAATCTTTTTATGTAACTTTATTTTCTAAAAAGGTCATTTTCATAGGAGAGTGTTTTTTCATAAAATATAAAAATTTAACACAATCTGAAATTTTTTTTCCGAAAGCCATCTTTTAAAAAAAAAAAAAACTCAGGATACAATTTTATGAAAAGGGTAAATTTGCATTGTTTGGGAACATTCCTGACAGTAAATGCAATTGTAGAGATCTTTGGATTTTAGCCATGATTTTATCAATGTACACTATCTAATATTCAAATAATTTCAAAAGTTATTTTTCATATTTTTCAATAAAATTTCTAATATTTACCAATTTTCAATAAACTTACGTACAAGTTAAATTTTAATTTATAGAAAAATTATTTTCTTTTATATTTTTACTAAAAATGTTAATGCAAAAACTTGTTCAAATAAATTTTTTCTATTCTTATAAAATATTTTCTCATTAACCGATAATGATTGGCTTAACACTTATTACAGAAATGTGATGCCTTCTTTCCTTCTATTTTATTTTGTCATTTGGCTCTCTTAATATTTATTGAGTACCATCTACATTTATTTTTGTAACTTTGACCAATTTTGACTTTTTTTGTACTTTCATTTTTTATTCCAAGATAACGAATTTAATGGCGAGCCGTAAAATAGTACAATTTCTTACATTGTTACCAACTTAATTCGATAGAGTCTTTTATAGGTAAAACATCTAGTAACTTCTGCTAACTTTCTACCGGAAAAAACAAGTCTTCTATTAGTTTATTCATTCCGAAGAATAAACATGTTTATTATAACTTATTATGCTCGCTTTTATTTTTTATCAAACAATTTCTATAATAATAAGATAACTAAATCAAATATAAATATATTGTATAAGGCATAATACTTCTCCAACAATAAAGTAAACAATATTGTTTATGAAACAAATCTAGTGACATATTACTCTAACAATGAAGTCAACAAAGTAAATAATATGAGTTAATAGCAAAAATATATAGCAAAAATATATCAATAGGTCATATCCGTTTTCTTCATCAAATTACATTTAGATTCATATGTTATACAAAAGAAGTTATATAGATTTGTTGACAACTTTTGAAATGAGTATGACACATCAAATCTTTATAACACACTTATCGACTCTTGAATGCTTAATAAACTTGGTGTCATTGTTTCTATGCCAGACATGACTATAAATTTTCGTGCTAAGGGTGACACAGTTATTGCGAGGAAGGTTGATTCGAAAGCAGCTCATAAATGTTATGTTCAAAGCCTCAAAGTAACCATTATTTTAGTTAGGTTCCCTTTTGATGAAAATATCAAACTGGACTAACTTTACTTGGGTATTACTCAAAAGATGTAACACTATCCACAATATAATATTTATTGAAGTGTTTCATATTTTTCCATAAGAAGAGCAAGATCATATCCCAGGGTCAAATTCGAAGACAATCGTGTCACTTTTGACAACCACACGTTTCTAGTCCCACTTTTGACGATCCCAAGGTCCAGGTTCCGCTCAATTCCTCAAACTCCATTCATTGATTTTCAATAATTCTCGGAAATTAAGCAAATGCTCAAGTTATTTAAATCGAGTTCATTACTTGATGGATTTAAGCAACACTTAAGTCAAAAGTTCAGAGCCGAATTAACGTTTGAGTTCACATTGCCAAGTATGGTATTCACTAGACTAAGCAAACACTTAAGTCAAAAGCTCATGAGTCGAACAAACGTTGAGTTCACTTCGTCGAGTATGATATGCATTAGACTAAGCAAATGCTTAAGTCAAAAGCTCGGGAGCCAAACAAATATTCGAGTTCACATTGCAAAGTATGATATTCACTAGACTAAGCAAACGCTTAAGTCAAAAGCTCGAGAGTCGAACAAATGTCCGAGTTCACTTAGTCGAGTATGATATGCATTAGACTAAGCAAACACTTAAGTCAAAAGCTCGGGAATCAAATAAACGTTCGAGTTCACATTGTTGAGTATGGTATTCACCAGACTAAGCAAACACTTAGGTCAAAAGCTCGAGAGTCGAATAAACGTTCGAGTTCACTTAGTCCAATATGATATGCATTAGACTAAGCTAACGCTTAAGTCAAAAGATCAGGAGTCAGACAAACGTTTGAGTTCACTTAGCCGAGTATGATATGTATTAAATTAAGTAAACACTTAAGTCAAAAGCTCGGGAGTGGAACACTTGAAAATATACAAACGCTTAGTTCACCACTAATCAAAGGCTCAGTTCAAACGTAGTTACTCAAAACGACTAAAATTTGCTTAGTCCAATAGCTCGAATGGTTAAGGCACTTAGTCCAAACAGTTCTACTAAGTTCAAACGACTTAGTCCAAAATAGAGTTAAAGTCACTCGACTATGATAAATCACATAGTCCTTGATGAGTTAAAATTACTCACTTCTCAAAATTACTAATGAATTGATATCACTTGATTCTTTTGACAAAACAAGTTCAAACGAAAATCATTAGGTAAGTTATTCATTGATTAGACCATTGTCGATGAAAGAAATCCATCTCATTCCGAGAACATTAAAAAATAAATTATCATCTCACAAGTAACTCTACTTATTATTGTATTGACATGACAATTAATTGAAGAACGTTCCATTAATTCAGTTCATCTTCACCTTATTTATGGATTCTATGCTTAGAAGACTTATGTACTTATCCATATATTAGTACTAATTTCAAAATATTAGTACTAATTTCAAAGAAATCTGATGTAATTTAATTTTATTTAATTTATCTAACAATATATTTATAATGATTAATTATATGATAATTACTTTATTATCCATTACTACAATTTTTATTTATTAAGAATATCATTCTAAAATGACCTATAAATAAAAATAAATATCACATGAAAGATATACTTAATTTTATATTAATTTACTTATATTATCACTATCTATTTATTGGCTTGAGCGTACCACTTCGTCCTAATCCATAGGAGATTTAAACTGGAGTCGGCTAAGAAGAGAATTTAAGCATGTAAATTTATCTTATTAGGTCATAAAAGGTAGATTGTGGGAGTTTCTTGTTATTATAATAAATAACATACAAATTATTCTCTTATATATTTTTTCAATAATTATATACGCTTTCTCATTAAAGAAATGCTTGTAAACTTTTGAAAATAAAGAACCTATTTTAAGAGACAATTAAAAATAACAGCGACTGTTGTGGTCGGTTGATTCGAATCTTTTATCGTTAAATAACGTGAGTGGTGGGGTGAGGGAAGAAAAAGGTGAAAAAGGTAACGGAAAAATTTGAAAGGTGCTTTAAAAAAGGAAGCAGGGCATAGTGGAAAAACAGGGTGTGATATCCACACTCAACGGTTATATGTTGTTATTAAGTATGTTATCTGAAAAACAAAAACAAAAAAATATCTGTTCGAAATATTTAACAGATTTAGAACGCGTTTTTGTTTGCTTAGTCGGTTGAGTTAAGCGAAAAAAACAGGAAACTTCCTCTTCCTCTTCCTCTCACCGCCGCAGAATTCTCTTTATATACAACACAATAACCCCTTTCTCTTCCCCGTCGATTCAATTCCTTCAACATGAGCTACTACGATCACCAGCAGCAATACCCTCCAGTTGGGGTTCCTCCCCCACAAGGCTACCCCGGAAAGGACCCCTATCCCCCACCAGGGTACCCTGCACAAGGTTACCCTCCAGCAGGCTACCCTCCACCAGGGTACCCTCCCCAAGGCTATGCTCCTCAGTACGCTCAACAACCTCCTCCCAGGCAAGAAACCGGCTTTCTTGAAGGATGGTATGTCTCTTTCTCTTTCTTTTATGCGTTGACCCTGTTTCCTTTCTCTTTTCTTTTATCAAGATCCTTCAGAAAAACAGAAAGAGGTTGAATTAGGATTCTAAATTTTTAATATAAGAACTGAAATTAATTTAAACTCATGTGATCGGTTTGTATTTGTTTGATATAGGAGTCAAAGGATCTAATGATTCGTGATTTGTTTGTTTGTTTGTTTTCGATCTTATGTTAATGTTTTGTTCTGTCTAGTACTAATACCCGTGAGTCGGAAAAAATTGACAAAATCTGATGTTGTCTTTTGTTTCAGTTTGGCTGCACTCTGCTGCTGCTGTTTACTTGATGCTTGCTTTTAAGTTCCGAGGACATGTGAGTGGTGGCTGAAACGGTGCGTTCTGTGAGGCATGTTCAGAGTTCTCGTCTATATGTTCTGTTAATTCAATATTGGATTATTAACATTTGTTTAGGTTTAAGTTCTAGCAGTACCGATGGATTATGTATTTACACGGGTTAATTCACGGATTCAATTTTAGCATAGTTATCATAATCTTTCTCTTTTGATACATTTTTCTTATCTACTGATTTGTATCCCAATATGAATTTTAAATTTTGTATCTTATAATACATTAGTCTATGTGATTTCATGTCTGATATATGATTCAACAATTTATGTTTTTACTTTCATACCAGTTCTTATGAAGAACACTAAAAAGTAATATCTTCAAATTTCAATTGTCATCGTATTAGTTCTATTAAATCTCCTTACTTTCCATATTTCGAAGCAACTCTATTTTTCAAGTTATGATGGTATTATTGTTAAGATTATTTATTAACATAGGAAATACAATACACCATGAAACCAGGAGGACAGAAAAATATTATGATATATATATATATATATATATATATATATCAAGGGGACGCCGGATCATTTTGTATATCGGCTGGAATACCCGGGGTCGCAGGGCTACTGGTCCGAAGAAGGGACTATTGAAAGAACGAAAGTTCGTTTAGACCCCCTTGAACCTTTGGTTTAACAACGCCACGTACAAAAGGGTGTTTTATGTGCTTTGTTATTTTCTGTACTATATTCTGCTGTACTTCTTTCTA
>Ga0099825_1003334_pt1 | contig 21367 bp, 21 predicted proteins | sample SiratroredBW_FD_76838 | JGI IMG/M metagenome (GOLD analysis project Ga0099825, IMG submission 76838) | Root nodule microbial communities of legume samples collected from California, USA - Siratro red BW | ecosystem: Host-associated > Plants > Roots > Nodule | place: USA: California | collected... | reverse complement strand
ATATATATATATATATATATATATATATATATATATATATATATATATATATTTTACTTAAGGTTAAAATTATTATCGACGTGGAGGAAGATCATACGAGAGTGCAGAAGAAACCATCCATAAGTGGAAGCCATATTACATGTAGGTTTTGGACCTCTTTCCAATCAACTTTGTCTTAAATTAGAGGACAATGACTTCCAGGACCTCTCCGGTTTTTAACCTCCACCTAGTCATTGAAGGAAATGATTAAAATATTCTCTATATTTATAATTCAATGATTTTTAGAATATTTTTTCATACTTTATTTTCAGAAAGCATTTTTCGTAACATAAAATTTACGTTCTATAAAATATTAACCTATTTTCAGAAAACACCACTTGTAGATTTGAAACAAAATATTACGAACATTTCTGGTTATGAAATTGATAAGGTACAGGTTGAATTCATGTGTACAGGAAAATAATTGTCAAATTAGAATTATCCTCTGCTGATAAAATGATAAGTAAAAAAGACAAATCCAACCAATTAAATATAACGGGATTAAATTAAAAAGTATATTATTTTCACGTAAATCAAATCGTTAACAAAATTTACTATAAGAAATTATTTCAATCTTTTTAAATTTGGGCTCTAGGGATTATAATCCGATTGACACAAATTTAAGGACTAAAATAACTTTTTACAATTTGGAAATTGAAAACCTCATTTATCTTAAACTTCATAAATTAAGCCTATACAACTTTTACCATAAAATGACAAGTGATAAATAAGTATGACTTACTAAATTAAAATAAAAAATAACACATCTCCATTATTGTTTTTGTCCTTTTTATTACTATATAGTTGGTAATGTCACACATTATGTCAACCAATTATTATAGTAACAGTGATGAACCTTATGATAATTTATGATATCACAATCATGCAAAAAGTATAGTTTAAAAGATAGTGTGAAAGAACAAAAATACATCCTCCTAATTTCTTTTCTCCCAATAAGAAGAATCAATATGGAGAGGATATAGGTCTGCAGCTGATGAAGATGAAGCAGTCCATGGCCCATCTTTTGATGAATCTGTATGTGTTTCACTTCTCTCATTTTCTTCCATTTGAGAGTAATATTGTCTCATATCATCTAGCTTCTTTTCATCCATTATTTCAGATGAATCTGAAATAAATTCTGGAATCACAGATTTTCCTTCAAGCATGCTAAGCACCGATGACATGCTAGGCCTAAGGTTTGCAGTGGCATTTGTGCAAAGAAGACCCACTTTTATCATCGTCATTACCTCTTTTTCATTGAAATTTGATCCTAATCTTCTATCAACCAGCTCCATCAGATTCCCTTTCTCTTTCAATAAATGTGCCTGTTAAACAAAAGTCAACAACATGTAAAATTATCAAATCTAAAGGTTGAATGAGAGGTTGTTTTTCATTCAGGTATAATTTTTCACTAAAATGATTTTTTTATTATAAATAAATCATGTCAAGTTAAATAAGAATCAATATAATTTTATTTAATTCAAAATGAAATTGTATAATTATAACACAATTTTAAAAATTAAATTTAAAAAAATAAAAATAATGCTAAATTGTATTAATATAATTTGAGTAAAATAAAAATTAAATTGAAATCATATCACATCAACACAATTTTATTCAAAAATCTTGTCATAACGATATAATTTCAATTAATTCAAACTAATCTTAGTTTACATTAAAATGATATTATAAGAAAACATTTTTATTTTAAATTAAATAAGATCGTATCATGATGACACTATTTTTTCACTTGACAATATTTACCTATAATGAAAATAAAAAAAAATTGTCCATTTTAAAAAATTTAAATAAAAATGTAGCACAAGATAAGTATGCAAAGAATAATTTGATTCACACAAAAAAATGTAGAAAATAGCAGTTACCCAATCTAAGAGATGCAATGCTTCTTGCTTGGGTCGAGGGATGGTATTGCTCTTTCCAGTTACAATTTCCAAGGCAACCACTCCAAAGCTATAAACATCTGCTTTATCAGTTAAATAACCATGCATGGCATATTCTGGAGCCATGTATCCACTGTATAGTTGAAATGCATATTCATATCAAATATCTTAAATTAAGTAACGCTTAAATTTTGTTACTTGTAATGTCATAATAATTAACCTTATTATGTAAATTATTTTTTTCTGTTTTTAAATAAAATTCTCAGAAAAGAAAAATTTTGGAAACTTCAATCTGACTTACTAAGTCCCAGCTATTCTTGTGCTTATGTGAGTATTGTCCTCATCATCAAGCTTTGCAAGACCAAAATCAGATATCTTAGGGTTCAAGTCTTTGTCTAACAACACATTAGTAGCCTTTATGTCTCTATGAACAACTTTTAATCTTGATTCTTCATGTAGGAAAGCCAAACCTCTAGCAATACCAACACAAATCTTGTACCTGGTTGGCCAATCCAATTGCAAACAAGATTCTCCATTTCCTTCATAAATTAGACATCAATACCATTTAGTCATGTAAATATTAAGAGTAAGTTAGAGTAAATGAAGGAACCATCTTTGATGATTATGAAAACAAATACTTACTAAATAAAGCATGTGCAAGGCTATTGTTTTCCATATATTCGTATACCAGCAACAACTGATCTCCCTCAACACCACAACCATAAAGTTTAACAAGACAAGGGTGTTGCAAAGCTGAAATCAACCCTATCTCATTTATAAATTCACGGTTCCCTTGCTTAGACTTTGATGCAAGCATCTTAACTGCTATTATTGTGCCATCTGATAAAGTACCCTGCAATTACGAAATAACACACAATTTTTGTGAGTTTTCTGCATTATTTAATAGGTTATTTATAAAATTGCAATACATCAATCAAAATAGTTATGAGAAGTTATGTAATATATTGAAGGATACCTTGAAGACAGGACCAAAGCCTCCTTCTCCAATCTTATTAGAAATATCAAAGTTATTCGTTGCAGCTTTGATTTGACGCATAGTAAACAAACCCATTTGCAAATTTAAATGCTTTAACTCTGTCAATAGAATAGAACTGAAATTAGATACCTTATACATCTTTAGAAAATGTTGTGTTTTATCGATATGTTGAGAGAGATAGATATTATTTTAAGAGTTTAATTATGATACATTTTTATCAAATTATAAATCTCTGTTAATATAATTGTTAAGGTAATCATTATAAAAGTCAACACACTTGCCAAACATAATTGGTCGGGATTGGAAGATATAAAACTATTTTATGTTGTTAGTGTACAAATTTTCTTCTTCTTTTAATTACCAAAAAATATACCAAACTGGAATAACATATTTAATCAATTTCTTAAAAATTTATCCTACGTAATGACACAATAAAGAATGAATTTAGTGAATTGAGGATATAACAACATTATAAAAACATTTTATAATGTTGTGCATACCCTACTTTCTCGTAAGATTTTAAGGAAATGAATTATCAAATTTAATTTGAAATCTAGGAGAGAAGAACAAAATAGACACATATATTTCACCATTATAGTTTGTCAGTTTATTCTAGAGAATCACCTTTTGCCAATGAATTTCTTTTCCCAATATGATGTCTCCAGCCAAGTACAACAAGGATGACAAACACAATTACAGCAACTGTTATCCCAATTACAACCCCTGTAGCCAAGCTAACTGGATCCGTTCTTTCGGGAACTGTAGTGTTTTCCGATACTTGCACAAGAACAATACGTGTCATTTGACACCTTAAACAAAAAATTGGAAGAATAAACTCACAGAGACAAAGTGACTCACCTAGAGTGGCAGATATAGCTGATATAAGAGGGCCATATACTGATTTAGATGGGATAGCAGTTGTTCCTTTTCCAGCCCAATAAAAACGAATTTCTAAAGACTTATTACTCACAGTAGTTGAAATTCTTCTTGTAATGTTCTTCCCAACTCCTCCTGCTTCATTTGCAATATTGAAATCCTTCAATTCTAGCTTTCCCTGCAATAGTTCAAATCCAAACCTAAATGAATTTTGACTTCTATAGTTCTTATTATATATGCAGTCTAAAGTCTATTGAATAATTCTGCAAGTGAAGTCAAATGCACTACTAAGAGCAAATTCTATATTTTAATTATGTGATATTATATATATGTTTAGCCTGGCAAATTAAACCAGGGTTTAATAGGTTTCACACATTCTATATCACAATAGGTTTCTTAAGTCAAATTCCAACTGACTTAAGAATCAAAGTAAAATTCTTTATTCCATTCTTAATGAAAATACTTTGGTGACCATAACTGAAACATAATTAAAATAACCATGTAGTACCTGAATGTAAACATCAAATATACGTCTTCCTAGGCTGCTGTAAGTGTTATCATCAGTGAACATGATCTCTGCAAAATTCAGCGATACCGTGTAGTTTCCATTTTCCAGACACATTCCATAATAAGTCAAAGAAATGGGTGATACACGAGCAGTCTCATACAATACAGAATCAGGCATAGAAAGCCTAATGTTACTTCTCTGGATATAGGTTGTTTCTACACTAGAATTATCCAGGAAATGACCGGTATTGCTAAATACCCAGTTTTCGTTCTCCTTTATAGATGTTGCTGCCCCTGATGAACCTGAGTCTTTATCATACGGAATACCTTCACTGCTTGTCAGTGGTTCACCACCACAATTTATATGGAAAGACTTAACGGCTGTTACAAAAAAAGTCAGATCTTTAGAAATGCAATACTCATTTTTTAATTTATTTATGAAGTTTAAATGTTATTGTTAAGTGTATGGGTTGTGTTCAAGAAGATGAGATCTTTTTTTTTATTATTTTTATGATGAGGGGGTAAATTATATTTTCATGAAAACAAAGAAGTTTCTTTTATTCTAATCAGCATATTAAAAATAGGTTAAATTATACTTTTAGTTATATATCCGTTTATTATTTTATTTGTTCTTTTATTTTTTTTTAATTTTTTTGTAAATTTAATTCAGTTTTATTATATTCTAAATTTGGTGTCAGCTTAGAATCAACCTTTTGACAATTTAATATAATAAAAGTGTTGCAAAACAAAATTTATGGCTTAGAAAAAATTTTGTATCTATAATTAAAAAAAACACTATTTTTAAGCACCAGCAATATTAAAAAATTAGAACAATTAAAATATATCTGTGAAGAAAAAAATTCTAGTTTGATTTTTCTCATATGGTTTCATAAATCTTGCCTTGGTTGAGGAGTTGTAGTACATTTGCATCAAAATGATGTAAAATTTTATAATGAATTCCTAAATTGAAATATTTAAATCCATCATGTTAAAGTTTGATTGTGGCAATTGAAAATTATCGTTTTATTAATTATACACATGAAAGCACATCCAAACTCAATAAAAGATTTTAGCAGTCTTTATGTATAAATTATTCAAAAACAACATTTTTTTTACTATAGTATTATTGAGAATATAGTTTTATAGAATAAAATGGTTGACAGTGGGAATTCAAATACAAAATATTTTCATTCTATCATCAATTGGAAAAGATAAAGAGTGGAATTAAAGGATTGAATATTCAAGACTCTAGGTGTGAGGAACCCAAAAATAATTAAGGAAGAAGTAATGTCTTCCTTTACGAAAAGGTTTAAAGGGGAAGTGCATGTTAAAATTAACTTAAAGGGTGTTTTATTTCCATCTTTAACATCAAGGGAGAATGTCATCTTAATTGGAACGTTCACAAAAGAAGTGAAAGAGGCAACATGATACTATAAAAGTAGTAAAAGCTCATGCTTAGATAGTTTCAACTTTAGGTTCATCAAATGCTTTTGGAAAACTTTAAAAGGGAACGTTATGGATACAATAAAGGAGTTTCATTCTAATGGATTTTGGCCCAAAGATAATAATGCTTCATTTATATCTTCATTTAAACCCTAAATATTATGAAATCCCTCAAGATTAAAGGACTATCCTCCTATTTATTTGGCTGAAAATTTGTACAAGATTGTTTCAAAAGTATTATCAAAAGGTTATGCATAAAGTTATAGATATATCATAAGCTGCTTTCACTGGAAGGAGGAGACTATTTTTTATAAAGTACTAATAGCAAATAAAGTAATGGATGAGGTAAGAAGGAGGAAAAAAATCTTGTATAATAATAAAGGTAGATTATGAAAAGGTGTATGACTCTATGAGATGGAAGTTCTTTTACGATGGAAAAACTCGGGTTTTGTGGTTAATGAATATTGGATAAAAGGTGCTTAGAGTCTTAAACAATCTTGATCTTTGTGAATAGTAAACCAACTAAAGGGTCAAGACAAGGAGATTTATTAGCGTCTTTCATTTTCTTAATAGTGACAGAAAGACTGGTTGTAGATGTTTGGGGATGGAACTCCAAAATTAAAGAAGTTTGCTATTGGAGTTTGAAGTTTGACTTGCAGGTCTTTAAGGTGCGAGAGTAATTAGAATTCGTTTGAAATGGTAATTTAAATTCATTAAGTTTATACAAAAAGAATAAATTGTTTGCATCAAAAAAAGAAGAATGACTTGGTTTACCTGATGACTTGAAGTTGAAAAATAAACAAATTAGTAAAATTGTTGCTCTCCCATTTGATGACATTGAGTCTTATGATGAATGGATAACTGAAGAAGGAGATAATGTTGAGGTTCAACAAACTCAAATTGAAGGTGATGGTAAAAAGGTTAACTTAACTGGAGCAACTTTAAATGACTCTAGATGCATGAACTTAATCTTGATAATATAATTTTGGATGACAATGTTGATGAAGATTTTTCATCTAGAGAAGAACTTGATAATGATGAAGATTGTGATGAAGATTTCATTAGAGAATTAGATGAAGGAAACCTATAAACTTGATAACATATGCATTTTTTGGTTCTTTAATTATTATTTTATTATTAATGTGTTGTATTAATTTATTTATTTTAATAATATGGAATTGGTATCATGAATGTTTATATTTTTTATTGAATTTTTTGGAAAATAGACTCTTAAAGAATTTATAAGTCTGAGTTTACAAAACTCTTACAAGTTTAGATAAACTCTTAAGTCTGATAAACTTAAGTTTGATAATGTTGGGTGTTTATATAAAAGGCATCTATGAAATGGGGGATGGGATTCCGCATAGCGAAGAGAGGCACAAACATAAAGAGTAAGGGATACCAGAATGTAATGCATGTTTAGAGGGCAATCATTCTCCCCTTTTGTTTTGTACCACAAAAGTATCCATTGGTTAACATATCGAATTGCTTAGCAGTAACAACTAGTTTGAAAAATTACTCAAACTTACTTTGTGTACAGTTTCCACTAGTCAAACAAGTAACAGGTCCCCTGTAGGAATATTAAGAGGAGACCAAAAAAAAAAGTTAGCAGAAACATTGAACCACAAACCTTAATCGACTTTCAGAATGTATGAAAAAAAAATCCAATTGTTTTCTAGACACGCAAATAGTATGACTTACACAAACAAAAAAAAATATATATATATATATATATATATATATATATATATATATATATATATATATATATATATATATATATATATATATATATATATATAAAACTTACTTTTGGCTCATTGGGAAGCTTTTAAACAAGTTCAAGTTCCTGTAGCAGGAAAGATATGAGTAACAATAATACAAATATCTTGATAAATTTACAGAAAAAAATAAATAAAATGTTTCAGTTCTTACATTTTTCCTGGATGGCATGCTTCGGAGTTTTCATCGGTGAAGTTGTTATATGAAAGATCTCTATGAATACATGTAAAATGCACTTCAGAAACTAAGATAAAACCAATCGCAGTCTTGCAAATTTGAAGAAATCCATTCTTTCAAGATGAAGCATGTAGGTATAAAAGTCACTTTATTCAAACAGTAGTAAAGCAAGAAATGTTTATACATGCAAGAGCTTCACCAAATGCATCACAAAATCAATCAATATAAACAAATTTATAGTGTCAATGGTAATGCTTGGATTAATAATTAGTAGGCCAAGTCAAGTATGAAATGCTGATGATGGGATCCATAGGTTTAATATAGTTGAATTAATTTTCTAGCTATGGGAATTTTGTTATCTAGAAGGAAGATATGAGGTAAAATTAAAGATCACCATCTACTAGTAAGATATGATGATAAAATTCAATGTGGAGCTACAAATACATCACTACTTATGTATCAAACCAGGTGAAGGATGTACATACATAGATACTTTATATCAATTGCATTAATGTGTAGTGTTGCATAAGGTTTGAAGTACCCAAATATTTCATTAATTATATATTTAAATTATTTTTTATTGATAAAAAAGTAAGCTAGTATACACAATCCAATTAACAAAGAATGTCTAAACTATTTAAAATCAAGAAAGCATAAATTAGGATTTGAAATGGAACTCACATATCTCCATCAGATTCAGCTACCCACTTAGGTATTGATCCAGTAAGAAGGTTTTCAGTAAAATATCTAATAAACAATTAAAAAAGTCAATTATGTACAAGTCAAACTTCAAATAATGCTAAGCTAATCATCATTAATCTCATAATCTTTCTTTTCTACTCTCCTTAAAATCAGAATAATATTTTCTTGAAAAATTAAGAAATTGTGTTATTAAGATACTGTTAAAAATGCCCAAGCTGAAATGAGCACCGTATCCAAAAAAATGTGCCCAAAACACATTATATGAGGGGTAAAAATGTAATAAAGTTATGCAGTGTTGATTAATGAGTGACTTGGGTATCAATTTGAATTTTACTAGTTGGCTAGTATTGTCACACACCATAAAAAAATGTCTAAATATGGAGGGATGACTTTTGAAATATAGATGAAATAATGTTAGATAATTACAGAAATACCAAACCAATAAAAAAAATACATTTGCAGCAATGTACTTCAATTTACATTTCAATTTTGCTCATGAAATTCTATTTCATTAGGGTCAGCTAATTACAAAAATAATAAAGTTAAAATATAAGTTAATATGTTTTTCTTCCTGATAAATTATCAGATATTTTGTCCTGTTTATTTTTTATTTTGTTTTTAAGTTTCAAAGATAGTTTACATCCACTTTAAACAGTGAAACAAAGTTTTTAGGTAGTGTTTTAAGGAAAATAAAAAAAAAATTCTTAGGCTTAAAAAAGATAAAAATAATTAAGAATTGTCAGAGAAATATAATAATTACAAAAATATATATTTAAACCTATAAAATAAATAAAAGTATATTTTTTCCACGCCAACCAACAACTAAAATTAACTTACATGTAGGTCAGTTTTGATAGGGTTTTAAAAGTCTCTGGAATCTCTCCGCTTATTTTGTTAAAGCTTACGTCTCTGCAAGAAATATCACCCAAAACAAGTTAAGAATGCTAAATAAAAGATATAATAAAGTATTAAGATTTTTCTTTTTTACTGAACATTAAGAGTGCGTTTGGTTAGTAAGACTGATTGGATGGTGATGATTTCACATCATTATTCATTTTCTTTTTTTATTTAACACTCTTATATATTATTATTTTATTATTTATATAATATTTTATATTTTTATATATTATTATTTTATTATTTATGTAATATTTTATTATATAAAACTGTGTTAAATAGGATGTAAAGATAAACAGTAATATCATTCTAAAACTGATTTGGTGTAATATATGAATAATAAATAAAATTACAAAATCAAAAGATAAAATATTAATAGAGTATAAAATGAGGAAGAATTGTTATTGTAGACTTTATGCAGATAAGCGGTTGGTTATTTGAAGGAAAACAAAATTTTTAAAAAATTAATTTTATTATTAATATGTTAATATTTATACTTATATAATAATAAAATAAATATAATTAATTATATAATATAATAATAATATTATTAATAATTTAATTTTTATTTTAAAATATTAATAATCTTATAACTTCATCAATAAGACAATAATAATTTATTAATTACATTTAATAAATTAATTATATTAATTTTAAATTAGTTTAAATTATAATTTTATTTATTAAAAAATTATTTTATTAATTATATCCATTACATCATTTACAATTTTTTATAACTTTCTACTCAAATCTTATTATCTTTCTATTAATCCAAACAACTCAATTTTCATCTGAAATCAACTCAAATTTATCCTGTCAAATGTATTTCTTGATACAAACAAAATCTAAGATATTTGACAAGTATGACTCAATTAAATATAAAGAAAAATTGAATAAACTATATTCTTGGAGCTAGCTCAACTATTCTTTTCAATTACTTTGATAAGATAGTGTTTCCGATAGATTATTTTAAATTAATAGCTAGTATTTTAACATATAAATTAATACTAGAAAATTATATTGAAGAGTTCATATTGGAAATAGATTGCATGAAGGAACACTTACAAGGTTTGCATAGAGTCTAGGCTTGTCATGTTCCAAAGATATGGAGGTAATTGGTCATTAATTTGACAGTTCCTAAGTATCCTACGAAACAATAACAAATCTGTGAATTTTGAAGAGAATCATGTAATATCAGATTTTGACACACAAATTAAAACTATTTGATAAGTTGTTGTGTTTACCACGGATTTCTTAACTTCCATTTCCATTTAAAGTGCTTAATTTGGTAACAATAGAGTGCAAATGCCAAGAAAACTAAAATAAAACACAACACATAGTCATTTATTTAAAAAAAAAAAAACAATCACAAGTAAACAGAATGAAAATACATACCTATTGTAGAACCTAGTTATTTGTTACTTTACTTCACGAACTCTTAATTCTCCTTCTTCCAATTTCCTTATTCTGTTATTTATGTTTTCTCCAATAAGAACGTAATCTATATGAACTCAGTATAATTGGTCTTTGGGTGCATGTTCAGTGTATTACCTCTGTGTATATGATTAACATTACAGCGAAATTGACGTGTATTTAGGGTATGCTCTGCGTGTGTATGCTCTCTTTATATATTTTCTGCTAACCTTTTAATTCTCTTCAGTCTTGTTTTCCCATCATTGTTCTTTATTGAAAATGAATTACCCTAACTCTCAATTAACTTCAATTTAGATAGACAAAGCAAACAAGTGGCACACAAGTTACAATTCCAAGATTAATGGGGGTGCAACGTGAGAAGGAGAAAGATACGCTTGCATTTAGAAATGTAAAGGGGTATCAGAGAGAGCATCGTGGGAAAAAGAGAGTTATTAGAGTGAATGAGTGTAATTGTGGGGAGAGTGAATGGCGTGCCCTAATGGTGATGTGGGGACAATGAACGCATAGAGAGTGGACGTGTGACATGACAGTAATTAATAGAATAAAGAGAAGAGAATGGATATTAATGTTATGAGTGAATGAGATTAAATGTGTCAGAGGAAAGAGAGAGTGTGTAATAATGAAAAGAGAGAGAAAACATGTATGAATTTATGAAGGTGCAGGGCATGTCCATGAGAGAGCTGAATGAAAGAGAGAGAGAGAGAGAGAGCAAAGGTGGCAGTCTAATTAATGGAGATGCGGAGTGTGAGTAGCAAACACCCCACTCCCTCCTTTTTATGTTTGACATACCTAATGGGTTGGGCTTAAAACAAAACATCAATATTTTTATTTTTATTATTATCTTCTCTCTCTTTTTATTATTTTTTTAAAATTATATATATTTTTTAATTTTTTAAAATTTTATTTGTCCGGACGAAATTGGATTTTGACAATAAAAAGTAACCATCTCACTAAATCATTTCACAAAATACATCTTACTTTTATAATCAATTTAAACTTTCCCTATAATTTCCCTAAAATATAAAATATCTATAATTTAGTCTCTAAAATTATAAACAAATTATTGACATAATAATTAAATCTAAGGAATAAAATAATTTTTCCTAAGTCCTTTTCATTTTTTCCATTCGTAAGTTTCAAACCTGAATTTAAACATTTAATAAACATTCTAATAAATTAATTTTAACAACTCATTTCAATATTAAATTTTTAAATATATAAATCTAAACTACACAACAGGATTGCAATATCAAGAGTAACTAAAAACAATTTAATAGAGACATTTATGCAATTAAGATCTCCAAAAACAATTACGACATCAATTTAAAAATACTAATGAGAAGTTTAGACCATTAACCTCAATGAACAACGGATATTCAATTTAGTCGTATAGAAATGACCAATGTAAGACACTAACAAAGCAAGTGAAACAACCAGTATGAAAGCCTCACAACCTCTTCGTAGCAATCGTTAGGTGAAAATTAGGGAGAAGAAGAAAAAAGTGTCGATCATTTCGCAAGATAAATAAAAAAATGGTTTGCATAACAATTTTAGGTCATACCTTATGTGGTCTGACGAAAACTCTTTCGTTTTATTTTAAAAATTGCCACCAAACTTTTTTTATGTCATGATCAATGAGGCCTGACATAAAAACTACGATGTAAATAACCATTTTTCCATTAGTAAATTAGGGTCATTAGTTAATAATTCTTATTGGTTACCAATTAATTATTAATTTTGTGTAGAAGAGTCTATCCAAGTGAGTTGGTTTTAGAGCAATGTGCTAGAGTGAATCACAAATACATTTACTTCCATTCATTTACACATCTTTTGATTTGGTGTTATTCGCTTTGTTTAGTTTGGTGGTGTTGTAGTGATCCTACCAATATATTTACAAAATAAATTTTGTGAAAGTCTCAAAAAGTTTTCTTTGATAAATTATTTTGAAATATTTTTAATTTTATTTTTATAAATAAATATTTTAAAATATATTTTAATTATTTTTAAAAAATATTATTTTTTTAATTAAGGAGTGATTGAGAATGATCAATATAGTAGCATTATTGAATCATGTCACATGCTTGCACATGCATTCATCATAAAATAATACATTGAAGTTACAAGTATCAAGTATTCTAAAGTGTTTTTATTATTTTCTATAAATAGTCTAAATTCATTTCATATGATAATATTCAAAGATACAATAATTAAAGAAGTTAAAATCAACATTTTAATAATAAGATTATAGGATAGTAGATTTTATATACTATTTTTTATTCAAATATTAAATATGATTGTCACACAACAAAATTGTAGATTGAATAAAATCGTAAAACTTTTAAATAACAATTTTTTGTGTTCATATTATCATTGCACTAATAGTTCATCCTCTTGGATAAATAAATTTAGTTTAAATAAAATTTAATCTTAATGTAATTAAAATTTTACTTATTATGTTTCCAGTCATAACACTGTCTAATTAAAATTGATACATATAAATTTCAACTTTTTCAACCTGATAACACTTGTTTACTCTCTCCGTGTGAATAAAATTTTGATTAAAACAAAATTCAAATCCAATTAAAAATTAACAATATCTTCTGTTACATTTTTTATTCTCTTGAGTGAATGAATTTTAATTAAAATAAAATTTAATTAAGACACTTTTTTTAATATATAAATCCCATTTACATACTCAAATAAGAACAACATGATCTATATATAGAAAACAAAATTTACAATTTATGAATAAACTTTTCATAATTCTAATTATAATTTTGATTTAAACTATCTTAATAATAATTTTCAAATTAACCCTCTTTCATAAATGTTTCGCAGTGGAAGACAAAATAGAATTTAATGCAATAAAATTTGAAAAAGGTAAAAACAAAACTAATTAGACATGGACCAACTTATTTATATTTCTTTCTGTATGGTATGGTATATGACTAGATAAAAAAAAAAAAAAAAGTTTGAATTTTGCTCTTTTAGATATCCATGATTAGAAGAAAGAAACAATTAGTACCTAAAAGTAATTTAAAAGAACAAACATTTGTGTCTTCTCTTCTAAGGGGTATGTATCATATTTAGATTACAAGACTCTAGAAATAAACATTCGAAGTACAAATACATCAAATTATGAAGACTAATTACCATTTTATATATAATCTTTTAATCTCCTTGTCTCCAGGTATGATGAATTAAGCTCAATTGGATAGAGATCAACAGCAGATGAAGATGAAGGCCATTCAATTGATAAACTTTGACTTTGTGTCACCGTTATCTCCCTTTCTGCTATTTGATTATAGTATTGTCTTATTGCTTCTAACTTCATTTCATCCATTACTTCACTTGTATTTGAAACAAATTCTGAAACAAGACTTTTGCCTTCAAGCATGCTTACAACTGAAGACATGGTGGGTCTAACATTGGAAGTGGCATTGGTGCAGAGAAGAGCCACATTAATCATCACCATTACTTCTTCTTCATTGAAATTTGAACCTAGTCTTTCATCCACTAACTCCATTAATTTACCTTGTTCTTTCAACACACGTGCCTGAGTTGTAAAGGAAAAATCATTGAGGGTCTTTGCAATAAATCTAGAATTTATATTTTGTTAGGTATTCAAGTGTGAGTCTAAGTTTTACAGAATAAAAATAAGATTATTGAGCAACATATAAAAAAAAAAGAAGATTCACAAACTCAATATCTTAAGGTTTTGGATTGAAAGTGATATCATTCTCTTATATTGATTTTGGTTCAGTTCTCATTGTGTGAGATATCAAAAGACATTCATCACACTATTGCTATTATAGAGTGACACTAGACAAAAATTGTATGACACTTACAATAGAAAAGGATGATTAGATTATGTTATTAAGGTTTTAGATTCAAAAGAATAATAGATGAAATTGTAAATAAAATTACCCAATCAAGAAGACACATTGTTCCCTCCTTTGGTCGGTGAATTGTGTTACTGCTTCCACGAACAATTTCGAAGGCAACAATTCCAAAACTATAAACATCTGCTTTGTCTGTCAAATAACCATGCATTGCATACTCAGGAGCCATATACCCACTGCAAAATGGAATTACATAATCACATCATTAAAAAGAATTATGTTTTAGTTTACTTTTTTAAAATTTTGTGCAAGTTGTCATTGGATAAGATATACTTACACCACAAGATCTTTTAAGAAAAACTGGAAAGAAAAAATCAAAATGACAAAAGAAGGAAAAACTAACTAGGTCCCTGCTATTCGAGTGCTTATATGAGTATTGTCTTCTTCATCAAGTTTAGCTAAACCAAAATCAGATATTTTTGGATTTAGCTCTTTGTCAAGCAACACATTAGTGGCCTTGATGTCCCTGTGAACAATTTCGAGTCTTGATTCTTCATGTAGGAAAGCCAAACCTCTAGCAATACCTATGCAGATCTTCTGCCTTGTTGGCCAATTTAATTTTAAACTTAGTTCTTCACTACCTTTGCAAATTACAAAAAAATGGAAATATTTAGTCAAAATAAAGTTGCAATGTGAGATAAAATATAAATCAAGGTTCAACATATAAATTAATGATTTACCAAATAAAGCATGTGCTAGGCTATTGTTTTCCAAATATTCATATACCAAAAACAGTTGATCTCCCTCAACACAACAACCATAAAGTTTAATCAGACAAGGGTGTTGCAAAGCTGAGATCAAGCCTATCTCATTTATGAACTCTCGGTTTCCTTGTTTTGATTTAGATGAAAGTTGTTTGACTGCTATCATTGTGCCATCCCACAAAATGCCCTACATTTAAGGAATCAAATACATTTTATAAAATGAAATAAGTCAATAACTAAATAATCTCAAGAGTTACAATAAATCAATCACAAAATTCAGAAGAAAATATACTTTTCGGATACCTTATATACAGGACCAAATCCTCCTTCTCCAATCTTGTTGGAAATGTTGAAGTTATTTGTTGCTACTTTGATTTGACGCAAGGTAAATAAACCAGTTTTCAAATCTAAATCCTTGAATTCTGCATCGATTCAAATCATCAATATTTTTGAAAAGTAAGCATTTTCTTTTCCATAGTAAGCATGCCCTAAATTAGATAAGGAAACATATTTAACTACACCACTCCTTTCACTGAACTGATTCTAGATATATTGTTAGATTCTTATGCATAACAAATATGCTTGAGTTTTGATAATTCCAAAATATGTTTCAGTCATGGAAATTTGCCAATCAAATAATAATATATGCATCATACTCACCTTTAGCTAATGAATTATTACTTTTAAGGCAAAATCTCCACCAAAGTATGCCAACAACCAAGATCAGAATAATCGATGTTGCAAACATAATGAGAACCACGACCCGTTTATGTCTTGGTGGTGATGGGGGTTTGTAGTCATCTATTGGTGATCAGAAGAATATGTATGAGACAATATGCTTAACTATATAAAAGAAATGTAACTTGAAGAAAAGACAACCCACCAGAGGTGACAGATATTGCTGAAATAAGAGGGCCATATACTGATCCTTTTGGAATACCAGTTGACCCTTTTCCTGCCCAAGAGAAACGAATCTCTAAGGTTGTGTCACTCACAGAAGCAGTAAAATTTTCTATATGTGCCTTTCGAGCTCCATGTGCTTTCTTTGCTATATTGAAATCCTTTAATACTCGTTTTCCCTGCATTATTCCACATTCAAACTCAAGTGTTTCTTGAAATTAACTCACATATGGACCCAGATACAGTGTAGAACATATTTTGTTTAGTAAGTTGAATTTTGAACTTAGAACTCAGGTAACCAAGTTCTAACTATCATGTTTATCTACTATTGTTCTATATATTTATAAAGTAAATATGCAACTTATGGTTCATATAAAGCATTATATTTCATTCACAATCTGGTTCTAGAATTTATTTATGTAAAAAGTTACTCTTTAATTAACACATAGAGTTCAACCACATTGTATCATCTTTTCATGAGCCTAAATAAAAATGTGGTTTAACATATTTCAATTTATCTTCTTATATTTTTATCTGTATACTATGAAAGCTTAACTAAAAGTAAAATATGATAAATTTAGCCAATGTTGTTGGATGTTTGGTTTCACATTAATGTTTGGAATGTTAATTTTTTTTTAAATTGAAAATACGTTAAATTTATCGACTTAATTTCCTTAGTTTTAGGTTTATTAACCTTTTGTGGCATTACACTTTTAATTTTGATCGATCTTAAAAACACCAGTGACACATTAAAATTATCCTTGAATCACTTTCTTTTTTCTTTCATGTTCCATATATGCATGTTATAGATATAGATAAAAGAGTAGAAGTAGTTAAAAGAGTTTTATGAGAATAGGTCGAGTGAGAGAGGTTTTAATATTAAGTTGAGAAATATCGAGTTTTTATTGATATTACAAGAGGATAATATAATGTTAATAAGAAAGTTTACGGAATTAGAAATTAAGAAATCGATGTCAAATTGCAAAAGCAGTCAAAGCCTTGACCCATATGGTTTCAACTTTTGTTTCATAAATAAATTTTAGAAGACTACCAAAAGAGAAATTTTATAGGCTATTAATACGTTCCACAGAATAGGGAATGACCAAAAGAAAAGAAAGTAATGCAAGATTTATATACTAATACCTAAAACTAATAATCTCCAAGATTTGGAAGAATGCATATCTATATCTCTAGTTGGAAGTATATGTACAAGATAATTTCAAAAGCATTGTCAAATAAAGTAAAGAAAGTCCAACCTAAGGTTACTAGATATTGTGTTAGTGGCAAACAAGGTAGTGGACTTATGATTCGATGGGATGAGATTTCCTCAATTATATGGTCGAAAAATTAGGTGTTAGTTTAAAGTGGATTATGTTTTAAAGGTTGTATGAAATCACCAACAAATCTCAATTCTTGTTATTGATAGTCTAATAGAGAAATTAAAATCATTAAAAGACTTAAGGCAAGAGATCTATTAACATCATTCTTGTTTCTTATAGCAACTAAAGATTTAGCAAGAATAGTGTGACAAGAAGTAACAAATGTTTGAAGGGATCAAAGTAGGAGTAATAGGAAACTTGATCAATATCTTTCAATTTCTTAGGATACATTATTTTTAAGTTAAAGAAAAACTCAAACCTGTTGATACTAACAATCATTCTCAAGGGTCTGTGACTTGCTTTAAGACATAAACTTAATTTTGCTAAATTAGGGAGAGCGAGAATAGTGAATCATAATCTGGAAAGAATATTTGCTATCTTGAAAAAGTTATGATATTTTTATTCATACACCTGGGAATCTGAATTAGGGGAAATCCCTGTAGATATTAGTTCTAAGAAAGTGTAGTGCAGAAAGTTAAAAAGAGATTTGCAAGATGGAATGGAAAGTATCTCTTTTGAAGGTAGAGTATGCTCGAGAAAAATTTTTAGAACAACTCTCCAACTTTTCTAGCTATCATTCTTTATAACGCCTATTTGGGTAAACCTAAATTGGAAGGTGGATTGGGAGTTTTGGAATTAAAAAACTTCAATAAGGTTTTATTTGGGAAAGTGGAAATGGCAGTTAGGATAAGGGAAAAAAGGTTTGTGAAAAGAAATTTTAGAATCAAAATATGGTTCTTGGAGAAACCTAAATAGTTGTAGTGAGAGATCAAATGAGTTTAGTTGGTGGAAAGACCTTAGGAGACTGTATGGAGTAGGTTTGGAAGGTTTGTGGTTCCACAAAAATACAAATTGGGTTCTTGGTTCAGGGACAAAGATATCGTTTTGGAAGAATAAGTAATTGGGTCAGGGGGGCTTAAAAAATAGATACTCTAGAGTGTATGCAAACTCATGCATGAAAGAGGCTAAAGTGGGTATGGCAGGATTGTGGTGTGAAACTTGCGGGAATGGAAACTAAGTTGGAGAAGAAATTGGTTTTAATGGGAAAAACCAATAGTTCAAGATTTTTATCAAAAATTAGAATCTTGTAAGCCAAAGAAGAATTTAAATGATAATTGGTTTTGGTTAGGAGATAAAAATGGAAGTTACACAATTAAGTCGATAAGGAATGATATGAGGGATGATGATAAATTGTTCCTGGAACTTTGGACAGCAAAGGCACTGCCATCTGCATAGTTTTTTCTCAGGGAGTGTTGTTAGACAAGTTACAAACAGTTGTAAACTTGGTTAAAGAAGGTATTTAGGCATGTGTGTATTTTGTCAGAACCAAGAGGAGACTATTAGTCATCTATTGTTTACATGTCAAAAGGCCAGCAAAATTTGGAATATGTGTGATTCTTGGGTTGTAAGGTTCATTCTATTCACCATTAGTTGCAAAGGAACATTTCCTTAGCTTTGAGATCCCTTTCTTAAATGCTAAATGTAATTTGATGTGGAAAGTAGTTTGGATGGGTTTGGTTTGGAACATTTGGAAAGGTAGAAATAATGTTCTATTTAGGAATAAAAATTTTGATGTTGAGGAGGTATATGTGGCAGCTCGGATTAATACATGGAATTAGATTCATAGGAAGTATGGGAGGGTAAGGTAAATTTTTCGTATTTGGATTGGTGTTTGAATCCTAGAATGTGTCTAATGTCTATTAAATAAGAGTTAGCATGGTATTTCTGTTGACGCAGGGATTTAAATTCATTTGTATCTTCGAACATGTATCAAGCTTATAACCTAGCTCAGTTTAAAAATGTATTGCAGAGTTATGGCCTGGAAGTTGATGAAGTTGCAAGGGCAGGCTCACATCTTGATCTAAACAATAGGAAAAAACAAATTGATATATCATAAATTGGAGTGTGCCTTAGATACTACATTAGGGAACTTTGATGTTTTTTCCAATTCATGCTATCTTTTTTGTCCATGTTTTTTTATACTGATGGTAGGTGTAAGTATGTGTATAGGCAGTGCTTGTGAATGTTATTTAAGCTTCTTTTGAGTTTGTTTTGGGTACTGATCACACAAGGATTTTAGTGTGGAGGTAGACTAAGAACGGATAGTTCTTATTTTAGTATTTATGATGAACCATAACTGTTATTTTATGCATAAGGGTTGGAACACTTTTTAAGTGCTTCCATTAATTTTATTTTTTATGATTGATAAAAAAAATAATTAGAAAGTTTTAGAGATATTTCCTATAGAAAAGTAATGGTAGGATGATAGCAAGGATTAAGTGGGAATGCGTGTAAACTAAAAGAATATATAGAACTTGGAGTGAAGCATTTAATGTTATTCAACATGGCTCTTTTAGCCAAATGGAATTGAAGATTAGAAATAGAAAAGTATGTGGAAAGGTGTTCTCCGATCTTATAGGTCATGGATGAGCCTAATTGTTAGGAATGACAAAACACATGATTCATGGTGGTATAAAGATATGAGGAATGTACGTGGTAGACAAGGAGAAGCATGTTGATAATAATAAACAATCTGCATTATAGGGGAATAGCATTAGCTAGATAGTAGATTGTGTGTCATGTGTGAATTACTTGAGAAAAAAATAATCATTTGTTCTTTGACTAGATGGTACATATCACTGATCTTATAAAATATCATGTCATTAATGGATGTGTAGATAGAATAAAGCAAAAAGAATTGCTTACGCATGTGAGAAATTGTTTGTGAAAAATATAGTAACTCATACCTGAATGTAAACATCAAAGACACGTCTACCTAGGCTTCTGTAAGTGTTATCATGAGTGAACATTATCTCAGCAAAGTGGAGTCTTACTGTGTAATTCCCATTTAGCAGGCAAAATCCATAATAAGTTAAAGAAAGGGGAGAAATTCTTGCAGTGCTATATAGTTTAGCTTCTGCACCAGACATGGAAAGCCTTGATATATTTTGTACTCCGTATCTATTTGTTTCGTGTTCAGTATTAGTGTCTAATACGAAACCAGTATTGCTAATTGCCCAATTTGGCAGACTCCAATCAATTACTCCTTCAGATACAAGAGATAAATCACGATCATATTTTGTATCTCCAATGCTTATCTCATCACTTCCACCACAATTTATGTGGAAGGAGTGAAAGGCTAAAAAGAAAAGAAAAAAAAATGGTTAGAATTTAAATAAATAATTTTTAGGTAGAGAGATCTTATATTTCATGCTCACAAAGGAGGACAATATCTATCTTACACCTCTTGATAGACTGCTCATATGTTTCATTTTTCTAATTCTAAATTATCATATTTGTATCATTAATATTGTTATTTATGTATATAGTTATTCTTTTACCAAAAATAATTAGGGTTAAAGTACAACAAAAAGAAGTTCATTTAAGGTGTATTCTTAATTTTTTTTCTATTTTTATACATGTCTTGCTCTCATTTAAAAAAAGTAATTAATAATACTTCCCTAATAAACCCATATTATTTCATCAAACTCAATCTTAGCCTTCTGTTAGTTTGAGAGCTGCTATAAATTCCTTGCATTGGGTTCTGTTTATATGAAAAAAAAAAAAAAAAAAAAAAAAAAAAAAAAAAAAAAAATTTTTTTTTTTTTTTATTTTTTTTTTTATATTTTTTTTTTTTTTTTTTTTTTTTTTTTTTTTTTTGTTTTTTTTTTTTTTTTTTTTTTTTTTTTTTTTTTTTTTTTTTTTTTTTTTTTTTTTTTTTTTTTTT
>Ga0099825_1003329_pt1 | contig 21370 bp, 8 predicted proteins | sample SiratroredBW_FD_76838 | JGI IMG/M metagenome (GOLD analysis project Ga0099825, IMG submission 76838) | Root nodule microbial communities of legume samples collected from California, USA - Siratro red BW | ecosystem: Host-associated > Plants > Roots > Nodule | place: USA: California | collected... | reverse complement strand
TTTTTTATTTTTAAAAAAAAAAAAAATAATAATAAAGTGAAGGGCCTGCTGGGTTTAAAAAAAAAAAAAGAAATTTTTTTTTTTTTTTTTTTTTTTTTTTCATTCCCTTTGATCTTTGGGACGTATATACTTTGAGAGGAAAGAAAAAGTGACATGATAAAAAAATGAAAATAATGAAATCCATGTATAAAAATTAAGACGTGAAAAGGTCATAGTTTGTAATGAATTTTATCTGGGCACTGTGTGCAATTTGTCAATGAACGCACTATGCCTCGTGGATTCCAACAATGCAAAGCATAAACTGAGGACACGGGTCGAAGCAATGGTTGAATTGTGTTATAGCTAACATGTGCCAAAAATTAATATATTAAGTTAACAAGCTTTCCACAAATGAGTTTTCATTTCAAAAGGAGACATTCAACATAGAGAAGACATTGAAAATGATATTGTAATTTGTTCATCTTCATGTTCAGTAATACCTTTTTTTTTATTTATTTTTTCTTGTAAGCAACATCTCAAAACTCCAACTAAGAAACAATATATATTCAGTAAAGAATTCATTATGTGCAAATTTGCATTATTCTGCAATTCGATTTCCAAGTTAAAATCACGTTTAAAAAGACGTTCCAGATGTTTGGTAAAAGAGTTTTTTTTAATTAATTAATTTATTTATTTATTTATTTATTTCATAATAAAATATGATTTCTTATAATGATTAAAATATATTTAGTTGATAAAATATTTATCAAAACTCTAAAAATGACATGATATACTTTATCAACATTTTAAATTCTTTATAACATTAAATAATAATAAAAATGTGACATTTTTATTTTATCAAAAAAGAAATTTTTTTTTAACTTAAGAAAGTCGAATTCACATTTATGTAAAATCTAACTAAATACTATTTTCTTAAAAACATTATTTTCTGAAAATACTATTTTTTAAAATAAACTATTCAAAAAATAAAATGCTTTTTCATCACCAAAATTCAAGACACTGCATCTTTTTTTCTCCTAACCCATAATTTTTAAGGTAACCATAATCTTGCTTCATGCTCATTTCCCATTCCCGGTTTAATTTAATGTGACACTTCATATATTTTCTTCCTCCAATGTGGTTATAGTGACGTCATGGTGATGCTGTTTATTACGATTATATATATAAAGTAAAATTCAACCTGAACCTTATTCCCTTTCACATCACAACCTTAATAATATATGAATACGTTAGATGTGTGTCCATGTGAAAGAAGTACGACATTCAATGTCTGATGTGGTTATGTTCATTCAAATTTTCAAAATTGGTATGAACGATTCTGCGCCACCAATATCCCCTAAATATTGTTAAACCCTGTTGTGTTTTTTAATCAGTGTTATTATTATATGCACACATGACACTACATTAAGAAATATTGTTGAACCTCACAGTCCAAATTAAGTAGATACTGGAGTGTTCGCTAAGATTATATAATTAAAAATAAATAGCATATAATTCATTAGATTCGGTGTGAATTTTCGCAACTATTTTAAGCTTCTAACTATGTGTGTACATAAGTAGTAGACTAATTCTATATATCTGATTATGAATGTGCCAACCAAGCAATAACATTGTTAATGTCAATTTATGCTTTGATGAATATAATTTTGGTTTCTCTTAATGTTGTGAACTTAATTTTGTTAAAAGTTGTATATATGTTTTTTTTTTAAATTTATTTCACAATAACATATTTCAAAAGTTTATATAAAATTTGCTTTTACTACAGTTGCGTTTATGTTGAAAATAGTTTCACGTTCAGAACAGTAGTCAAATCTGAAATCAAGGGTGTAAGTGTGTGGAAAATAAGAATTGATGATTGATGTAATATGAATCTAGAAGATTAAGCCTAGAAGGACACTTCTCATTTTAAATACAACAGTTTATGATAAGTTCGAGGATAAATTCAAACCTACTATATAACCGATTAAAAACTCCATCATATTTTAAATTTACAAAACATATATATCCAATGGACAAATTCAAAGTCAAGATCACATACGATTAATTAGTCATTCACCGTGAAATTGATTATTAGTGTGTAATTAATATAATAAAATGTGTGATTGCTTATTATTGGAGTAAGATAAGGTGTTCTTACATGGATGGAGAGGATTCTTATTATACTATTGAATACATTGTCATCAAAGTAGATCTAGATAAGTCCTTGAACGGCTGTATATGCAAGAAGCACTCTTCTCGAATATAGTAATGAATAATAGATGTCAATATAGTAATAAATAATAGATCTCATTGAATGTTTGTTAAATTTGTAAAATGTCAACTTATTTATAGAGTTATAATAAGTTTTAGTGGATTTAAATTAGTATGTTCCATTAATTTTAACAACTGATTACTTTTTGATTAGTTAAATTATTCTAATAATCATATTTATCAATAATCCTAATAATCATCATTTCAGGTGTTTGAGACGTGTTTGACTCTTTTTTTGAAGACTTATCAGTTTATCGAGTATTTATGTTTGAGGATTTTATGACTAGAACATTTTTGTAACAATTACCTTTGAAATTTTTTTACAAGCTTTGGTTGATGTCGCTTTGGACCGAGATGATATCAGTATGCTTGTAAAAGAAGTTCTTGTAGATTTTACTCGGTATTTTCTTGGGCCTTTATATGTACTTGGTCGAGATTATCTCATACCTATATATACATTTTTTCTGACCCACGTTGAGTCGTGCGATGTGTAGGGATTGTAAGACAAGTTTCTTTTGACATGAAGTGATTGCTGACCATATTTTCCCGAGGAGTGTGAACAACTTTGTATGGTAACCGTTGGATGTGAAGATATCTTACGGTTGGTGAATGCTCATGACGATACCTTTGGCCTTATTTTTTGGTCATATATAAACGAAAGTTTCTTGTATGGGATCACCGAGTAGTGGCTAGGTGCATGATTTTGTTGTGCTATCAAGTTAGTCATGTCTTCCTCTTCAAGCGTTTTGAGTTCTTCGGGGGGAGGGGGGGGAGGGGTCATCTAGTGATGGTGGAGAATCCTCGGTTAATTGTGACAGGGTGTATTTGGCATCCGAGAGTGACCTTTAATGTTAAGGGGATGCTGTCAGGAAGGCATGCAACCTCTTCGCCGAGCAATTGAAGGTTAACCTTCCTCCTTGGTCAAGCTATGAATGGGTTGATTCAAGGGTGACAGAGTATTTCTCCAAGTATAGGTGGTCATCTATGATTGAGTCCATTGTTGTGAGTGTTCCAATGTTGTCGAAGAATACAAAGATTTGGATTATTTCCATTGAGCATTGCAACGTTAATGTTTGTCATGGATGAGAAGGTTCTCCTATTCTATATGTGTACGTATTTATTTATGGATGTTCATGTGCATTTTCACTTGGATGAGTTCATTACGGGTGTTTTGCGAGTTTTGTATGTTGTGCCAATACAACTCCATACCAACAATTGGACATTCTTGCAAGCTTTTTGTTTAAGTTGTGATATGTTTTATTTGAGTCCTTCTCCTAAAGTGTTTATGCACTTTTATAGTACTCAACCATCGAATCTGATCAGGTGGTTATCTCTGGTTAGTCAACTGAGTACTTGTTTATTTACTCCCTTTACTTTGTCATGCAAAATCTTTTTTTAAGGTTGTAGAGGAGTCGTTAGGCCGTAAATTTTTTTATGATGGTGAGAAGCAAAATTTCCATTTTATTGGATGAGAAACCCTATATGCTATAAGAATTGGTCGAGGTCAATGATGAATGTCAAGGATAATACAGTTTTAAGGATACTAGATCAACTTTCATGATAGTTACCCACCCAAAAGATTCTTGATATTTATCTAACGCCCCAACGTCGTGTTGACTTTGATGGTATGTATTGTTCTTTTGTTTACACAGGTTGTTATCAATGTTAACTTTGTTGAATGGTTATCTATATTCCAAGTGCCATGGTGAATGTTGTAGCCAACTTGAAGCATGTTCTTTGCCAACTAAGGTTGTAATATGGGAAGGTAGGCGACAAGGGTGAGAAGGATAGGGGTCCTTTGACACTGGACTATTTGAGTTAAGCTATTCCTCAACTGGATATGCTTTGAATGTTTAGAAGAAAAAACACAAGAAAAGGGAGAAGGCTTTGGAAAGGCATTCCTTGTTGAGATGTTCTTCGAAAAAAGCTCGGGTTTCTACGTTTGAGATAGCTATCAATCTGACTACTCCTCTTCTTGATGGTGATTTTGAACTTACAAAAGGGGTTATTATTTCCTTACTTCTGCCAAGAAAAAATGTGGTAACCTCGAAATTTGTACAGGAGTTACAAGCTACTTCCTTCAAGTTGCAAGCTAAAGCATTTGTGATAAAGAAGGACTTTAAGTGCTGAGGCAACCAAGGGGGTTCTCTCACCAAGGTTCAAAGGTTGAAGGAAGTGTTTGTTGAGTCATCCAATTCTCTAACTCTAGCTTTGGAGACCAATGCTGCTCTGACAGAGAAGGTTAGGAGGGTTGAGTTAGACAGAAACGAGCTTGCATGTGAGAGGTCATCATGGAGAAATAGGTGCCTTATCTTGGATTAAAATGAAAAAGAGCTCTCAATCGAGATGAGGGATTTGGAGCAAAACTTAATGAATATGACATTATATATAGCCTCTTTGTTAATTTTGATGGTGAAGGCTATGTGTTTTGTAACACTTGTTATAATTAATAGATGTTTGTCCAATTATTGATAGTCTTTTTCTTCTTAAGGAGATTCTTCAATGGAGGAATTAAGATGATGAATGTGGAAGTTAAGTTGGAGGAAACATTTCGGCGATGTGAAGTGAATTTAGAGAGAGTTTGGATGAGAGATGATGTGAACTCAACTAGGAAGGAGTCTAGGTCTTAGTCTAAGAAGGAGATTAGCCCAGAGAGGATTGTAAGAGGCCAATTGGACAACAATTCTTTACTCATTCTAAAAGTGTGTTTTACAAGAGGTGAACACTTCTATTTATAACCTACTAATATGACCAAGCAAAGGATAAAAAGAAAGGAAAAATCAAACTTAAATTCACTTCAAATAGGTGCCTAAGAGTGTCATGCTTCTTACATGCTTACACATGCTTTCAATGTGAAGGAGGAAAGGTGCATGCGCCTCTCTCTGTCAAGGACCGACCTAGGGTTTCTCTTGGGCCCTTGAAAGCCCAATTGAAACCCTAACTAGGTTAAAAACTCTAATCTAACCCTAATATAATCTAGGCCTAAATACAAGCCCAAAAACCTATTCTACTTGGCCTAACTACAAGGCTCACAAAATCATATTCTACTCTATACAAATATGCAAACTAAAGTCTAACTCATGATGATAATAGATTGGGCTTGCTGAGGTTAGCTGAGTCCCAATTTTCCTTTATTCTTTTGGGTATGGCTCTATTTGTTGGTCCTTTGACCAAGGGTCTTCCATCAATTACTTTCCTTTATCAACTTTATTTTGAGATATAATTATCTATTTTAGGAGGGATTGTTGTGAATCTTCCTTGAATGAATAGGTTTCGGAAAGGATCACAATGAAACTTCCTTGTTCGTGATGTGTATGGTTCTTTATTGGGCAAATGGACTGCACAAATGAATTAAAAAAAGGGGGCTTTTAACTTTTCAGCCATTGAACTTTTAACTTCCAATGACTTTTAATTCTCTTGGATTATTGGAATCTCTTGTAATCATTAAAATCTTCTTTGCCAAAAACTCTCGTTAAGGAAAAAAGACTGAGGTAAGAAAGAGTCCACATGTGCATAAATTCAATCAACTAAACTAAAACTTGAGGTGCATTGCATTGCACGTTCTTGGTATGAGTTCTCCTGAGAGATGCTCTAGCTGATAAGATCCATTCTTTGCTTCATTATTGTGACCATGTCCATCACTCAAAGGTTAAGCATATTGAGGTTATTTTATTCATGATTATGTCTATAAAAGTGTTTTTGAACTAAAGTTTGTCAAGACATATCATAAATGAGCTTATATATTTACAAAGGCTTTGCCAGGAGAGTGTTTCAATTTTATGACTTTGGTGGAAACATAGTACCAATTTAAAGAGGGGAGAAAATATCATTCTTTGATCTTAGGTCATCTTTTGATGGTCTTAAGAGGGAAAAAATAAATTAAGAGTTTAAAGAAAAAAATTAAAGAATGATTAAAGCTAGAAAACATCAAGATAAAGTTTAGAAAGGTAAAGAGAGAGAAAGATAGAGATAAAGCTTATAGGGAAGAAGTATAAAGCCTAAAAGCAACTATGTAAGAGATGAACAAAGAAGAAGGAAAAGAAGAAGAAGCTTCAAGCTAAGGGGGAGCTTAGATAGACAAGTTAGAGCTAGACAAATGATGTTTATTTAAGTGAGAGCAAGCAATAAGAAGTCCAAGACCATAGTTTCTTTTATTTTTTCTACTTTATGGTCTAATTTATGTAACTTAAAAATCAGTTTGTGAAAACTTGATTTGATGAAATTATTTTTGAAAATGTGCATTTTAAACTTCATTGTTTTAAGCACCATAAAAAGGGAAAGATTGTTAGAGCAAAGTTCAACAAACCCTATAATTGTTTTGATTAAGTTCTTAATAAGAAAGTATAAAATATGATTTTATAAGCATAAAATCTTAATAGAAGCAAGTGTTATGTGTAGTCGAACAAATGCATAAAATTTTGCTTATATAACTTTGGCTGATAAGTTTTTACTTAGACAAATAATAGATACACAAGTCTGAAGCATCTCATGATACACATTAAATATTTATAAATGTTTATTCTATGTTTAAAAAAAATATTTGTCTCTTCATTTCTTATAAGAGAATCTTGAAATCAAGTGCCTACATCAAATATATCTTAAAGAACGTATCCAAAATTGCTTCATGCAAACAACTTTTTTGAAAAGGTAGAATGTCAGTCATATGAAGATTGTCATCCTTGTCAGGTTCGATGCTTTACTTATGTTTGGAAAAAGCTATCTAATTGAAGATTGATAGGTCATGTTGTATATCAAAGAGTCATTTAAAAAAAGATACATGCATTTAGGGTTACATGAAGATCACTTAATGTATCTTCAAGCTTGAACGTGGATAAACAACGAAGCAGAAGAACTTTGCAAGAACTCACAATGACTCTAAAAGAATTTGCAATGACTCTTTTATTCTCAATCTCTATATATGAAATATCTTTTAAAGAAGAAATGTTGATGATAATGATAATAACCACAAGAATAATATTAAAGCTTGTGTAATCTTTAAATAATACTCAAGTCTTACTCTGTGAGTAAGAACACTACTACGTTCTTTTGCAACCAAAAAGAGAATTTTTAATACTATATTTATCGTGAGACATTATCCTCTTTTAGTTAGCAAACCTGTCATCATTTAGAACACAACCTTTATATAAAGAAATGTTTAGTCGAGAGTGGTTGAGTTCGAAGAATATTCAAATTTTAGTTAGTAGTAGTTGGATTCAAATGATAATCAAGTTTTAACTATTGAATCAAATATTAAATATACTACATTAGAAATGCTAAATAATTTTTATAAATTAAAAAAAAATATTTATAAAATATTAATAAATTAATAAAATCTTACTAAAATATTAATAAAATTTATTGTTGGCATATTTTATCAAACTTTATTTCTAATTTTATATTTCTAAAAGAAGATTGATTCTCATATAATTTGTTTTAAAAAAATGATAAAGTTTATATACTAATAGTATAATATATAATTTTATAATTATATTTATTAAGTTGATTGTAATAAAAATATATATAATTATAAGTTTTGTTTGATTAAATATTAAATTTGTTATTATATATAAAATCAAATAGATGTTTAGAAAATTCTAACTATAAAAGTATTTTTTTAATATATGATTGTTTTATTTCTAGTAACTAACATGAGATAATTTGTATTTTAATATATGAATTTCATTTTTTTATTCACTTATTAATAAAAATTTATTTTATATATGAGCTAAATAAAATTTTACGTGCTTTTACTTGGAACTATTAGAAATCAACGATTAAGTGTACTACTTTGGGATATTATTGAAGTGTATCATAATTTTAGTTTTCACTCCAAAGTTTCACCTTGAGTAACTTTTACAAAATTTAGGTTCTTCTTTGAGATGTAGTGTAATCTTGGTTTTCATTTCTAGTTCTTCACTTTTAGGGTTTCACCTCCAATGGAATTCCACCTCTAACTAGGTTTCAACTTCAATAGACTGTTAGAAATGCAAGTGTGAGTTTAATCTTGCATTGAGTAGAAATGAGTAAGTTGTGAAAATATAAGAAAACCCATAAACCCAATGCCTTAAGGTTTTGGATTGAAGGCGGTGTCAATTCTTTGTCTGGGTCTGACTCAGGTCTCATTTTTGTTTAATTTCCCTGATATTTTTCTCCCTCGATTTTTCCAACGAGTGGTACCAAAGCTGATGATCCATTTTTGTGACCTGCTTAAACGAGTACAACTTAATCCTTGTATCGAAAGTCTTCCTGATGAATTTTCAGACAAGTGTGTCCCAATATAATGACGATACTTTAAAAGGATCGTTTGTGAGGTACTCGTGTTTAAAAAGGTTTTCACTTGAGGGGGAGTGTAGCAATGTGGAAGGGACTCGTACTCAAGGGGTAGATTGTTAGGAATCCAAGTGAGTCTAGTTCCGTATTGAGTAGAAATGAGTAAGTTAAGCAACATATAAGAAATAATACCCACAAAGTCAATGTCTTAAAGTTTTGGATTGAAGGTGATGTCAATTCTTTATATGGTTTAACTCAGGTTTCATTATTGTTTAATCTCCCCAGTGTTTTTCTCCTCGATTTTCCCAACATAGGTTTACCTCCAATGGGATTCCATCTCCAACTGGGTTTCACCTTCAACAAATTTGAAATTTCCATCAATTTTTGATTCCCATACATTCTTCTTATAATCACTATGTTTGATAATGACTTCAACATAGTCATCCATGAAATACATAGAAGAAAACTTTGAAGTCATGAGATACACAGAGGAAAACATTGAACCACAAGATACTTAAAGAGTTGGTTAACATTTTTCCAATAATAGAAGGTTTGAGACAGTTCATCTGTCTTGCAAAATTTATGAAACAAATATTTTATGTCTTCTCATCAAGTTTTAGCTTACAAAGTGTATGGAACTGAAAAGTATGGCATACTAAAGCACAATAAGCATCTTGAACACAATGTTCTATCACAATAGACATCTTGAACCCAATGTTCTATCAATTTCCTAATCTCAGTTAAATATTTATAAAAGATGTCATCTCAAAATTTAATTTTCATTCATTATAGTTACATTTTAAGATAAACTAGTATTTTTAATTGTAATTTCTGTCAAATAAAATAATATCTTTAATTTTTTAAGCCAAACAACTAATATTTTTATTTTTCTTACTTAGAATACTTTGAACATTGTGAGGTTGGGAGGATTAAATGCTTTCAATACTTCGAACTATTTTAAAGTATCACAACCCATAACATGAAGCATTTAAATTTGTTTCCCTCTTGTATTTCTTGTCTCTGTATATGATAGTGTTCCAAAACTCTTCACTTCCTCACTCACACCAACTTATACAAATGTTTGTATGTTTTCTTGTGTAAAAGGTGGTAAGATAAAAATAAAATGAAGGTTGTAGACTAACTAGGTTATCAAAGCCCTACTAACATACGTAGAAAGGACTTTGTGGGGGTATTTTTAGGAATGTTAAGAGTTTTTTTATAGTTTATTTTATGTGGTGACTTTTTGAGTGCTATAATAACATTAAATTTGCTTTATGTTTGGAACCTTCATTTGGTTTGATAATATTCATAGTACTTTTAACTTGGTGCCATGACATGTTCATAGTGTTAATTATTCACACTAAATATTTTACATGATAATTTGAAGAATGTGGATGAAGTGTATGGAGACAAAATTGAAAAGGCACATGTCGCCCTAATAAAACTCTTTGAATTTGTGTTAGGAAGAAAAGCAAATCATTCACAACATACGAGCAATATATCAATGGCAAAAAAATGTAGAGAGACAATTTTTTCAAAGTTAAATGGAAAATACACAAAAAAAAGTAATATTGTAGAATTAGAAGTGCTCAAGTTAACTACTATTATCCGAAGGTAAGATTGAAATTAATATTCAACTTCGAAGCGATATGCAATTTTAGCGTTAATCAATTGAGGTTCAAGAATGAGTCATGAAAACTCAATATGACCAAATGAAACAAAGATATTGAAAGAAAGATGAGATGTCAAATGACTACGTTATTAGAAGGTTTACCATTTATTGAAAGCAAAGATACTACCATTTATTAATATATTTGAAATATTTGATTTTAATATTTTGAAATAGAAATATGTCTCATGTATACGATGTTTGGGTTGATTGTTAAATATTTTGTGTTTTTTTTTTTCATTTAAAGTATAACATATACTTTATATTTTAGTATTTATCTGTAATGTTTATTGATCTTAATTGATTTTTTTTTTAATTTTTTAAAATAATTTGTCTATCTATTATGATGTGGAAATAATATGTGACAATTTAACATCAAAATAATTCTCAATAATAATGATAAACTTATAAAAAATAATTAATAATTATCATAAAAGATATTTAACACAATGACTTTTGCATTTAGTAATAACAATTACTTTTGCCACATCCAAAATCAATTTTAGTGACATTTTAAAATATTGTTACAAATATAATAGTGATTAGATTACTAATAGTAACAACTAATTACAATTATTATTACATATAATATACTAGTGACATCTAATTTTTCACTATAAGAATATATACTTGTGACAATTTACTACTATTACATATAATTAATATTGTTACAATAAAGCTTAATTTTAGTTGCATTTCAAAATATTATCATAAGTACAATAGTGATAAGAGTATTAGTGACAATTTAATTATTGTTGTAAGATGTTAATAGTGATTGCTATCCATATAATATTTTGTGTTTAGTTAGGAGTGATTATAATTTAAAGAATACTTATCTTTTATCTTGTATCGTTAGTCTATTAATGAAACTTGATTGTGTTAATCAAGAAATGGACATAGTGTGGGTTTTCAGATGAACCAATATAAAAATATTTGGTGTAAATCTCCCTCTACCCTTATCTCTTTGAATTGCATATTATTAATATGCAACTAACTAAAAAGGAGATTTTGCTTCAACATTTAATTTACAAAGTATTTTTGACAATGCATTTATCAACTTGAAGTTGCATTTGATAATCTTCAACAAACGTTATTCTTATCTGAACTCCTTGACAGTACATATGCTAAGTTAAAACTTCATCTGATTTGCTTTTAACAAAATGTTGATTTATAAAATTTTTTCAAAAGTATTAAATATATAATTCGACTCTCCCTTACTGTGTATCTTTTCCATTTTCACATGAACTTAATTTATCTCAAAACAATGACTCCATAAATAAGTACGTCGACACATTAAATAACTAAAGGACAACACCATAAAATACTAAACGATGACATTTATGCCTATAATCATTATTTATTATTTTCTATAATAGTTCTTTAATAGTCATTGTTGTATAATTATTCTTATCTTAAAAAAAAATCACCTCGCTTTCTTCATGAAAGGATATAGTGATATTGTTCAGACTTTAACTTTGTTGAGATAACATCGTTAGGATCAATTAGCACATTTGAGGTACTATCTTTTTTGGAGTTTGGAGCTCCGTCATGGTTTTATCCTTAAAAGGTGTCTTGGAAGGTGAAGAGAGGAAAATGTATTTAAATTGTCCTTGCTCTCGACTCGTAAGCAATGTGAGACTATTGACATATCGGAACAAGCCCCTAGTCGAGGTCTAAGGGGAACAAGGGTTAGTTTTCGAAACCACTTTTCCATCCCTATAAATGCCACCAATGTTCCAACATCAAGTCAGTTGAGATAACATCATTAGGGTAAGTGTTTTAACCTCAAGTTTGTTGAAATAATATCGTTAGGGTTAATCATCACATTCGATGTATTGTTTGCTTCTATCATGTTTTTATCCCTAAAGTTATATATAATTGTCCTTGGCCTCGATTCTTAAGCGATGTGAGACTCTTGAGCATACTTGAACAAGCCCCCAATCGAGGGTTAAGAAAATGATGATTTGTCTTTGGAACTAATTTTCTAGTCAATGTTTCACACTGAAGTCCATTGAGATAATCATTAGGCTCAATCACCACATTTGAGATATTGTCTGCTTTGAAGTCTCAAGCACCATTATACTTTTGTCCTCATAGACGACACCAATATTCCAACCTAAAGTTTGTTGAGATAACATTATTAAGGTTAATTATCACATGATATATTATCTATTTTGAAGCTTGAAACTCTGTCATAATTTTATTTATAAAAAGTGTTTCAGAAAGATAAAAAAGAAAAATATATATAAATTACCCTTGAGCTAAATTCCTGGGATAAGAGACTATCAAATATACTAGACCAAATATTATTATACTAAACAAATATTATTGTAAAACAAAGATGTACTTATTGCAAAACCACCGTCCATTTTTCAAAGAAGTGCCAATAAACTATTATCCAAAATCATCGTGGTTGAATTAATTTGCAGAAGTTAAGATGTAACTATTACAAAACCAATCATACTAATTATAAGCTTGAAGGACAACATATATAAATCCTCTTAGAAGGTTAACAATGTAGACTTTTTTATTTTAATTTACGATCTACTATTATCATTATCAACTTCTATTTTATATGAAAGTTAATAATGTTCTATTTAATATTAATCATCATCATTATCTTGCAAGTCATTTTGCATGTGGTGTCCATAAATAAATAAATGCATTATGTATGGACGTAAGACTTTTATTAATTTGATAAAACATGTCTATTTATATAATATATACACTTGCATATATATAAATATATTAAATTGTAACGGAAATAATCTTACGTCTATAGTAAGAAAATCTTCCTCATTTTATTATTTTAGTCATGTTTGTTATCATCTTTTAAGGATACATTAGTTATATAATTATTATCTTCTATTTTAATTATATTTAATATTATCATAGAGTATTATAAAATCCTGTAAAAAAATATTACAAAATAAAGATTTATCCGACTGGAATAAAATAAGTACAGAATTTGACTTTTAAATGATTTTTAGCTATAAATACTAGAAAGAGAAAGCTCTGTCATTGTGCACAAAACTGTTATTGGACATAAGCAAAACTACCATTTTTTGTGTAAAATACATCTTTCATATAAAAAATAATAATGAACTTATTTTAAATAACAATTCTGATGATCTCATAAAAAAATTAAAAAAAATCATTTTATGGTGTAGGTGATTCACAGGCAGTTTTTGTTGTTTAGCATGTAATCAAGAGTTCGATAGGTTTGTACACACAGAAAAATATATCTTTATGGATTACAGTGTTTGTTTTTTAGCATGTAATCAAGAATTCGATAGGTTTGCACACAGAAAAATATATCTTTTTGGATTAAGAAATTAGTCCTCACTTTGGCAGATGAATGACTTGAAAAAAAAATCAATAAATTAGTGACCTAATTATAAGTGAGGATCCCAATTGGTCAAGGTGAGGTGAGATTATAGAATGCATTTAACAGTGCGTTTTTTTATATGAGGTTACGTCTGCAAGACTTAGCAATGCAGATTTAGTAAAAATATTGCACGTTTCATTTTGCTTCATATTTTATAGTTCCACCGCCACTGTCCCTAGCCAAGTCTACTCATATTCTAGTTTGGTCCTATGATTGTTCCTACATTCAATAATGCATGTCGCTGTCTGAATCTACATATGTGTGTATATATATATACCCATCCACTCACCTATTCCATTGCTCTCATCACTCTCTTCCTTAATTGAAGATCCTCCATATTCTCTATCACACATATGGAACCCGAGCATTATTTTCCTTCTCCCTCTCTCCTCTTAACCAGGTATGTTTCATAATCAAGAATATCTTAAAATTTCAATTTTAAAGACCACTTTTTTTCTTCTCATTAGTTATTTTCCTTCTTATTGAAGTGATATAGTAAATGATAACTTGATAAATTTAACAATTTTGTTAGGATAAACTCTGATTTTGGATGACTTTATAGGCCAATAATCTAGTTAAGATAAACTCTAATTTTATATTAGAAGTGAACTTTAATCTTTAACTCAACTTACTTTACAAAACTAACTTATAAAATAAGATTTACTATTACTTATAAACTATTTTGAAAGACTTTTTCTCTAATTTATGTGAGATCTTTAATATCTATAAATTTAAAAATTAATCTCTTATAATTGGTAACTCAACAAGATTGCAATAAGGAATTGGTAACTCAACAAGATTGCAATAAGGATTAAAATACAACGCTTTTTTTTTAAAAGGTTTTCCTATAAAGACTTTCTTTTTACATTTCTATTTTTATGTCTAACAAAGAATTATTATACTTTTAATGGTGTTGGGCAATGAGAATTGGATTTAGAATGATAACATGTTTAAACAAAGTTTGAATGAGATAAATTTGTGATTTTGATTAGAGAAAGAATACATTAAAGTTTTGTTGGGGTGTGTTGCACATGTTGAGTAAGTTGATTATATCTGTTCTGAGTGAGTGGTGAATGAATGAAGGTGGTGGACGAAGGAGACGGTGGCGGTGGTGACGGGAGGGAACAAGGGCATAGGGTTTGCATTGGTGAAGCGTTTTGCGGAACTTGGAGTGAGTGTGGTGCTAACTGCTAGAAACAAAGAGAGAGGGGAAGCTGCAGTGGAGACACTGAGACAAGAAGGCTTTGGTGATTACGTTCATTTTCTACTCCTCGATGTCTCTGATCCCCTTTCTGTTTCCACCTTCGCCTCCTCCTTCGAAGCCAAGTTCGGAGCCACCTTGGACATTCTGGTGCCATTTTTGTTCTACTATTTTACACTTTTCACATGAATCATTAGAAACTAAGGCATTTTGAATGTGAGTGTGATCAGGTGAACAATGCGGGGGTATCGTACAATGAGCTAGAGGAGAACACGGTGGAGCACGCCGAAAGCGTGATGAAGACCAACTTCTACGGTCCCAAGTTGCTCATTCAGGCTCTTCTCCCTCTCTTCCATCGCTCTTCTTCCATCACTCGTCTTCTCAACGTTAGCTCAAGGCTCGGCTCCCTCAATGTACTTCTTGCTTCTACTTCTTTCCTTTCTTAAAATGTTTCAATACCTCCATGCAAAACAATGGGAAACTATATAATAATATGCACCCACTTACTAACTACTTTAACAATATAATAATAGAGGTATTTTAAAGTTCAAATTACTTTCTAGGTAAACTCATTTCTTACCAAAAGATTTCTTTTTCTTTTTTATCAATATTATGGAAAAAATTGTACAAACATAAATATTATAAATCTGAATTTTGCTATTTTTGTCTAGTTTTTGTCCACTTTCTTTTAGTTTATTTTAAAAAATGTATTCATTCGCTAAAACGTGACCATTTGGACATAGTATATTATTACCTATTATCGTTTTAAAGGAAAAGAGAAATGATGAAACATGTAGAATCTGTCTTTTTGCTACACTTTTCTTTCTCTTTCACTTTTATTCTTTTCATGTACATGTTTCTTTTGTCCACACTGGTTTCACACCTTTGGAAGGAGTGTGAGAATGATGGTCTCAGATTGTTTGACTAATGTGGTTGTTAACTTCGTAATATGAAAAGGACTATTTGTTAATCGTTTATGCATTTTGGTAATACGTTGTTGAACTGTATTTGCAAGAGCAGAAGGTGAGAAACGCAGAGATAAGAGCAGTGCTAGAGCGCGAGGACTTGACGGAGGAGGAGATAGAGGGAGTGGTGGGAATGTTCCTGAGAGACGTGAGGGAGGGAAGGTGGAAGAAGGAAGGGTGGCCGTCGTACTGGACGGAGTACGCGGTGTCGAAGGTGGCTCTGAATGCGTATTCGAGAGTCTTGGCAAAGAGATATTCATACGAGGGAAGTGGGTTGAGCGTGAACTGTTTTTGCCCTGGTTTCACTCAAACCGCCATGACCAAGGGAAAGGGCACTCACACCGCCGAGGACGCCGCCGCCGGCGCAGCCACCCTCGCTTTGCTTCCGCCGCATCTCTTGCCCACCGGAAAGTTCTTTTCCCTTGGAAGGGCCGCCACCTTCCTCAACGCTGCTTCTAAACTATGATCCCCCACCCCACACCTACGTAATTAATAAGCATAAGCCAGTTTAAAACGTTAATTACTACGTATTACCCACTAATTGATTCATCCACTCAAATGTATGTTTACATTGTATTGCACTCTTTCTCTGTCTCTCTTACCACCGGCTAATTATAGAATATTAATGTTCTCGGATTCCGTACCTGCCTTAAATATATGTAGAGAAAGTTTTGTCACTATTTTCTTAATCAATAAATATATGTCATATTGTTAAGGTTGATTTGATAAATTAAGGAATAATTACACTAATATATGATGATATTTCAATATATTTAATGTTCAAATAATTTTTAATTATGATGTCTCAGAAATAACATGGAAATATTTTGAAAATGTCGAAATTTGAAAATAAAGAATTTTTGAAGGAGATGCAATCTTCCATGGTGGAATGAATGAGGAGTGAGAGAAGGTTTGGGGAAACGAAGTGTTTGTTTGAGGCAAGCAAAACAGTGGATAGGTGCTTATTGAGAGAGGTTCAACCAACTCTCAAGGAAAACGTTTAGAAAATGCAGAAAATGGAAGATTATCCCATAGAAGACTTTAAAAATAAGTGAGGAGCAAATTTAGCATTATAACTCTACTATTTCAAAGTTGAAAAGATGAAGAGTGGAGGTTCCTATCTATAGAAGTGGTGGTTGACCCTTGAAGAGGAAAGAGACATATATTTAAATTTGAATTTCCACACATGCTCCTAGAAATGTGGCATAAAGAATGGATCAAGTGAAATTGATCCACTCATGTTTTGAACACTTGCAAAATGTGTAACATACGTCCTTCTTTTGCATGGTCAGCCTAGGGTTTTTCTTAGGCTTAAATGAATTTAATTGAAATCCTAACAAGACTCCTCTAATCTTACACTTAAATATAAGTCCAAATATCTTAGTCTACTTGGTCCAAATACAAGTCTAAATATCCTAAATTACTTAGTCCAATTACAAGTTTGTTTATTCATACTCTATACATTTTACTACACACCAGGTTGACCTAGTTGAGAGTAGCTTGGACCTACTGAGATAGGTGGGGGCCTAATCTTCTTGAACCCTTTAACCATAGTCCTAGTTGTTAGTTCCTGGCTTGGGGTTTTATATCATTTCTCCCTTTTGAGAAGGATTTATCCTCATTTGTTCCACTTGTAAATGGTATAAGATCACAAACATTAAATGTGTGATACACTTCATAATCATTAGGATGATTTGACCTATATACAACATCAAAAGGACAAATACTAGTAGTATGCTTTATTGTAAGCAAACTCAATGTGGGAAAGATGTTCATCCCAGGATTTTTGTTTACCCTTGAGTATTTACCTTAAACATAGTGGATAGAGATCTACTTACTACCTTTGTATGCCCATCAATTTGGGGATGACAAGTGGTAGAGAAATTAAGTTGAGTTCCTAGCCTTCCCTAGAGAGTTCTTCAAAAATGGCTAAGGAACTTAGTATCTTTACCAGAAATTATTGTTTTGGGTAATCCATGAAGTCTAACCACATTTATAAAGAAGAGTTAGCTATGTTGCTTGCATCATCCACTTTGTGATAGGTTATAAAGTGTGTCATCTTGCTAAAATGTTTCACTACCACAAAAATGAAATCAAATCCCCTTTTGGTTCTAAGTAATCTAAGGACAAAGTTCGTATTGATATCTATTCACATATTTTTCTCAATTCTAAAGTGCCCTTATGAGGTCTCCTTCATGAGTCTCTTTAACAAGGAGTTTTTTATGTGATTATCGAGGTATACACATTTTCCCTTCTTTAAACAAAAGTTCCTCATACACATAGAACACTCCTTGTGCACTTTGTTGACAACTATCAAAGGTAGAGAAGAAGTTAGAGCCATTAGCATACAATGTAGGTATCTAATCAAATCCAAGAATTTGGGCTCCAAGTTTTTGCAAGTAAAGTATGCCTTCTAGACAAGGTGTTAGTGACAAAATTTGTCTTGTCTTCCTTGTAGTTTATCACATATAGAAATTACTCTAAAAACTCTATCCATTTTGCATGTCTATTGTTCAATTTTTCTTGACCCTTCGAATATTTAAGTGACTCGTGGTCACTATAAATGACAAACTCCTTGACCACTAGGTGGTGTTCCCAAGTTTGAATGAAATTGCTTCGGCTTGTTGGGTGGAGGCTATCTTGCATCGACTAAGCCCACACAACCTAATGTTTAATTAAATATAATAAAGTATGTGTGGATCAAACCAACACAAAAATGATAGAAGCTTGTGGGGCCCAAGCCCACACTTATATTATAATAATAAATTTATTTTGAGAGTTACGTGGGTTCGGTCCTTGCACCTGCAAATTATTAAATATTTAATTAGGTGGAGTTCGCGGGGATCTAATCCATGCTTATAATAAAATAAAGAATTTATTTTGAAGGTTGTATGCGTTTGGCCCTCACATACGTAAATTATTAAATATTTCATTGGGTGGAGCGTTAGGGGATTGCGGGGGCCTGACCGATGCTTAAAATAAAATAATACATTATTTTGATTGTTGCATAGATTTGGTCCTCACATGATGTGAATTATTAAATATTTAATTAGCAGTAGCGCGCAACAAGTAATTTAAAAAAACAATGTTTAAAAACAGAAAAATCACACCCATGAAAATCATAAAACATCCAACAACAACAACAAGATAATAACAGCAACAACCTTATGAATTGAAATACAAAATTGTAATTATAGTCAATTAAAAAACCAAACTAAAATGTTTAAAAACAAAATTACAGTTTTAAAATAAAATGAAAAAAGACATATGTGGAACTCATGGGAGGGGCTGGTCGTCATCAACTTCATCATAGTGCGGGTGAACTTAACTCGTACTAGTTAAAGTATTAGCAAGTTGACGCTCCATCATGGTGGCAAGTTGTTGCTGCATGAGCTTCACGTGGTCCTGCAACTGCCTAGCTATTTCCTTTGTCATTCTTGTTTCTTCCTTTGTCGTTCTTGCTTCTTCCTTTCCTTCGTTGACTTCATTTTGAAGTCGCTCTTCTTGGGCCACGTGAGCAGAGTAATCGGTGGTAGAAGCAACAAATGACGACTGAGTGAGGGAAGACATTCCTTGGCAGTAGTTAGCTGCCAAGTCTCCAGTGTCATAAACTCGACCTCTACTCTTTCCTCTTGTACCTCCTTCCAAGCTTGAACTTTGGTTGCTGGATCTAGCTGGGGAGCATCAGTGTAGGAACCTGATGAACTTTCTAATTGTATGGCCCTCAATCGATGATGATAATTTTCCTACACAATGATTATAACATCGAAATGTTAGAAAATTAGATGAAAAATTAGGAATGGATGAAAGAAAATTTGAAGATTAAACTTACACAAGTCTCGCGTGAGCGAGTATCAACCCATACACCCTTCTTATTCTTGTGAAGGGCCACAAACAGCTCATCAGGCTCAACTGGGCGACTATATTTACGTGTCTGCAAAGGTTGTACAATTAAAGAACATATTTGAAAAAAAATTAAACTAAATAACATATAGTAAAGTTAGTCAGAATACTTACCAGGCCCAATGCAATGTCTATATGTGATTTACGGCCAGATGAATGCAACGTTCCACCCCGACCCGAAGATCAATTAATCTTATTCTGTGATGACCGTTCTTTAAACTTTTGGGTATCCCAATAGCTCAACAGTCCAGCCCATGATTCCTAACCCATCCATGTAGGTCGGGAGCCCCATGCCCTTGCTTTGGTCTAGATGTCAGAAAGTCTTTTTCTAACTTTTGACTCATCGACCTTCCTAATCTATCACTCATCCTGCGGGGTCCAAGTCACTTTACTCTTTAAAAAGGAAAAATACATAAGTTAATCTTATGTTAGTGAAAATTATTTCATTAGAGTGATATACGATAATTGAATAAAGTTACCTTAAATTATTTCATTAGAGCGATATATGATATTTCATTAGAGCGATATATTTCATTGTTTGATTCTCCTTTGCACTGAAATGAAATAAATACATGTTAACAAAGAAAAAAATAAAAATAGCAAAAATGTTTATTTAACAAATGAGGAAAATAAAATCTAATTTTCTAAATTTTATATTTTAATTTATAATATAAGAATAAATTCTCTTACATCTTGATCCATATATTTCTTTAGAAAGAATTTTTAGCCTTAATCCAATAATCTTATTTACATTTCTTTTACTGAAAGTATCACAACTAAAAATTTTGTTACTACCTGAAGATGGCTAATAAATTTTCTCCATTTACGTTATTTTTATTTATATTTATGAATATTTTAATTTTACATCTTTAATTTTTCTATGAAAGATTTTGTTTTTTTCTTCATGCATTACAAAATATTACAAAAGAATTTCAAAAAATGACATCACTTTCTTAATTTTCTCCTTTTCACACGCGCTTATATAATATATTTTGCAAGTTGTGTTTTGTGTTTCATGGGTGGTTATTTAATTGTTTTTTAGTAAAAATTTCAATTTTAAAAATAATTATTTTTTATACATTTGTTATAATTTTCAAATAATAAAAAACTAAAAAATTAAACAATTCATTATAATAAAAACTATCTAAAACAAAATAGAACATCCATTATTTTTTACCCAAATGATTAATACTAATATATAAATACTTTATATATACCAAACATCTCATTAGCTCATTGTTTTTCTTTATCTCTTTATATCATATCACTTATCATATTTATCACTTCTTCTTATAAGATCATATTATTTATAATATTGATTATTAATCCTTCTAAAGGAAGGCAAACCATACTTTCTTATACATAAGGATATATTATAGATAATAAATACATAAATATTATATTATTTATTATTATCATTATCATGATGGTGGTGATGATAATTAAATTTCAGCATGGTGCAGTAAAGTCTTTGCTATTCTTTGCATTTTCGAACGGTCGCTTTCTCATTATATTCATACTCTTACATGAAGGGTATCCATTCGAGTGTGATTGACCCTTATATATTAGTAATCAAACAAACACAATTGTTAACATATTCTTTATTATGGTTCATTATATAAAAACTGATATTATTCTTCGTAGTAACATTTCTTGTGACTTTCTCTAATCTAAAAGGGCCTGAGCACATTTATCACTATACTTAAACATCAAATTAAGGACTT
>Ga0099825_1003327_pt1 | contig 21378 bp, 12 predicted proteins | sample SiratroredBW_FD_76838 | JGI IMG/M metagenome (GOLD analysis project Ga0099825, IMG submission 76838) | Root nodule microbial communities of legume samples collected from California, USA - Siratro red BW | ecosystem: Host-associated > Plants > Roots > Nodule | place: USA: California | collected... | reverse complement strand
TTTTATATTTAAATATATATATATATATATATATATATATATATATATATATATATATATATATATATATATATATATATATATATATATATATATCAATTACACCGTTAGTAATTAAATTAAACAGTAAATTTTATCAATCCAACATTAAGTTGAAATGACATTGTATCAATTGTTCATGTATTTGGTAGTAATAGAGTTATTTCTTTTAAGGATTATATCTTTTCTTGGAAGACAATTATACTTGAGAAAAACTACTACGGGTGACATCAAATATTTATATAGTTACCTATTCAAAACTCAAAATTTGAAACTATTAATTTAAATTAAAATATTTTTACACTAATTAATTCACACATTCAGTGTGAATCACTTGTTAAATAAACTCACAGTTATTATATATACGAGAAAAAAAAACTATATATTTTCTCGTGGAATAGACTTTTTATATTAAAATAATAAAAAAATAGCCTACCCCTAAAATGGAGAAAGTTTAACCAAGAAGAATATGTACTTATATATGCAAATGAGTATAGAATGGAAGACAATTGCTTCCTTCACCTCTTTAATTTGAACCTACACTGCATTAATTTGAACTGCAACTTCAAAATTTTTAAAATATGATCTTATTCTTTTTAAAAGTGATTTTCAAGTTATCTATTCTGAAATTTTTTTCAAAACACAACTCTTCAGAATTTATAAAATACATTTTGGAACATATTGAATAAAATAAGATTTTTAAAATAAAATTTTCCGAATACATCAAAAACATTTCGGAACAAGTTTTATGAAAAAAAATTCTGTTTTTTTTAAAATATATAATATCTTCTAAAATATGTTTTTTAAATAAGTTTTTAAAAACAATTTTTTTTAAAATGAGATTTCGTTTTGCAATGTTTTTCTTCTCTTCTACTGTGGTAATGGTGCAATGACGACAAGGGTGATAGGGTGTTCTGAGAAATGGTAGTTGCATCCTGCACGATACAAAATGCTTCCTGTATTTAAATTTTTTTTAAAATACCAATAATGCCCTTTTTATTTTATATATTAAATAATTTTTCTTTTTCTCATATTTACTGAAACATCTCTCTTATATTTTTTTTAACAATAACAAAAATGATGTTGGATGTGGTTAAGATATTTACAATTTAAAAAATTCAGTTTAACACATTATTTTCAAATATTTAGTTTTATAATAACTAATTCAATGTTGCTTAAAAAAATATAGATATTTCTTAATATTTATTAGATTATTTTATTATTTATCAAGAAAGTTTGTTAGTATTTATGAGAGAAGTTAACAGCTTTTTCCGTGATTGCACTTATATGTGCACGTGACTCAGTAGAGGGAGAGAGAAAATCATTTAATAAATAAATTCTAAAATAAAAGTAATGAGGAGATTGTTGGCAAATCGAGAATTTGTTAAGTGCAGGAAGCAATATATATCGTGTAGGAAGCAACTGCCGAGAGAAATAAGGGAGCAATTTTAAAAATACAACAAGAAGTAATTGCTAAAAATGAAATATGAACTATTGTTAGAGATTTTACAACATAAAAGCAAGTCCAAGCTCAGAGGCCCAAAATGTGAAGAAAAGACATGGTGCTCTCTCACACACAAATTTGAGTATGAAATCAGAATGTCTAAATCATTCACAAAAGTAAATTCACATTTAATGTTAAAATTTAATTGTTTAATGGGTTATCACAAAAAAACTTTTTATGGTTTCTCAAATTCAAATTTATATATAACGAGTGATTTATTATTTATTGATATATCGTGAATAAACCACTGGATTATTGCCCTACAATCTAGTTGCAAATTAGCAAAATTATTATGTAACCAATCTTTCGCAATTACTTAATGATTAGTTAATATATTTTTATTATAACTTTCGTACTGTATATTGTGAGTTTTTTATAAATAGGGTTTCTCATATGTATTGTACTGCCAAGTACCTGAAAAATAGGAAGAAAATAATATCCAACTAAAAAGTATGGATATAATATTTTTAATATTATATTACCTAATGGGTAACCATTTGTAGATTCAAATAACAAATAAATTCATAACTGCTTTCTGTTATCAAACTTAGCAACCCATAACATAATAACCACCTATCACATGTTCAAATGTTATAAACACATCCTCGTGTCAGAAAGTATCACTCAATCTCATTTTTAGTCATTCATTACTCGTTAATAATATCTCTATGCTCTTACTGACTTGAGCTTCAGAGAGTCTTTTGTAGGTAGATCTCCACTCGGTGCCTCATCATCAGAGCTCAACAACAATTATTGGAGAGGATCCAGCTTGGTCAAGGCACCGACTCCCTCAAAATCAACTATAGTCCACCTTGGAAGGTTCTAATCCAATTACGGTAAGAACATTTGACGCCCACCGTGAGGCCTGGGTAAAACTTTTCCCAGGCCGAGCTCTCTAGAGACCAAGCTCTCCAGAGGCCGAGCTCCCCATGTCGAGCTCTATGGCCAAGCTCCAGTAAGCTGAATCTACGAAGTCGAGCTCATGGTCGACCTCTAGAAGGCCGAGCACCCCATGTCGAGCTCTATAGCTAAGCTCCAGTAAGCTGAATCCTCGAAGTCGAGGTCGTGGTTGACCTCTAGAAGGTCGGGCTCCCCATGATTAGCTCTATAGCCAAGCTCCAGTAAGCTGAATCCACGAACCCGAGCTCATGGCCGACCTTCAGAAGGCCGACCTCCCCATGTCGAGCTTTATGGCCAAGCTCCAATAGGCTGAATCCCAGAAGCCGAAATATCAAGACTGATATCCAGAAGGCCAACCTCCATAACCGAGCTCTTGCTCCCCAGGACAACCTCCATGGCTAACCTCACGAGACGACTCCATGTCCGAACTACAATAGGCTGAATCTAGCTAAGTTCAAAAAGGCTGAGTTCCTGAACAAGCTCCAAAAGGAAGATATTTGAAGCCGAGGTCCTTTGGCCGAGTTCTAAACTACAATATCATAGTGTATGAAGTAGCCACATCCAACACTAGAGATCAAGCGAATAGCATGAGGTTAAATACAAGGGGAATTTCTTTCTTCTCAGGGGCCTAGGAGCACCAGATCTTGTGTTTGATTTGACACGGCTACCGTTGCTAATCCCACGGATCAAGCAACTGATTTCAGCAGAAGCTATTGTTAGAAACTCAGCCTAAAGCTATTGTTACAAATTTAATTTAAATGATAATAATAATTATTGAAACAATAATTATAATTAAATTCGTACAAATTAAATTAAAATAATAATAATAATAATAATATTTAGGGATAATAATGATAATAATAATATTAATGATTATTTTTAAAATAATAATAATAATAATTTCTTTCAATAAATGGATCAAGTTGCAGTTGTAGGCCACTACCATTAACGTTTTCAAACAGACACTCCATCGTTACAGTATCAACTATTTATCACATCATAATAAACCAATGGCTCAACTTATTATATTTTCACATCAAGAAGACGAAGTGAACAGGCACTCTAACCATTACAGTATAAACTATTTATCACATCATAATAGGTGCAGTGCAATTGTCATTCACCATCTGCTAATGGCTTCGTGGGGTGTTGGAGAAAATTCAACATTTTGTGACGATAAGCCTATCATCCAAGATATGGTTCATGATTTTAGTGAAGATGATGAGCACGACGACAATTTTATTCCGACATCATTGCACATCCTAATCAATCCTTCAGTAGAGCTGCTCAAACTATTCAATTTGAATTGTGTGAAAACATGTGTTTTCACACAAAATAGTCCACTTTATTCACTATAAAAGAATATCACATTGGCCAGGGCTACAAATTTGTGGTCGTGGAGTCCAAGACAGATAAGTATGTCGCAAGATGCATAAATTATGGAAAGGGATGTCAATAGTGATTACGAGCTTCTTTCAGTGAAATTCATCAATAGTGGGAAATAAAAAAATTTGAAGCCTCTCACACGTGCTTAACTACTGTTCTATCTCAGGACCACATGAATTTGAACTCAACCCAAATTGCTTCAATTGTGGCCAATTCAGTGAAGACAAATCCATCAAGTTCTTGTTAAAAGTCTGATTGCTGAAATCCAAAATCGTTACGGCTACACTGTATCATACAAGAATTATAATAATAGTAATAATAATAATAATTATTATTATTAATTATTATATTATTTCTTAGAAAATAATCATTATATTATTTCTCAACAAGTCTGTTACTTCATATCCCACAAGTTATTAGAGGAGAAAAACTCACCGGATATCTATTGGCTTTTCTCCCGAAGGTAAGTTTTCTCTTAGTTCATCCATGTATGAAAAATAGGAGTGAAAGCAGAAGTCTGTGACATCTTGACCAACAACCATCCTGGTATCAGAATTAAGTAGCATTAAGGCTTCTTGTATTTTGGTCAAGTCCAGAATTTGTTAAGAAACTGTCAACATCCAATTTCGTCTGGACAAATAAAATTATTTCATAATAAAAAATATATAAAATTAAAATAAAAATTTGTGTTATTTAGTTTTTATCATACTTTGTTATTTAAATAAATAAATAAATAAATAAGGGTGTTTTAGTTTTAATTTATAAATAAAGTTTTAAAATAAAATTCGTAAAAATGAAAATAATAAAAAAGAATAAAAATTTGAAGGAAGCCCGATCCATTAGAAGTGTGTTAAAAAAGAAAAAAAAATTGTTATCTCTCCCATTAAAGTGTTGCCATGTCACACTTTCTCTCTTCACCGATAATCTGATTGCCTTTTCAGGCACCCATTTTAATGCACGTAAATTAATTTAAAATTAAAAAAAATTAATTAATAGAAATTTAAACAGATTGACTGGGGGAATCTGATAATAATTGGTGATTATTTTTCTTAATTGCAAGTAATGGTGTTAGTTATATATTATTATGCTTAATTGCAAATAATGGTAATAATGAGTGATTATTCTGCTTAATTGAAATAACTTTGATTGATTCTAATTTATTCTTCCGCTCTATCTCGATTAAGTGCATTAAGTTGAAATTATTGAGCAAATTCATTGAAATTATGAGGTAGATTCATTGAAGGGTTTAAGGAAATTCTATAATTTAAGACCAGAGTAAGGGTCACTATTTACTTTGAGCAGTATCTTACTCCCATATTTACAAAAAATCAGAGAATTACACACGTTTTTTGAGAGAGTACTGGAATTACACACAAAAAAACACAGAGAGACAACAAGAATTACAATGGGCACGTAGAGTCATCGAGGCGGAAGGAGAAAAGGAAAAAAAGTCTAAAGTTCTTAGTCAGTGCTTCAATGGGTAAGTCCAGTCCAATCGTTTTTTTCTTTTGCTCTTGTGTGTTGTTATACGTAATGTGATTGTCTTGTTTGAGAGATACTGTGACATCCTGAGTTTCTGTCCTTATTGCTTTGATTCATTTTAAAAAAATAATGAAATATAAAACACTTTCAAAAGTTGTTTATTAAGCAAAACATGTTGTTTGAGGATCTTCAACTCATATATTTTGATTGCTCACTTAATTCCTTTATTCCTTTACGTATTGTGATTGTCTTGTTTGGGAGCTATTATGGTATCTTGACTTTCAGTCCTTATTGTTTTGATTCGTTTAGAAATAAATATAAAAAATATAAGACATTTTCAAATTCTCTAACAGAATACAAAATTTTCCTAAAAACTTAATGAATTATTAATTTTCGGAAAAAAAGTAAAAACAATAAAGTATTGTTTTTTAATAAAAAATAAAATCCTTTTCAAAAATAATAAAAATGTTTAATTTTAGAGGAAATTAAAAATAATTAAAAAAATAAAACTCTTTTAAAAAATAATAAAAATGTTTAATTATAGAGGAAAAATGAAATTTAAACAATTTTAATAATAAAAAAAAAAAAAAAGTATAAATTTAAAAAAAAGGAAAAAGAAATTAAAATATTTTCAAATAAAATGACAAAAATACAAAATTTCTAAAAAAAAGGAAATATTAAATATCATTAATCAATTTTCAAAATTAGAATTACATGAACCCTGATTTTCTTTTGTGAAATACGTAGGTGAATCCTCGTCGGGCCCAAAAAATAAAAAATAAATGTTTATTTGTCTTATTTTTGCTTATTATTTTTATTTGCATAATTGTTATTTATTTGTACTATGTTTATTAGCATGTTTTTTTTTCTTGTTTATTTATTTGTTTTGTTTTTATATTTATTTGTTTTGTTATTTGATTTGTTTTTATTCATATTATTATTGTTCTTATTTGGCAAAAATGACATTTTGTAAAACCACACTTATTTTGACTCATTTCATTAAAGGCACCGTCTTAGGACAGGCGTTGTAGGGTGCTAATACCTTCTTCACACATAACCGACACCCGAATCTTGAATCTGGTTCATAGACATTTTATTTTTAATTTTTCTATAGTTTTCCATAATAAACTATGGTGGCGACTCCAATCTCAATTTAAATATTTTTTTTAAATTAAATTTTTTTCCGCCCCGTCTTGATCCCGTTGCGACAGATGGCGACTACACTGAGGATTATTTAAGAGAGTCAGGCCAATTTAATTAAATGAGTAAAATTTGTGTGATTTTTTGAATGCTCACGTTTCCTTTTCTTTGTATATATTGTATCATATATTTTAATTTACAGCACGGGAGCATATTCCAGGTATACTTGTATTGTTGAAATATTGAACCTTATTGAAGAAGACATGCTATATATTTCTGTTTGGAAATTTCTGGTTGTTTTGCAGGTGGGGGTTGGATATGCATTTTTCTCCCTTCACACACACTTTATTGCATATCATGAGTGGGGCCCTATACCCGGGTCTGTGAAGCTTAGAAATAGAGGAGTTGTGTAGCAAACTGGGCGGATGTACTTCTTAACCTAGGTGTGCGAAAACTCCAGCTAGAGTCTGTTCCTTTTCTTATCATGCCCAGAAATACTGTCATTACTGACTGATATGGATGTGTGGTAAAGGGGGCTATAACTCTAGTGACCTTTAATAGGAAATTAGGATAAGGCACCTTTTGCGAGCACATTTACATGTCTAGAACCTAAGCCTCACTAGGGCAGACCCTAATTAGGGCACTAAGGGAGAATTTTTGCAACTCAATTATCTAGTGTCATTCATTACACAAATATTAAAAAATTAAAAAATATCAATCTCATTTTTTTTTCTTGCATAAAATACATTTTCTTAAAATCAATCTCATATTTGTTAAAGAAAATTTGTGAGAGTGGTCTGAGAACAACTCTAGTTAGGAAAGACTACTTAAGAATGTCCAATTGTGACTCACCTCTCTTTTTTGGGACCTTAAAAAAAAGAGAGATTAGTCTCTTTTTTTACACATACTTTTTTGTATAAAAAAAGAATTAATTTTTGGAAAATAAAAAAAACAAAAAAACATTAATCTCATTTTGCATTGCATATTTTCATTTTTCTTCTAAAAAATGATTTTGGGAAATAAAAATAAAAAAAACATTAAACATTTTTCTAGCATGCATTACATATTTTATTTTTCTAAACAAATATGATTTTTGGAAATAAAATTAAGAAAACATTAATCTCATTGCATATTTCCTTTCTCTAAAAAATGATTTTGGGAAAATAAAAATAAAAAACTTTCCTGACATGCATTAAATATTTTATTTTTCTAAAAAAATGATTTTTAAAAATAGAATACAAAACATTAATCTCATATACATTGCATATTGTTTTTTCTTAAACATCAAAGAAAGGGGTCGTGCATCCATTCATACAACACTAAAAAAAATCAACCAAAAATAGAATTTCATGTATTCTTAGATACATTCATTTATGTAAATAAATATATTCTCATGTATTGAAAAAAAGAGGTTTCATTCATTCACGCATTAACCTACAAATTCATACATCCATACATATCTCATAGAATCCATTCTCATCTAACGTTTCATGCACTATTTATGTACTCCCATGTAAATAGCATATATGCATTCTAAAAAAAACAGTTTCAAATAGAGTCAACGCATTCATCCATGTATCCTCATAGCCTCATGCATTCATGCAATTTCAAAGTCTTATTCAAATAAGCAAAGAAACAAAAAAAAAGTATAGAATTCATTTTCATATTATTATTCGTTCTATAAAAAATAGATTTCATGTATGCATCATGCATTCAATAAACAAAAATGAAAAATATTCATTGTCATCATGCATTCATTTATGCCTCTTCATAAGAATTCTCAAATAAATTTCATGCATATGTTTATGCACTCTTATTGCACTTATACATTTCTTTTTTTAAAAACAATGTTGACATCAAATAAAAAATTTTACATTTAAAAAAAAAATTATACCTTCTAAAAAAACAAAAGAGAAATTTCTCCTAAATACATTTTCTTAAAACTTTCATGCATAAAAAAATAATAATAAAACAAAAAAAATCAAAAAAAAAAAAATCAAGAAAGTTTTATACATTCTCATAGATTCCTATTCATACACGAAAAATAAAAATAAAAAAGATAAAGTTTTATGCATTCGCCTATGCATTCTCATTTAAAAAATCAAAAAAATATAGTTTTAATGTATTCACCCATGCATTCTCATATTCAAAACAAAAAAAATAGAATTTTATGCAGTCATTCCTGCATTTTCAGAAAATCAAAAAATGAAAAATAAATTTATATCATCATGGAATCACTAAACAAAAATGAAAATATACATTTCCTACATGCATTTTCACCATGCATTCATTTATGCATCTTCATAGGAGTTCTCAAATAAAATTCCATGCATATGTTCATGTATTTTTATTGCACTTATGCGTTTCTTTTAAATGTTGATATTAAATAATAATAACAAAAAAATCAATATCATGACATTCATTTATACATCTTCAAAAATAAAATTTCACACCTTCTAGAAAAAGAGAGAAAGATAAACAACAATTTCATGTATTCATAAATGCATTTTCTTAAAAAAAAATTCATGTATCCAAATTTCATACGTCCGTATATTTGCATTAAAAAAAATCATTATTGAATTCTCAAAAATTTCATGCATAAAAAAAATACAAAAAAAAAGAAAAAAGAAAATAAAAATAATTATAGTTGTTGCTTAATTAGTTTGTATTTTGTGCATCTTTTTCTAATTTGCTCGCATAAAAAAAATTATTGACATTCATACATTAATTTTGCATGCATCATACTTCTACATATGTATCATACATTTAGACATTCATCACACATCTAAACATGCTTCACATATCTTAATATACATCATACATTTACACGTGCATCATACATCTTCAAAGTTATCCATACTACATTGTACAACATATTTTTTCCTTGGGAGGAATTTCGAGAATACATTTTAAAAAGAAATATAAAATAAAGATATACTTTTATGTATTCATTCATGCATTTTCATTCAAAAAGGAAAAATGAAAATTAGAGTTTTATGCATACATTTATGCATTCTCTTAAAATCAAAACTGAAAATAAAAAATAGATTTTTATGCACTCATCTCTATCAAAACAAAGAAAAACAAGTAGAAAGTAGAATTTTATGCATTCATTCATGCATTCTCATTCAAAAAGAAAAAATGAAAATTAGAGTTTAATGCATACATTTTTGCATTCTCTTAAAATCAAAATTGAAAATAAAAAATAGATTTTTATGCATTCATCTCTATCAAAACAAAGAAAAACAAGTAGAAAGTAGAATTTTATGCATTCATACATGCATTATCGTTCAATAAAAAAATAAAAAATTAATATATACATTTTCATATCATCATTCATTCAAAATAAAAAAATACAAAAATTCATATATACATTTTCATTTAATAAACAAAAATGGAAGCATATGCATTCTCATTTTCAATAAAAAATAGAGTTTTATACCTGCATTCTAAAAAAGAATCGAAAATCAATAACGAAAAATGAAGTTTTATGCAGGCATTCTCATTGAATAAAAAAAAACATAAAAACTATATATGCATTTTCATATCATTATAAAAAATATGCATTTTCATATTATCATTCATTTAATAAACAAAAATGAAAAATATGCATTCCATGTATACATTCTCATGCCTTCATAGGATTTCATACATATGTCCATGCACTCTCATTGTACTCATGCATTTCTTAAAAAAAAAAAAAGGAAAAAAAATCAAGAATAGTAAAAATGAGAAATATTGCATACATTCGTGCATTCATGCACTCACTTCACTTCTTTCAAGATTTATTTTGAGACCCTCTTAATGTAGTCTTGGTCTCAACCTCACTTTTTTCAAAATTTTCATTTAAGACCTTCTCGCAACTGTCAAGGTCTTGGCCTCACTGGAAAATAGAAAGACAAGGGCAAATAAAATTATTTCTTAAGATTTTTCATAAAAAAATATGAAATAAAATTACACAAAAAATCAATTATTTTTTTTACTGAAAAAAAGAAACATTTGAAAGGAAAATAAACATATTTTTGTAAATACTCTCTTCTTTGAAAATTTGTAAATTTTGTACATATATCAAAATTTTTATACATATGTTCCTTTTTTTTTTTTTGAAAAAAACCTTTTGTATATACATTGTCATTGAAAATATTTTGTAAATACATTCTCTTTAAATATTTGTTTTGAAGAAAAAACATATGAGTATACATTCTCTTTTAAAAATTTATAAATACTTTTCTAAAAAATAATACATTTGATCATAGATTATCATTGAAAATATAGCAAAAAATAAATGAAATGTAGAGCATCCATTCATGCATATTATAAAAAAAATTAAAAAAAGAAATATACAATTTGGAGCATCCATTCATGCATTACCATTCAAGAAATTAAAAAAAATTGAAAATTTGAAAAAAATCAAAAATAGATTTTCATGCATTCGTGCATGTATTTTCAAAGAAATAAATTTACCTTGTGAACATCTATCTATCTATATATGCAGTCACAAAATCTCTTATTCATTTTTCTAAAATTTCGTACATCGTATATGCATTCTCAAAAATTTCATTCATATATGCATTTTCAAAAAAAGATTTTTTTTTATGCTTGCAAAAAAAATTCATTCAAACATATATAATGCACGCATCTTAAAAAAATCATGCATTCATAAATGCATTTTATAAAAAAAATATATTCAAAAAAACATTTTATATGCATTCCAAAAAAAAAAAATCATACATTCATAAATGAATTTTTTCATAAAAAAATACATTCAGACATACATTATATATGCATTCCAAAAAAAATCATGCATTCATAAATTCATTTTCTCATAAAAACAATTCATTCAGACATACATTATATATACATCCCAAGAAAATCATGCATTCATAAATGCATTTTCTAAAAAATAAAAATAAAAAATAAATTTCAAACATATATCATATATGCATTCCCAAAAATATAATGCATTCATAAATGTAGTTTCCAAAAAAAACTTCAAAAATTTCATAAATGTGTTTTGTAAAAAAAAAATAAATTTTTAAAAAAAGAGAAAAAAAGAAAAAAGAAAAGAAAATGTGGTGAGTCATTTGTTCATGGATCATTGAATTCACAATATTGCGAATAATAATAATTGGGGATCATTCAAGCGAACTGTTTAATAAACGTAAAAATTGACTTTTCTAAAGAAACATTTGCAAAACATATGTTTGTTACCTGTTAGCTTTTCCAAAATTACCATGCTTCCCAAAAATTTCCAAAATACTCAAAATTCCCAAATGAAAGGATTATCCAAATGGTTATCATTACCTAAACAATTTTACACTGGGGTATAATGTCAGTTTTCTGTTAGTTGGCCAATCTCCTATATCTATTCTTGAGGGACATTAAAAAAAAATTAAAAAAAAAGTCCATTAGATTGAAAATCCAAAAGGGCGATCTAAGCAAAAGACAGGACATTAAAAAAGGAGAAAAAAAGAGAGAAAAATGACTCGTGTCAGAAGTCACTAATTTGGTTCCATTGTTAAACTATTTGAAAATCAAGCAATCATGATTCAAAATAATATATGGCAATATCCAAACAGTTTTACACATCCTTTGCACCGTCTTTGAGCCAAAAATAAAATTTTCTTTCAAAAATACCCTAAGCAAGGATCATCAATATGTTGCAACCCAGTCTAAGGATCCAAGGAAGAAATTCATCATGGAAAGAACATGTCAAAAACTCCTCATTCATCAAAGAAGGAGTATTATCAAAAATGGAAGTTGTTCATCAAAGACGAAATACATCAAACAAAATATTTCTCTAATATTGATTTTGGTAAAAAAAGAGAAAAAGAAGAAAAACGAAAAAAAAAAATAAAAAAGAAAAGAAAATGAACATAATAGAGGAAAACTCATAGAAGAAGACCTTGACTGTTTATAACATTGGTTGATGGTCTTTGTAAAACTTTTTCAAGCCCACAAGTAAATTTGGAGCCTTTATATCCTTCTCTTCACAACCTGTAACCTATGGCCACGTTACAAGCCCAATAAAGTCTATATTGATTGAGGAATGATTGCAACGATTTTCATAAAGTTTATCTTTGTAACAAGAAGACGTGACTGATAATATGTGTTAAAAAAAGAAAAATGAAAAAAATGAATGCCTCTATCAGGAGAGAGTCATCTACCAATTGAGAACAAAACATAAAAAAAAAAAAGCAATACTAGGGCAATCCGGTCTCATCTGTAACTTTGCCTTCCCTCACTATATCTCAAACTGGGGCAATCTGATTGTTACCATATTTGCCACCTTACCAAGACAAATTATCTTTCACACAAATTTTACCATTCCCCTTGTACACACAAACTAGTCAATTGCAAAGCCTATTTCCCTTCATGAAGAGTCCTTTACACTACCCTTATTTTCTTTCAAACCAAGTTATTTATACCCTCCAAGCTTAACGCCCACATAGGCAACCCAACCCACCAAAATTGATTCTAGACATTGAAATTTTGAAAAAAAAAAGAAAAACTTTTGCACATATTTTTACTTTACAACTTGTACATATTTTTGAAACACTTTGTACATAGAAAAAATCTGTTGTACATAAATTTTTGAAACATTGAAAAATCAATAAGAGAAAATCCTTTGTATATACATTGAATAAACATTGAAAAAAATCTTTTGCACATACATTGTCTTTTGTAAAATTTTTACATACCTTTTTTTAGAAAAAAATTAGATACTTCATCAAAACAAAAATGATAATTCTTTATGCATATTTGAAATATTCATCATTCTAAAATCTTCGTTCATATATTATCATTTATAAAAAATAAAAAAAAAATAGAATTTCATTCATTTATATATGCATTCTTCAAAAATAAAAAAATAAAAAAAAATTAAGTTTGATGCATTCATGAATGGAATCTTAAAAAAAAACAAAATAAAAAAAGACAAAAGGAATTTATACATTCAAGCATGCGTTTTCATTCAAAAAATTCATAAAGTTTCATGCATTCATAAATGCACTCTTAAAAAAAGAACAGAAAATCAAATTTCATGCACTCATTTTTATTCAAATAAAAAATTCCATGCATTCCTAAATGCAACATTCAAAAAAAGAATAAAAAATCAAATTTCATGCATTTGAACATGTATTTTCTAAATTCATATTCAATAAAAAATTTCATGCATTCATAAATGTATCAAGAAAAAAAAATCAAATTTCATGCATTCTTATGTGCATTTTTCAAAAAGAACAAAATAAAAAATTCATATTCAAACAAATTTCATGCATTTTAACATGCATTCTTCAAAATCAAATTTCATGTATTTATAAATGCATTCTTCAAAAAGAATAAACCAAAAAAAGTCATGCATTGTCATGCATCCAACATACATCTTTCAACAAGGAAAAATCAAACTTCATGCAAATCAACAGAAGATATTATTAAGGAAAAAGACTCAATGTTGTATCTTCGCATTTTACAACATGATGGTATAATCTTAGTGACATTGTCTAGATATTTAATGAAGATAAATGACCCTCTGATGCATGGTCTCAGATTCAGATAAATGCCCTTTGTTTCAAGGTCTCAAATAAAAGTTACGACCCTCTGATGCACAGCTTCAAGTTCAGATAAATGACCTTCTTATGCATGGTCTTAGATTTAGATAAATGACCTTCTGATGCACAGTCTCAGATTAAGATATATGACCCTCTATTTCAAGGTCTCAGATTCAGATGTGTGACCCTCTGGTACAAGGTCAATTCAAGTTATGACCCTTTGTTGCACGGTCTCAGATTCAGATAAATGACCCTCTGATGCATGGTCTCAGATTAAGAGTTATGACCCACTGATGCATGGTCTCAAATTAAGATATATGACCCTCTGTTTCAAGGTCTCAGATTCAGATGTATGACCCTCTGGTACAAGGTCAATTCAAGTTATGACCCTCTGTTGCACGATCTCAGATTCAGATAAATGACCCTCTGATTCAAGGTCAGTTAAAAAATCAAGTTTATGGCCCTCTCATCTTAGTACAAGGTCTATTCAAGCTTTATGACCCTCTCGTCACAGTACAAGGTCAAAATGAAGAACAACGACCCTCTTGTCTCAGTACAAGGTCAGTTCAAAAATCAATCCTCACGACCCTCTTGTCTCAGTACAAGGTCAAAATGAGGAACAATAACCCTCTCGTCTTAGTACAAGGTCAGTTCGATCCAAAATTCATGACCCTCTCGTCTTAATACAAGGTGAGTTTAAGGTACGTGACCCTCTCTTCTCAGTACAAGATCTCGACCTCTATCTATACATTTATTTTATTGTCTTTTATTTTCAAAACCGAACGAAATTAGTGTTTTTGTCCTTACTTATCTTTACTCAGATAATCTAAACTTCAAAAGTTCAGATCATTTGGTAAAATTTAAGTAAGGAGGGGCAACTGTCAACATCTTATTTCATCCGAACAAATAAAATTATTTCAAAATATAAAAAATATAAAATTAAAATAAAAAATGTGTGTTATTTAGTTTTTATCATACTTTGTCATTTAAATAAAAAAGAGAGTTTTGGTTTCATTCTATTTTATGAATAAAGTTTTAAAATAAAATTCGTAAAAAAGGGAAAAAGGTAAAGAAAATCAGTCCATTAAAAATGTGTTTAAAAAAAATAAAATAAAATTGTCATTAAAGTGTCACCATGTCACATTGTCTCTCTCTTTCTGCTTGCCTTTTCTGATGCCTATTAATGATACAAAAATTAATTGAAAATAAATTTAAGAATTATAGAAAGGTTAGATATTTGAATAGTTGATTTGATTATTATTCTGATTAATTGCAAATGATTATGCTTAATAGTGATTAAATGCTAGTGATTCAATTAAATGCAAATTGTCTAATAATTTGTGCATTTTCTTTTTGAACTGTTATGCTCATCCCTTTTATTTTACATGTTACATTTGATTAATGTTCTAAAATAGTAATTAGAATTTTTACATTAGATGATTTGTTTTATTTTTATAAAAAATAAAAAATATATTAAAAAAACAATAATAATAATAAAAGGAATTTAAGTATCTATTTCTATTGTTGTGTTATTTAGGTTACTTTCAATGAATAAAATAAAAAACGAACTTAAAAAAAAAAAAATATTTCAGCCTATTAACATTTACATTACCTCCAATATTCCCCATTTATTCCCCATATTCATTCATATCCCATAATTTTTTATTTTGATTATATGTATGGAGGGTTATGATGCCACAACAGTAACAACATTACAATTCTCCATTTTTCAGTCTATGTTTGTCCTTGGGATTTAACAGCCAATTGGCGTCATAAGTGGGGATAATTGGGAATTAATAGATTTAAATATGAATTAAAAGGAATAATCAATTGGTAGTTCACAAATTCTATTTAAGTGGGAATAATTAGGAATTAATAGATTCAAAATCTGAATTAAGAGTAAGCTGAATGCTATCAGTATAAATATACATGGTGAGTAGGGGAATGACACGAAAAAAGACAGGTAGAGAGAGAACAAGAATTACAGGGCTGAAAAATTAGTGGATGTGTATAGTCATCAAGGGCAGAAGGAGAAAAGAAAAAAGTCTAAAGCTCTTTATTAGTGCTTCAATGGGTAAGTCCAGTCCAATCATTTTTTTTACTCTTGTATGTTGTTATACGTAATGTGATTATTTTGATTGCTCTATTGATTCCTTTATTCCTTTACGAAATGTGATTGCTTTGTTTGAGAGTTACTATGGTATATTGAGATGCAACTCTTATCGCTTTGATTCGTTTTAAAAATAAATAAAATATAAAACACTTTCAAAAATTGTTAATGAAAGGAAAACATGTTTTTTTTTAGGATCTTCAACTAGTATATTTTAATTGCTCACTTGATTTCTTTACGTAATGTGATTGTCTTGTTTGAAAGCTACTATAGTATCTTGAGAAAATCCATTGCTATAATCATGTTTATTGCAATAAAATGAGCAAACTTTGACAATCTATCCACAACAACCATTATAACGCTCAATCTTTGAACCTGAGGTAAACCAACAGTAAAATCCTTCGATATATCCTCCCAAACTTGGCATGGAATGGGTAATGGTTGTAGCAGTCTTGCTGGTAGTGTATATGTGGATTTGGCTTGTTGACAAATGGAACAATTCTGCACAAACTCTCGGATCTCCCTATGCATATGAGGCCAAAAATATTGTGAACAAATTTTGGAGCTAGTTTTTGCAATTCTTGCTTGACCACCAATTGGAGAACAATGGTAATCCTGTAAAATATTAGTGATGAGTGGGTTGTCCCACGGAATAACCAATCTGCCCTTCTAGAAAAGTAAGCCATTCTCTGTGGTGAAGTTTTTCATCCTTTTTGCCTTGCTGGACACATTGTTGTAATAAGTTCTTTAAGCTATTTTCCACTTTTAACTCAGCTCAAAGAGTATCCAACCACTGATGATGTGGTTGTGATTGAGCAAGTAAAAAGCTTTGAGACAGTGCATCAGTTGCTATGTTGTCTTTATCCGACTTGTGTTGAATAATAAAGTCATAGCCCATGAACTTATAGAGTCATGCCTGTTGTTCTGGTGTTTGCAGTGATTGCTCAAGAAGGGACTTTAAACTTCTTTTATCTGTCTTGATAAAAAACTTATTTCCAAGGAGGTAGTGTCTAAATTTAGAGAGAGACTCAGTAATGGCATATAACTCTCTAATATGGGCAGATTTCCTCTGCTATCTTGGGAGGAGTTTCTTGGAGAAATAAGCAATAGGGTGATTGTTCTGACTCAAGACAACACCAATACCAATGCTTGAAGCATCAGTCTCTATTGTAAATGGCTGAGAAAAATCTAGAAGAGATAAGACGATGCTGATAATAAGGCATGTTTTAAGCTATTGAATGACGCATAAGCTGCTACATTCCATGTAAAAGCATCTTTCTTCAACAATTCTGTTAATGCAGCAATAATTGTGGCATAATTTCTGATGAATATGCTATAGTAACCCATAAGTCCAAGAAAACCCCTGAGTTGTTTAATATTCTGAGCCTTAGGCCACCTATCCCCAGCAGCCACTTTATCTTTATCCATAACAACACTTAAACCTGAGATGGAGTGACCTAAATAATCGAATTCGTGTGCACGAAATGAACACTTGCTCAATTTTGCATATAAAGTTTCTCTTTGTAAGATTTGTAGCACTGTCTCTAAGTGGATTAAGTGGGTCTTCCAAGTGGCACTATAGATTAATATATCATCAAAGAAAACTAGAACATATTTTCTAAGCAAGTCTTGAAACACATGATTCATAAGGCTTTGAAAGGTGGCTGGGACATTTGTTAGCCCAAATGGCATAACAAGCCATTCATAATGACCATGATGGGTTCTAAATGTTGTTTTATACCTGTCTTCTAGAGCAACCAAAGTCTGATGATAGCCACTTCGTAAGTCAAGTTTAGAAAAATATTGAGCTCCATGCAATTCATCAATTAACTCATCCATAGTTGGAATTGGAAAGGAATCCTTAATTGTAATAGCATTCAAAGCTTTGTAGTCAGTGCAAAATCTCCAACTGCCATCCTTTTTCTTTACCAACAATATAGGGGAGAAAAAGGGCTTCCACTTGGCTGAATAATCCCATCAATTAACATGTCTTGCACCATCTTTTCAATTTCCTCCTTTCGACTGTGTGGATACCGATAAGGCTTCACCTTCGCCGGATTAGAACCTTCCAATAGTGGAATGGAATGATCATGAGTCCGTGGAGGTGGCAATTCTACTGGTATTGAAGACACAGATTTGTATCTGTGTATAAGTAAGGCCAACTCTGGTTCCATGGTGTCAAGCAATTGCAATAAAGATGAAACTTCAGCTTCTGGTTGAATTAAGTTCAGGGTGTAAATTTCAGCAATTGAATTCGTGTGATGAAGCCTGCGAATATGGTTGAGTTGTGCTGGCACTGGACTATTAGATGCATCACCTTGTAATGTCACAAATTTTCCTTGTTGAATGAATTTGATATGCAAGGCTGCATAATCAGCCAAGTGAGGCCCAATGGGGGAACAACCAATCTACTCCAAGGATTAAATCTGCACCAGAGATAGGATGAAGATAGACTGCTAAAGCAATTGATTGGCCTTGTACATGAACAACAAGGTTTTTAATGCATTCCTCTGCCTACATATAACTTCCATTACCCACCATTACCTTAAAGAAAGGTGCAGGTTCAATAGGCAATTTCAAAAACTTAGTGATTCGAGGTTGTAAAAAATTGTCAATGCTGCCTCGATCAATCAAAATATGTATTGGGGTGCCTTGAATTTTTCCTTTAAATCTGATGATGCGAATTGTTGTATTGTTGTTGAGTGCATTCAGAGAAAAATGTTGAGCATCATCTGGAACTTGGTCAAGTTAGATCTCATTTTCTTGGTTTTGGTCTGGTGGTTCAGGGGTAAAAGCCATGTCAGTCTCATCGATTGGAGAATCATAAGGTGTCGGTTGGGGCATTTGTGGTTGAAGCTAAATTTCTCATCACAGGTATAACACAAACCTTTTTTCCTTCTAAGTTGCATCTCAGTTGCACTCATTCTTTTGACATTTAGATTTGGTGGTGAGGGTAATGTTGGTCTAATGGTTGGGGTTGGTAATAAAAGTGGTTGTTGATTTCGATTGTGAAATGTACTATTCTAAGGATGGGATTTAAGATGAGATGGATGAAAAGGTGTTTTAAAAGTGTTCACATACTTCTCTTCATATAAATTTGCTAATGACACAACTCTCAAAAGAGACACAGGACTTTGAGCCACCACCTCCCGCATGATATCTACTTTTAATCCACTAATGAAACAATCTAGTAATGCCTAAGGTGGTTGAATAATAACTCTGTTAGCTAAAGCCATAAATTCCAAATAATATTCATTTACTGTTGCAGTTTGGGCAAGTTTGAATAGGGAAGCTCGAGGACAATCAAAAGGTGATGGCCAAATTCAATTTCAAGAGCTCAAGTAAGAGCCTGCCAAGAATGAAACATATTTGTCCGCTGCATCGTCTGGAACCGAGGAACAACCTCTTTGTCCATATGAATCACTACTACTATCAATCGCTCAGAATCGGGTGTGTGATAATAATCGAAGAATTGTTCCGTCTTAAAAATCCAATCAATGACATTGGCGCCATCGAAACACAGAAAATCGAGCTTCAGGTTCCTAACCTGAAACGGCTGCCGAGATGTGGGCTAAGCGTCCCCTTTTGAGTTTGAACCATGGATGTTGAAACGGCTTCTTCCACGCGAGATGTTTCCGATCGTTGGTGCTGCATATTTTGTTCGATTAAATCATATAGCTTTTTAATCTTCTCTTTTCTTTAATTTCAGAATCTGTTGTCACCTGTCCTAGAGGCATAACTAACTGTCTTTTTGTATTTTTGCTAATCTCCCAACCTTCTTCCAACTTAGCATTTACACTGTCCCTCATTACAGGATAAAGAGCAGGAAGAAGAATGGAAAGAAAGAAATAAAGCTCCACAACTTGCTCAATATATCTTCATGCACCACATCGAAAAAACCAACAAGTGAAAATCAAGAGAGAAACCATTACCATCCAAAATTTTATAGTTTCACTCATGCATTCCTGCTATTATTACTCTTTATTTGAGATAGCAATTAAAGAATTTTCTTTTAGTTCTATTTTCTCATCCAATTATCTTTGAAAACTATATAAAATAAAATAATTGAATGAACTTTTAATCTTCATAATTTAGTATGTCGGTAAGTTTTTAGTTTTTCTAATTTTAATTGCCCATAATGTAGTATCTGATATTTTATTTAATTACTAACAGATGTGTCTTCTAACGACAATTTGTATATATTAGAAAAAAGAAAAATCGTATAAAATATTAAATGTAAATTAAATATGTACAATATAATAGAAAAATGCTCATTTTTATTTTAATGTTAATTATAACATATTTTCTTTTTACAAATCCATACAAATTAGTTAATATTAAAACTTAATTTAAAGATTATAATATTTAAATATAAATATTACTATATTACTAATTAGTGAAAAATGATTTCAAACACAGTTTTTAAATTAAATATTTAAGATTGATAAATTTGTTATATGTGTATCATACCAAAAAAATGCCTTCTAATTAAATTCTAACTAAAATACACTCGCACAATGAAAATAAAATTATTAATTTTTATAATAATTAATTTGAAAATTATACTAAGATGATTTTTGAAATAATTATAATGTAATTTTTTTACGTTATATATTACAACTCTATTAGTTATTGCATAATTTTTTTTATTGAGACTCAGTTAAAAAAAAATAAAAAATATAAAAAGTAATTTAAACAAATAGAATTGAGGCTACTAAAACTGCCTTTTTTAAAGAATACCAAAGTTACTTATAAATTAAAATTAAGAAAATGACTAATACAGCATTTCTCCTAGAAATGGATAAATATAAAATAAAATAGAAAAAGTAATGGAAAAAATAAGATTTTTTTAAAAAAAATGCAGCTCTTTCATTTTTGAAGGAGCTATTCATGATCAGACTGACTCGTGGCACGTGGAAGTGATTCGTGGCAACAGTATGAGGAAACAAGGTAAGTATTAAGTGTTAATTTGCATTCCTTGGATTGCATGAAGATCTTGCAAATTAATAATAAAAAATTCATATCATACAATACGTAGTTCAAAACGTCTTTTCAAATATTACTTAAAATTATTTGAATAACACGTTTGAGTATTTTTTAAATGTTATTTGATTATTCAAGAATGAAATTTATTTATTTTTTTAAAAAAACTTACTTTATGAAACTCATCATATATAAATGAAATGTGGTCAAATATGGACAAAGACAATATTGTAACAAAAATCAGACTTTTAACAAATGAATAAAAAAGTTAATTGTTAATTCTA
>Ga0099825_1003326_pt1:15000-21379 | contig 21379 bp, 18 predicted proteins | sample SiratroredBW_FD_76838 | JGI IMG/M metagenome (GOLD analysis project Ga0099825, IMG submission 76838) | Root nodule microbial communities of legume samples collected from California, USA - Siratro red BW | ecosystem: Host-associated > Plants > Roots > Nodule | place: USA: California... | reverse complement strand
TTGGGTGCATTTCAGGAAGGAGAGATTTCCATCTCAGAGAAAATCAAAGTTAATGCCAAGAGGAGATGGACCTTTCCAAGTGTTGGCCAAAATCAATGATAATGCATATAAAATTGATTTGCCAGATAAGTATAATGTTAGTAATACCTTTAATGTGTTTGATCTTTCTTTATATGATGCAGACGATGAGCTTAGAAGTTTGAGGCCAAAGGCTTTCGAAGAGGGAGGGAATGATGAGGACATCCAGGCCTAAGTCCAAGTTGCAAACTCTAATTGAAGAATCTTTGCAAGGATTGGGAGGTCCTATGACTAGAACAAGGGCTAAAAAGGTAGAAGAGTCATTACAACACATGGTGACAACAATCTTTGAAGCTGCAGCTCAAGAGAAAGACTTAGAGGCCATCATAATTCAAAATGTCCTAATAATTAAAGGCCAATAGGTAAATAAATAAATAAATAATAATAGTGATCATAAAATGTCTAGGGCTGATTTTGAGATCAAAACCTTTCACTTCTTTAGGTCTCTATTTACCAGAGAGGCATTTTATCTAGGTCTATAATGTTAATAATTTATTTATCTTTTATATGTTTTTAGTACTTGAGAACAGATTGTATAAATCATTTGGATTTGAATGAAAGAGGGACATTTTGGTTGTCTTTCTTTACAGAAGCGTGAGATATTCTCTGCTAGCGTTCTACCTTGAATCATCTGATCTTATCAAGAATTCTCCAATTCTTGTGGCGATCGTAAGCACTTATCAAACGTCAATCGTTTGTGGCGTCCATCATTTCTTTTACTCGAATCTTATCCTTATTCTTTATTTCTTTCTTATTGTTATTTTTTTTTTCAGATTTTGTCTAATATTTGTTAACTTTATATCTCGTATTTTGCTACTCTTACGTCACAGAATTAATCTTACGTCTTTATGCAAATTTGTGCGAGGAATCACATCATGTTGTCTGTAGCATGAGGCCTGGCAAGGGAAGTTCTTATTAAAAAAGGGTAGTTTTAGCTACGGAAACATAGCAGAGGCATCAGGGGAAAACACGAAGAAGCAGTGTATAGAGAAGATCTTTGAGATTCGGGAGTATGCCTATGAAAACTAATGGTGTGAAGAGTGAAGGGTAGCCAAAAGGGATGCAGCCCAAAAGAAAAAAGAAACAACCCAAAAGCAAAGAGGAAGGGAAAAAGTTACTTAAGTGCACTTAATTAATACATATTGTAAAACAAAAACATTCTTATTGTTAAAAAAAAACGAAGTAAAATTACTTTTTTTATTATTATTTTTTTAAAAGAAAATGAAAATAAAAGGTAAAAAAAAAACAATAAAGTAAAACTAAAGTGTATACTTATTATTTTTTGTTTTGAAAATAAGAGAAAATAACCACAAAATTAAAGTTTACTAAATGGTTGTATTTTTTTATTTCGAGGAGTAATTAGAAACTCTTTCTCATATATTTTCCTTTGGAATGAAATTTAACAACCCGTATGAAATTAAGTATTGACAACTGCTCCTCTTTACATAAATTTACTGGATGATTTGAAAATTAAAAATTTCATATTATCCAAGTAAAAGTTAAGTAAAGATTGAAACACTAATTTCGTTTGGGTTAAAATAGAGGAAATTTTGAGCATTCAGATTTCTCCGCAAAAGAAAGGTTATTTTTTGAAGAAAAAGAAGAGTGAGATCAGGACCATTACAAAGTAGAGGGTCGTGCACCGTCACATGTAGAAACTTTTAAAATGAGACTGAGACCATTACAAAGTACAGGACCATGCACCGTCATATGCAGAAAGTTAAAAGTGAGGTCAAGACCATTACAAAGTAGAGAGTCGCACACCGTCACATTGAGAAAATTAAAAGTGAAGTTGAGACCAATACAAGATAGAGGGTCACACACCATTACATGCTGGAAAAGTAAAAAAAGAGGTTGAGACCATTACAAAGTAGAAGGTCACACACCATCACATGCTGGAAAAGTAAAAAAAGGAGGTTGAGACCATTACAAAGTAGAGGGCCACATATCTTCACATTGAAAAGTGAAAATTGAGACCTTAATTCACAGAGGGTCCTGTTTGAAGAAAATTTGAAGAGAGTTTGGACCAATCCTAAGGAAAGGGTCTTTGTTTGAAAAAGATTTAAAACTTGGTAAACAGTCACCAAATAGATGGCGAAATGGGTTTTGAATGATACATGCTCTATGGTGAATGCTTGAATGTATGCACAAATTTTATTTTTCTATGAGAATGCATGAAACTCTTTTGTTTAGATGAAAATGCATTTATAAATGCATGAAGCTCTATTTGTCATGAGTGTTCTTCTGTTTGATATTGACATTCAGAAAGAAATGCCTGACTGCAACAAGGGTGCAAAAGACTCGCTCTTTTATTTTTCCTACATTTTGTTTAATTTTTTAACACTTTGATATTGACATTCGGAGTTAATTGTTCTCTTTGTCATCATTGAATTCATTTGAAATTTGTTCTCGAAAATGAGGGATGTTGTGAATCCCGAAGTTGTTGTTAAGATTGAGACATTGTTGACAGTTCCCTTTAAAATATCTTAATGTATGCGCTTAAATTCACAGGTAGATGAAATATGTTGGATAGAAAGTTGAGGAGATTGGAATTGCACAATCTCAGATATGTCATCATTTGTATCCCCCTCTACAAGGAAAGATCAAAGCAAAGTGCGAGACAAAATCTGCCTCAATTTTAGTATAGCAGTGGGTAGAATAGGTGGAATATGGATTGCTTATTTGAAGGATGGCCTAAATAACCAAGTGGTAAAGACTGAGGTTAACTGACATGATACAATGTTTTTCATATGTGCCTCTAAGAGTTAAATTTGTGCAAGATATTTGTGTAAGCAAAATTACCCTAGTTTAGATGTGCTAGGATGGAGCAAGGTCTAGACAAAAGGTAACCTGCTTTTGGTAAAGTGAAAGGAAAGGATTGCCCTGGTACTGAATTTTCTCAATTGGCTTACTTTTGGTTGGTTCATTGGTTGATAACAAAAAAGTTGCCTTCTTCCAGGAACATTTCAAACATCCTTCTTTTTCTACTTTTTCTTTTACTTACCGAGTCGTTGATCACATCTTCTTGTCACGGGGTTAAGCTTTGAAAATTAGAGCAATCAGTCATCAATCAATATGAACTTTATTAGGCTTGTAACGTGGCCATGAATTGAAAGGTTGTCAAGTAAAGGATACGAAGGCTAAAAAATTATTTGGTTGGGTTTTAAAATTTGACACAAAGATCATCAGGCAAGTGGTCAAAGTTTTCCTTTGCAAACACACCATTATTTTCATCATTTCTTGCATTTTTCATTTATTTTATTTTCTTCTCTTTTTCTCTTTTGTGACAACATTTCTTCTTGTAAACTCACATCATTCTTGGTCAGATCTTTTCTATTTGATTTTTAAAGCCTTTTGACATACCTTGAATTGAGTTTCACTTATGATGATCTTTGTTGTGGTCATTTTGAAAGATAAGATATATTTTTGGCTCAAAAAAGGTTCAACGGATTTGCAATTTTGTTTGCTTTGGATAAAGAAACATGACCATATATCCCTTTGAATCATGATTGTTCTATTTTTAAATAGGTTAACCCTGAAACAAGATTCGATTACTCCCGACACATGTCATTTTTATTTTCTTTATTGTCCTTTCTTTTGCCTAGATTGTCCTTGCAGGTTTTCAATCTAGCGGACTTTTATTATTTGATTGCCCCTAGAGATTGAAAATTAACCACTTGGCCAAACCGAGAGAATATAACGTTTCTGCCCTAGTGTGATACTCTTGTTTTGTCATTCCGGGTGATGGTGAAAGCTACCGAGTCGGATCTTTTTGTTTTGGGATTTTGGGGATGAGGAGAGACTAGAGGATTTTAAGCAACATACATGCAAGTGCTTCATTGAAAAATATCAGCTTTTGCTTCTTCTTAAATTGTGAATATACAACATTTTTCATGAATTCAAAAGATTATATCAGAGAAAACAATTAACTCGGTCCTGTGAACATTTTTTCCTTTTTCTTTTCGCGACACCCATCGAGATTCGGCCTTGGCGGCGACAAGCATGAATCTGTAAAACATCCCAAGGTTTCAACAAAAGCATGTGCCCGAGCCCTTTCTTTTTTACTCTTACTCAGTGTGACAAAAATGCGTAAACCAATATAAAAGAAAAAAATCATACAAACAAGTGTTTTCATTGAATATTGCAGTCAATCAATAGTGTCAATATTTTACATAGGTTCTTGTCGTTACAAAATCATATTAGACATAAAATGTGTCCGAGTTGACAGGTAGAGATAACTTTTCTCCATCCATCCTCGTGAGGATTAGTGCTCCTCCTGAAAGGGCTTTTTTCACGACGTAAGGGCCTTCGTAATTTGGTGTCCACTTTCCTCTGTGATCCCTTTGAATTGGAAAGATCTTCCTTATTGGAACTCCCGAGGGCGAACTTTTCCATCAAATGCTTTCTTCATTCTTCTTTGATAGAGCTACCCGACTTACTGTTGCTAGCCTTTTCTCGTCGATAAAATTAAGTTGATCTCGTCATGCTTGTACCATTCTGCTTCTTCAAGTTGAGTTTCCATCAACACTCTCAAAGAAGGGATTTCAAATTCGAAAGGGAGCACCGCTTCCATTCCATACACCAAAGAAAATGGTGTTGCCCTAATTGATGTCCGAACTGAAGTGTGATACCCGTGTAAGGAAAAAGGGAGCATCTGATGTTAATCTTTATAAGTTACGACTATATTCTTATTTGTTGCCTCGACTACTCCGTTCATTTTTGGGCGGTATGGAGAGGAATTGTGGTGTTGAATTTTAAATTCGTCGCACAACTCTCTCATCACCTTATTGTTCAAATTTTTGCCATTATCAGTAATGCTTCTGCTAGGCAATTCGTACCTGCATATCAATTCTTTTCTTATGAACTTCGCTATTACTTTACTCGTGACATTGGCATAAGAGGCAACATCCACCCATTTGGTAAAATAATCAATTGCTACCAGGATGAAACGATGTTCATTTGATGCCTTTGGCTCTATCGTTCCAGTAATATATATACCCCACATAGAGAAAGGCCATGGCGCAGTGTGGACATTCAACGATGTCGGTGCAACATTAACTTTGTCCGCATACACTTGACATTTGTGACATTTTCTCACATGTACGCAACAGTTGTTCTCCATGGTCAACCAGAAGTAACCAGCCCTCAATATTTTCCTAGCCATAGAATGGCCGTTCATATGAGTCCCGAAAGTTCCTTCGTGAACTTCTCTCAAGATCGATTCTGCTTCTTTGGCATTAACACACCTGAGGAGAACATGATTTTTTTTTGTATAACACATCCTCACTGAACCGAAAGTTCGCAGCCAACCTTCTTAACATCCGTTTATCATTCTCAGTAGCCGTTTCAGGATATTCACGATCTTTGAGGTATCGCTTGATATCGAAGTACCAAGGTTTGCCATCTGGTTCTTCTGTAATGAAATGGAGTAGGCTGGGTGTTCGTGACTCCTCATTTTGATAGTTGACAACTCTCCCTCTTGATTTAGCTCGAACATGGATGATAAGGTAGCAAGAGCATCAACTAGCTGGTTTTCTTCTCGCGGAACATGGTGGAATAATATAACATCAAAATACTCCTTTAGCCCTTTGATATATGCTTGATAGGGAATCAATTTTTGATCCATAGTCTCCCACTCTCCCTTTATTTGGTGGATAAACAATGCGGAATCACCAAATACATTCAAGAATTTTACTTTAAATTCTATGGCTGCTCTAATCCCCATAGAACAGACTTTTTATTTCGCACGTTGTTGGTACAATCGAAGCACCACCTTGCCGTCACTGGTATGTATTATTTGTATGGCGAGATAAGTATTGCTCCTATACCATGGCCTAAAGCGTTAGATGCCCCATCAAAGAATAAAGTCCATGTATTTTCAATATCATCCTCTTTAGCTGTAGCAAAAATGGCACAAATATCCTCATTCGGGAAACCAGGCTACATGGGTTGATAATCTTCAATGGGCTGGTGGGCTAAATAATCTACCAGAGCACTGCCCTTGATAGCCTTCTGGGTGACATACAATATATCATACTCTGATAACAACATTTGCCAACGTGTTATCCTCCCCGTGAGAGAAGTCTTCTCAAAGATGTACTTGAGAGGATCCATTTTGGATATTAACCATATCGTGTGGCTCAACATATATTTCCTTAACTGATGCGCTGCCCAGACCAAAGCACAACAGGTTCTTTCTAACGAGGAATATCTCCGCTCACAATCCGTAAACTTCTTGCTCAAGTAATAAATTGCATGTTCTTTCTTGCATGTTTCACCGTGTTCCCAAAACACAACCCAT
>Ga0099825_1003326_pt1:0-12500 | contig 21379 bp, 18 predicted proteins | sample SiratroredBW_FD_76838 | JGI IMG/M metagenome (GOLD analysis project Ga0099825, IMG submission 76838) | Root nodule microbial communities of legume samples collected from California, USA - Siratro red BW | ecosystem: Host-associated > Plants > Roots > Nodule | place: USA: California... | reverse complement strand
GGAAGGTTTGGCACCTCGATGTCGGCTCTTCGCCACCTGGGGCTGTAGTATGTTCCAAGGGTTGAGTTGTTCGCCCATTAAAGCGGTACGTGAGCTGGGTTCAAAACGTCGTGAGACAGTTCGGTCCATATCTGGTGTGGGCGTTAGAGCATTGAGAGGACCTTTCTCTAGTATGAGAGGACTGGGAAGGACGCACCTCTGGTGTGCCAGTTATCGTGCCCACAATAAACACTGGGTAGCCAAGTGCAGAGCGGATAAAAGCATCTAAGTAGGAAACCCACCCCAAGATGAGTGTTCTCCTATTCCGACTTCCCCAGAGCCTCCGATAGCACAGCTGAGACAATGATGGGTTCTCTGCCCCAGCGGGGATGGAGCAAAAGAAGTTTTGAGAATTCAAGAGAAGATCACGGCAAGATGAGCCATTTATAATTAATGATAGGTGTCAAGTGGAAGTGCAGTGATGTATGCAGCTGAGGCATCTTAACAGACCGTTAGACTTGAACCTTGTTCCCGCAATCTTATCCTTTTCACTTTTAAAACTATTGTTTAACCAATGGTATTAACACAAGTTTGAATGGTATTAACACAAGTTTGATCGGTACCAAATTAACATTAAAACTTTTGATGATACGCAAAAGTTATGTACAATATTCTAAATTAAAAAAAAAACAAGTCTTCATAAACAAGGAATTTGCCTGATTTTTCAAATTTACTTTTCAATTCTACATAAATTCATTATCTACGAAAAACCCTATTGTAAATTGATGGTCATAATTCTAAATTCCAAAGAAGAAAGAACCTTATCAAAAACTTGTTACAACTATCTATATTCATTTAAAACGACATATCTTATAGGAACAACACTACTCTTTTAAAGGAAGAAAAAATTTATGAAACAATTGTTCCCACGACTTTAAAATGGATTTGGCTCATGTTTATATACACATTAATGGATAAGAAAAATAATTCATTACCTTTAATAAACAAAAAATAATTAATTATAAAATATAATATTTTTTTAAAAAAATAAAATAATAAATTTTATTCCAGATCTTACATAAATAAAGTTAAACTAAAAAAAGAGTGTGTTAAAGATTCAACCTGAACTAAAATAATTTTAAATCAAAATTTAAATAAATACACATCTCACATAAATTTTTCAAAGTTCAGTTAAATTTAATGGTTATTTCTTACCAAACTGAAATACATCTACGTCTAATAATAATTGAAGATATTTTAAGGCAGATTCGATGTATTTATTATTATTAATGGAGTATTATTGTTTAAGGCATATTAGATATCGGACAGACTAACTCATTGGATTTTGGGTACATCTACAATATATAATATTACATTATCTGTTTTTATCTTTGGAAACAAAATTTCGCTGTTTAAAAAAAAAAAAAATCTTTAGAAACAAAATACTACTATTGTACTAAGTCAAATACTATTTATTTATTTTCAGTACAAAATAATATTTTAGATAAATGTCTTTGCATATATGTGCTAAGTCACAATCTCCCTTAAATGTGGCACAATGTTAAAATTGCCATTAATTGATTACTGTTCTTACTCGGTAGAGATGGGCCGGGCTTAATATCTATTCCGACCCGGTAATTGCTTCCTGCACCCGTCATTTGTTTCCTGCACTCCATTATATTTTTAAAATACGAGAACTATATTTGGAGATATAAAAATGGCTTTTGGAATTGGTATTTCAGAATGAATATTGGGAGTGTAAAAGTAACTTCTAAATTTAGTTTTCCAAAATAGATTTTAGGATGCAAAAAACAGTTTTGGAAAATATTTTCTGAAATTCAAAAATGACTTCAAAAAAATATTTTTCAGAATGCAAAATTAACTTCGGACAACATTTCTTGAGAAAATGTTCAGGAAATATATTTTCTGAAAAGTTATTTTTAAATTTTGAAAAACGTTTTTTCATAAACAGTTTTAGGCACACCTCGTTGATTTCTGAAATTCGTTTTTCGAAAGCCATTTTTGAAGACTGATTTCTGAAAATTTCTTATCCCACATACGAAATCAAAATGCTTAAACCAAAACTCACTTACCTCCATTCACCAAGAACACCTCGTCGGAGAACGCTGCACTGCACCACCACGGACTGCCTACCACACAACTCGAAACAATCCAACCACTACAACTCCTCCTTCCTTTCAATAATCTGTCAAGGATAATGGAGGTATTTCAAAAAAGTGATGGGGTGCTGGACGCATATGTGGGGGGTGCAGGAAGCAATTGCCTTACAAGCCCACACTGACTACACACGATAAAGGGAGCCCTTAGAAATAGCTGATGCACGGCCCGATACGGAGATGGCTAAGAAAGGAAGAGTGTAAAGATCTTGTCCTGTAAGTATCAAAACTAAAATAAATTAAAAATAGTAAATAACTAGATTGTGAAACAATAATAATTTTCTATGCTGATTTTGGTGAAGTTGAATATTAGGTTCAACACAGATAGCCCATCAACCAAAGAGATTGAATTTCTTGAGGTTGGATTGAAATTAACTTAACCATCAAGAAAATTCAATTTAATATATTTTGGTTGATTGAATCATCGGTTATCCAATTCAAAAAATCCCAAATATAATCCAAATATAAAACATACTTTGAAAATAACGCATTTTAAAAGAGAGCACAAAAATCGTATTTACTTATCTCTTGTTTATGATATTCCTACCAACTCTTGACACAATAGACAATTGACCTATATTTTATTAGGTGTTACCTTTCAAACTAATAGTATGGTAGGTTAAAGTGAAAAGACAAAGAAACAAATATACTTCATTTTATCTCAAAAGCCTAAATAGAGGTCCAACTAGAAATCATTTTCAGTACGAAAACAATCTCCAAACACGAGACAACCAAACTTTAATAAAGAAAAAGCAAGAGAAAACCATTTTTTTAATAAATGGAAAATATTTCAATACGAAGTGACTTATTTTTTTTCAATTTATAAATATTTTTTACTTTCTTTAAAATACAATACTTACTATTTTAACTCATTTATATCATGTATTTTTAGGAATTATTCTTTATTTTATACATTTTAGAGTAAAGACATTATATAGTTAAAGGAGAAAGTTAAATCAATAAATGTTACATCATATATATTATATAAATTATACATAAGCTAAATTAGTTTTTTAACCAATTCCTACAGGGAATATTATACTGACCCAACATGACAAGAAAGATAATTAAGATAAAGTAACTATTATGGGTACACTAAACAACTAATTATAATAGAATAAAATCAATTATCCTATCTTAACATATTCTATATATCTTGACTTCTACAACTAAAATTTGTTCTTAATACTTAAACAATAGATATACTATAGTTAAAGAAGCTATAATCCATAAATCCCTTTTTGGATAGCAAAACGTGAAAGCATAATTAATTTCGTTTGCCACTGACATATTCAGTGCATATTTTTGTCTTATTTTCTTTCCTTTTGCTTATAGCATTGAAAAACAATGGAATCTACTGCATATGAAAACGACACTTTGAACAACTTAAGACGTTTTATGTCACTTTAATATCTAATTATACTATGTATTGGGTCCCATTAATGTTGGGAGGTCAAAAGTTAGGGCACTGGTTCATGCATCTTCTAATTTTCCTATTCTTTTTTTCAACTAAGATTATTGAATTGTATTTGTCACTCCTTAGTGTGTCATGCATAAAGATTTATGCATTGATCCGCCACAGTTGCACATGTGCATGTTCAAAAAGTTAACACATTGCTCCAGTTATATTTCGTGACGAAGTTTCCTCTTACGTAGATTTTACCTAGTTTTGTAATACTATATTGTTGCATGTTCCTCTTTCAACTATTCTTGTTCATACATGGCATGCTGCATCCTCTCAGTCTTCTCTTTCTTTCATTTCTTCCATTCTGTCAAAAAACAATGGTACGGTCAAAGAAGACACGAGGGCATAGAAATTTCTGTGCTTTTGACTGTCAACTGTGTATAGGTCCAAAGCTTTTCTGACTTCATTTAATTAAGGGATTAATCTGTTTTAACAAAAATGTTTTTCAAACAAATAACATATCATAACTTAAATTAACAGTTATTTAAAAAAATAAAATCATCTACAAATTCTGTAATATTGGCTTGATTTTGATTATACAATTCCTATATTGACGATGGCAATCAATGCTTTTGGTTTTGAAGTCATTATTCCCTGGTCAACCTGCACTGGCTAGTTTTCCTTATAAAAATTGTTTTCTTTGATAATGATATATTGTCAAAATGTTGGTTGGGTGGAAAAACAATACGTAGAACTTGTAATTTGTAAGACAGAAGACATAAATCTAATCGTAGAAAAAAAAGGTTTAGAAAGACTTTTTTCTATACTTAGTTATGTTGTTTTGTAGTCAGAGATGGTAAAGAGGTGAGTTAGAGTTTTATTATATATATTTCATTTTTGAAATAAAGTTTTATACTCATTCGTATTTTTATTTTTGTTAAGTATGAAATTTGTATTTTATTTTTGCGTCAATTAGTGATATATTTAACTCATGCTTTAATTGAGATTATCATAAGAAAAAAAAAATATTTGAGAATTTGTTATAAATATTAAACAAGTGAAATGATTAAAAGATAATAAAAAATTATTTAGCATTCTTCAAATGTAATAAATACTCAATTTTAAAAATTAAATATTATTCATATCTATACTAGTATTCAGTTTACAGTTTACAGATTTTTTTTTCAGAAATAAAATAGGTTTAAATAATCCACATGAAGAAGATGACAACTTATTTATATTTTTGTTTGTTAGATTATCTATTAGATTGTAAAACTATCTAATAATATCGTTGTAAGTTGATGCATAATATACTATCTAATACGTTTTCTATTACACTTGCAACTCATATTAAAAATCTTATTTAATATATCTATTACGTTATAAAGAATCTTATCTAATATTCTAAATAAAGGTGGTTACATATGTGATTTCAAATACCTATAATCTACTATTATTATTTAACATAATAATATATTTTTATATTCTCATTCTTATGTAAGGTTTGCATTGCTTTGAACTAAACAATATTATATAGCATGAGTTTACTTCAGATTTTCTTGGTATGTGCACCTACCATGACAGGTTCAGTGGGTTTTCCCCAAACATAATACAAAAAGATGTTGCAGTAAATTAAACATCAATACTGTGTAGACCTGTACTCTTCTTCCCACCTCTGAACCAATTATTTACTCTTCTTTATTACATGCCAGATCTTATATTATGAATTAAGAACTTTACATACCTTATAATGGAAATAGTAATTTGTTTTCCCTCTAATGGATATTTTATATATTATTTTATTAGAGACAATAATACTTAACAAGCTGAGTAAGATTTTCATCAACCTATAAATTTTTTCTGCAAGTAGAACAAGTTTAAGGAATTATTAGGAGCCAAGTTCACTCAATCGATATTCAGAAATCTTTATTATATACTGATAAAGTCAATCTAAAATTAAAATTGTCATTGTTCATAAAATAATGAAATAATAAACAAAATTCATTATAATGTATTTTATGGTTTAAATTTTAAATATACAATTTATTTCACAGGTTTTGAATTTTTTAATCAAATCATGAAATTAATTTTGTATACACGATTTGAGATTTAGTCACTACTAGAGTCTTCTGTTACTACAAGCAAAAAAAAAATTGTTTTAGCAATGAGTCACATCCTTTGAATAGTGTTAATTATTTTTGTAGGTGAAAACGTTAATGCTTGCAAATGAATAAAAAATAAGGTTTATATTTTTTTTCTTTGGGTACTTTGTGGGAACTCTTTGTTTCATTGGAAGGTTCATATTCTTATATCCTTAAAATAACCTTCAATTTGGACAGCAAAGAAGCTATGATCTTTTTTATTAAAATGGTTCTACATAAAATAAAATCAAATATTAAGTGGGTTCGTAATTTAATGAATATTATATACACCAATTGAGAAATGACTATATTTTAATAAAATAAAATATTATATTCCTTAATTATTTGTTAGAATTTCTGTGAAAAAGGTATTTACAAAGTGTACTATTTTTTATATAATATTTCAATATTTTTTTTCAAAATTTTTGGCTGTTTTATTCTTGAAATGTTTTTTTTGTCAAGATACGTTTCATTGATGACATAAGAGTAGTTGGCAGTTCAATAACTAATTACACAACAACCATGTATAATTTTATTTTAATGAAATGAATATTTAGTTCCTTATCAACAAATATGGCATTTATATAAATATATAATAAAAATTATCTAACTTAATGTATATAAATTGTCTTACTGTTTTACCTTCAGTGATGTTTGAAAACACACAATATAAAATTTAAAAGAATGAAAATAAAAAGGAAAAAAATTGGGAGACTTCCATAAATCTAAAAAAAAGTAACTGTCCACGCTTTTATATACAATTGATCAGTGAGTATTCAAATTTGTTGATTTTATATATTTGAACTTTTTATCATGATGTACTTTCCATATAATATATAATAAATAATATTAAATTAATTTTATTTTTATATATAACTAAAATCATATAAACTAAATAACATATAAATTGTATAAAACAAAAATTAAAAAAATATATGACACATATACAGGGCATCACCTAAGTTTCCCTTAGTAATCAATAATACAAACTGATATATATAAAAAAAAACTATATCACAAAATACAGTAGAAGATAAAAAGGTAAAATTTAGAATATAGAAGAGAAGGAAAATCATAATATTTGTGTTTATTATTTACATGCAACACAGTTGATATAAAAGTTTGAATTTAAAAGTATTTTCAAAGACAATGAGAGATTAAATTTAAATATGAAAATGGTAATAAATGTGATACATATACACTAGCATTTATTTTAATAGATATCTTCAAAGAACACACAGCTAAAGGAAGAGAGAAATTACATTTTTAGGGTTTTCTTTTTTTTAAAAAAAATTAATACCTTTTTCAAATGTATAAATTACAGCAAATTATTTACATTCACAAGTAAAATAATAAGCATCTGAAAACAACATAAACAGAGTAAGTTCCCATTCCAAAGTCAGAAGATAAATAATAGAGGTTATATATTATTAACAACATGATGTTTGTTGTTTTGATACTAATATTGCAATCATATTTAACCAAAATCTTAATTTTGCATTTCAAGTTGTTATATATTAATATATGGTCCATGTAGATGGGACAAAACTTAGCAAATTGGAATAACTTAGCAAAGTGATTTCATAGGGATAAGATAGTTCTGCAAGGAAGAGAACAAAATAACATTTGACCATATGCTACTTAATATTCAAAAATAGGAAGCACATGTCACAAAAAATCTCAAGAAATCACAATGTGATTTTCTTTTTTAAGTCCTCAATTCGTGCACAAAATCAAACCCTGCTCGTGTTGGATGAACATTTGAATCTCCACAGTTAATAATAAAATATTTGTGTACATTATGATTGAAAAAGAGTAAGAGTGGCACTTCAAACACGTATTTATTACTAGTATAACTTATTTAAATTTTGTATGAATAGAAGTTTTGAAGGACTAACAATTGTGTTTGATAAAAGAAAAAGTTGAAAGTAAATAAATAAAAAAAATGTAAAATAGAGCAAACTCAAATATATTTAATTTAGGAAAAATGACACAATTAATTATGTTACCGTACACCTATATGTTTTTCCTAACTTTTACCACTTATTTCTATTTTCCTACCAAATGAAGTCTTTTAATTACGTAAATCAAATAGTATATGTGTAAGAAAAGAAATTATATAAGGTCACATCAATGTATTTTCTCTTAAATAAAAGATAAACTTTTTAAAAGTTCATAAAGTATTCTGTTTAAACTTTGTTTATGAAAAAAATCCTTATGGGTATCTTACTGTTCCTGATTTCAAGCCTTTCAACAAAAAATTTTATAATGTCATTCAAGTGCCTAAATAATTAATGTACATAATCAAACTTATCCAATCCCAAGATTATCCATTAATAACTAGGCATAACAGTTACTCCCACCCAATATTTCCTCTTTGTCTATTTCAAATAACTATTATTTTTTATTTGTTGTTTTGGAATTTCAAGATTATTTTATTTTATTTTTCCTGTTATATAGATAAAAAAATTTAATAAAAAATGTAATAAATTAAAAACTATCTATTTTATTGGAATGCAAAATTTTGTTGTATCTTTTAAATCTTACATTACCTTAAAAGATAAGAAAAAAAAAACAAAAGAGTAACACAAAAGAAGTACTAATAATGAAGTGTACATATTAGTTCAGGACTTATTATCAAGTAGGCTTATTTAAATAATTAACCAAAATTAGGAGTTAAGTCCATCGAACTTGGTCCACAAAGTATACATCAAATTCATGCACTAGAATCGAAAACTAGGTTTGCAAAAAGGACAAAGTCGCACCATATAATAATGCCATTAATATTATATACAACACAAGCAATCCATATAAACATGCACGACCCAAACACTAATCACCTTTATTTAGAATCATAATACATAATAATGTTCCCGCTAATACGGTGGACCTGATTTTTGAAACATTCGACCGTCCAAGGCACAAGTTACCAAAGCTAAAGAGACAAGACAACATAAACTAACAGAAAACGCACCAACATAGTTTTTTACAATTTTTAGAAAACACCCACATGTTCCATAATATTTCCCATAAAAACTAGAAAGAGAAGAAAACAATAAAACAAATCAGATTTAATCACAAATTAAAACCAACTTATGTATTTCAATTTTAAAAAGATAGGCAATAAAACTTACATAAGCCGGATTTAATTCATTAAAAAACCTGAATTTGTTTTATTTCTTCTAATACAAGTTTTTAAGGAAAACATTTATTATTTGGTCTAATAAACTAGGTTACAGTTGGACAGAACGACATCGTCCAGCATCCACAAGTCGTCCATCATGTAACCGTTGTCCCACTGGACACCATTGTTGGGCAGAGGCTGCTCATTCTCTAAGCCAAGAAACAGTTCAAGTTGTTTCAGGTCGAGTTCCTCACCTCCGCTGCTGTCTCCGCCGTAGGAGACCCAGGAAGGCGGTGGTCCGGTGGAAGCTGAGCTGCTATGTTGGGGGATGTCAGGGCTGAGACAGCGTTTCTTGGATGGCGGCGGAGTGTCGGCGGGAAAGTTGAGTTTGGCCTTGTCACCGCGGATTCGTTTGGCGGCGGCGTCGTAGGCTCTGGCGGCTTCTTCCGCGGTGGGGAAGGTGCCGAGCCAGACGCGGACACCCTTGTGTGGGTCCCTTATTTCTGCAGCCCATTTTCCCCATGGCCTTTGCCTGATTCCTCTGTACACGTTCTTCCGAGCACGCTCACTCTTCTTCCCTGCACCCCCACTTTTCTTCTTCTTCTCACATGATTCCACTGCCAAGTACAAACAAATAATGCGTTAATCCTTGTCACACCTCACACCATACAACGTTCTACCGTTGATGGCTGTTTTTGTTTTAGGCCACGTTGTGTGTGTGTCTTCTGTCATAAAGTTATTGTTTTTTGAAAACTCAAAGTTGTAATAAACTTTGCCCTTTTTTCTTTACCATTACTGTTCAACTGCAAGAAAAAACGTGAACAAAAGAAACGCTGCCCTCTTCTTATTTTTTTTAATATAAATTGGTGAAAAGCTTCAACTTTACTCTATTATTTCTCTAACTTCTTCAACACAACACTTCTTTATATCTACCACCACCACAAACAAAACCAAACCCCACAGGTGAAAAAAAAGACTCTTTTGAGACCACCCAATGGATTAACTTCAACTTTCTTTTCATTACACCATCAGAAAAAAGAAAATCAGTAGCAAAACAACTTCAAGCAGAATTTTGTTTTGCGGAATAAAAAGAAAAAAATACACACTACACAAACATATCTTATTTTTCCATTGCATGTCATATTATCCAAAGATATCGAGCAACTCAAAAGCAAAATCTTTATATTACAAACTAGAAAAAGCTCATAAGTTTGTTGATAATACACAGAAAAGGAAAAAATTATAAATCATTTTTGGATTTAAAATAATAGACAAGAAAACTTATTTCGAATTATGTCCACTCAAAACAGTAGCAAACAACATAATTGATTGGAAGACAAAATTTTGAGACAGGAAAGTAGGAACACAGGAAAATAGAATAGGCACATGGAGCAACCTAGAACAATAATAAGAAGAAGATAAAGTGGTAGGTAGGTAGGTGTCAAAAATGGAACTCGATTTAGATTAGGTAAAAACTAACCCTTTTTGTCTGAAACGACGGGGAGAGACGGTTGCTGTTTGGAAGTAGCGGTGGCGGAGTAGTCGAAGCCGAGGAGGTCAGAGAAAGGGTCAAGCTCAGACCACAGCTGCTTCGCGGCGACGTTGCGGTCACGCTTGGCACCAATGAAGTCTGAAATAATTGCACCTCCACACATCTTCAGAGAACAGTAGTAATAGGAACGAGTCTCGTGACTAACATCAAATGAGACAGTGAGAGAGAGAAGAAGATGGTGGAGGTGTGAATTTATAGAGAGACCTTGGGTTGAGGTGCTTATTGTGGATCCCACATCGACCTGAATCACAAGGGTGGTGTGGTGATCAGACGGTGGAGGGTCAGGGGTGGTGACGTGGCGGGGCGTGGTTGGTTTGATTGGAGACGGTGCTAAGCCTTGTTTGTTTGGGTAGAATGGATTTAACGCACGTTGCTATGATCTAACGGCGAAGAGATGAAACGCGCTTCTGGCGTGTGTGAGTGTGTTGTGGTGGGGCCCGCGTTTTGGAGTTACGTTGGTTTCATGTGTCACCCTCGAAGTCAGTATTAATAACGTTTAAGACCATTGACGCAACGTTACTGGACCAACCACTTACCAACCGCCGTGAAAACTGTTTTAGGTTAAAACTGGTTTTAACTTTCACTGTTCCTTTCCTCTTAGGATCACTTGAAAGGGAAATGAGTGTACTCGTGACAGATAAAGTTTAAATCTGATGAAATTATAATTTGGTTGGATTATAGGAATATGAGACGAGATTATGTGAATCTCACTTATCGAGGTAACGTATTAATTTTAATAGATTAACTATAAAATTTAATTTAAACTGACTTAGGATTTCTAAGATATATTTTAAAATAAATAGTCTCATTATATCACTTTTTTATAAAATATAGTTAATTTCATTTTTAAAATATTAAATTTATCGTTTAACTTTGAGTCGAAACAAATTAATTTAAGTTTTATAAAATTTTACATAATTGTGAAATGGAAATAAATTTAAAAATTTAAAACCGTAAATAAATAACAACTTTTTTATTTGGTTGTTTAAGGAGACGAGATTTTCAGTAGAATCAATGTTCTCACTCAAAATATCACTTATTTTATCACCATTAATCGTCACATTGTATATTACAAAACATTAATGAGATTATTTTTAAAGATAGTAAATTATCTCACGATTTTTTTTTTCTTTTTCTCTCTTTTATATTTTTATCTATAGTACTTTTCTCTCTTGTGTCAAGCATGTACTATAAAAATAGCCCGTGGTGGTTAAATTCCCAGTGAAATTGTTTTTACAATTATCGTTGATTGAAATAGACATTATGGTGTTATATTTGATACCAAAACATTGCTTCCAGATTTATTATAAGTATAAGCTCTCCTTTTTTATTGGACCATTTTCATTGGATCATTAATAAATAATGATAATTCATATCAAAGGGCATTTTTCATTCACTTTCTGTTTTTAAAGAAGTTTTCCTATCTTTTTCACATGCATAAAAAAGAGAGATAGTAGCAGTGGAGCCATCCTTGAAGACAAAATCATGCAGTGGGAACAGTTAATGGCAAGAAAGTAGAGCGTAGTAAGAGTAGGGATATATATAAGTATAAGAAAGGTAGGTATCTGTAAATAATATACGTATATAAGGTACAGTAGGTACATGATCCTCACAACACAAACATTAAAATAACTTAAATATAAGGATAAGATACAGGTTGTAAACTTGTAATAAAAGGAAGAAGAAAAAAGCAAAGATAAATGCAGAAGAAAACAAAACAAGTTGCAGAATCTTTGACATGGCAACGATGAGAAGGATTTTGAGATGAAACCTATCAAACTGCATGCATCACACATTATCCTAACCGATTTATATGAGCACCAAGATAATTATGTGAAGAATCAGATACATATAAATTAAATAAATTACTGAAAATGCTTCAGAAAATGGGAAAAAAAAAAAATTCAACCGCCATGGACTTTTGCAAAGAATGTGAGGTCCCCTACTTAGCTTTAGATTGTGTTGATCCTTAGTAGTGTATCATAATCATAGACTATTTATTTTTTATATTGAATAGAACATTTCAGAGGGTTATTGCTTTTTTTTTTTTTTTTTTTTTTTTTTTTTTTTTTTTTTTTTTTTTTTTTTTTTTTTTTTTTTTTTTTTTTTTTTTTTTTTTCTT
>Ga0099825_1003325_pt1 | contig 21381 bp, 7 predicted proteins | sample SiratroredBW_FD_76838 | JGI IMG/M metagenome (GOLD analysis project Ga0099825, IMG submission 76838) | Root nodule microbial communities of legume samples collected from California, USA - Siratro red BW | ecosystem: Host-associated > Plants > Roots > Nodule | place: USA: California | collected... | reverse complement strand
TTTTTTTTTTTTTTTTGATTTTTTTTTTTTTTTTTTTTATTTTTTTTAATTGTTATATTTTAATTTTTTTTTCAAATTATTTTTTTTAATGAATGAATAAAATATTTTTTTTTTTTTGTTTTCTTTTTTTCTTTTTTTTTTTTTTCTCTCGATTCTTACTCAATATTTTTTTATTTCTGAGTTTCCATTCTTCCAAGATCCAATTACATGTTACACTAGTTAGAGCTAAATATTATTTTTATTCAATCAGTTTTTTAATGAGAGTAAGTAATTATTTGTTTCGAAAATCTTTTATTATTTTTTTAAAATTTATCATTAATCTTGATAAAATTATTTGAAAACAAGTATTATTTCAATTTGGTTAATCTTATATTTTGTTTGGCTCATTTGTTTTAGGTCTTAAATTTTAAATGATTTTTTTTTATTAAGTTAGAAGTTAGTTGAGTACAACGAATTACTGATTAAGAAAGCTAGTTATAATTTTTTTTTATATAGCATCTTACACGTGAACTAACTAAGAGAATAATATTTTAGTCACATTTAAACAATATATGAGAAATATAAAGTAACAATAAAACACGAGACACTTTTAGGTGAAAAATAAAAATTAAACGTGAACAATTTAACTAAAATTAAATACAGATAAAGTATTCTAAAGAATATTAATGATGTACACATTCAGTTATTCGTCTAGATGTTGAATGTTTGCTTTTCTATTTTGTGTTATGTCTTGCACAACATCTTTGAAGTTTATATATAGACTTTGTTTATTATTCTTTCTAGACTAATATTTAGTTTTTTATTTTTTTGTCAAAATTTTTCTCTGTTTTCTTCATATCAAAATTCTGATCAACAAACATGCAAAACCATGTATATTATCAACCAATCATTATGAGAAAATAATAATAAAAAACCATAGGGTTGCTATAGTGAGCATATTCTCTAACCGCAAGACCTCTTTTCATATATTATCAACTATTGAAAAATAAGAATTACATAGAATCTATTATAAAATTTGAGGGCAACCTAATCATAAATTAAACTTTAGTCATGATTTTAAGATGCTTTTTATGAGTTTAGTTTTCGTTCTTCCACTGATTTATGTCGACCCAAAAAATTGGATCTTTCGTATTTGAATCTTTTTCCTCAATTCACTTAAATAAGTAAGACCAAAATAACTTTTAATAATTGGAGTTTTCTTAACTAAACTTGTCTAAATATTTATATGTTAAAATCAAATGTTGAAATGAGATACGTTTTTAATGCTGATAAAGATTTTATTGAAAAAATAATTATTTTTAATTAAAATTGCATATGTTTATTGAAGTTTATCATTCGAACTTTTAAGGATAAAAAATCATCTTAAATTATTATAATAATTTTTTTAACAATTCTTTTTTAGTTAATATTAAAGTTAAATCATTCAATCGAATATTAAATTCTTTCCATTGATATATATATACACGATATATAATATATTATAGAACTTGAATAATTTTGAGTGCGTTTGTTTGCCCAGAAATACTGTTTAAGCATATTAAAGAAAAATTGAAAATGCGAAAAACAACATTAACAACAAAAGAATATAGTTATAGTTAAGTTTTGTGCTTTGTAAGGAGGATTTGGGAAATTATACTTTTAACTTAATTAATTATGTGTATAAATAATAATAAAATGTTTATGAAATAATTGATTAAAAATATTATTAATTATATTTATATTTGTAAAATTCTTTATTCTTTATTTTCATTACCGATCTTAATAATTATAGTATTGTATTATCATATACTTTTATAATAAAATAAATAATCAAACTAATAAATAAAATAAAATAATTTAATTTTTTATTAATATACATTTCTATATTATAAAAATGATAATTAATAATATAAAATAAATTAATTTAACATTTTATCAATATATATGATTTTATATTATAGTAAAATAAATAATCTAAAAAATTTAAATAATGAATAAAATTAAATTAAGTAGTTTAAATTTTGATATTTTGCAAAGTAATTCATTTATATTATTTTTAAATATAAGTTTTTTTTTATTAAGATTTGATAATAATTTTTTATTTTAATTTTAAATTTATTTTAATTCTAATTTATATTTCATACATTGTTTTTTAAATATATAAAAAATTTTAATATATTACATTAATCAAATCCTCTCTCTTAATTTAAACAACTTGATTCACCACTATCTTTCTCTTCCTTTTTGTTTCACTCTCCTCTAATCTAAATAAAACATTAGTAAATTATAAAAAATATAAAAAAATTATAATAAACTAAAGGACTAAATCTATAAAAAAATATCCCCTTTCACAATTTATTCTAACCTAATTGAAAACCTCTTTTAAGTTACTATCTACTTCAATACAAAACTACAAAATCCAAACTCGTACATGAAACAGAGATTATAATTTAATTAAATTAATCGACTGAAGAATATTAAAATATCATGTAAAAGAAAATGAAACATATCCAACAGTAACTAAAGAGTTGTCACAAACCTAAAAAGTATAAGCTGTTTCAAGAAGAGAGAAAGGGACTAGTTTCAAATAGAGTAAAAAAAAAACAAAAAAAGAAAGTTAAGGAAAAGGAAAACAAACGTAACATACCTGTGTCAATTATGAAAAGTAAAATATATGAAAAGTAAAATATTGATACAAGTGAACAGTAATAGTTGCGTTATATTCCTCAATTTTAATAGTTTTAAAGTAATTATGTGATTTTTTTCTTATCTTTTTGAGCTTTGTTTATGTCCATTTATTTGAGTTTTTAACAAAAGAAAAAACTTGGTTCAGTTAAACACAGAAAAAAATAAAATAAAATAACGTGACTCCACACACCTGTGATGTGCATGGAGTTGAGGTAATAAAATGTTGATTTATTGTTTTATTTTATTTTGGATTTAGCACCTGACAACTGAAATGGGCAATTACTTATTGTACCCCATTTTTTAATCTGTACTTTCATAATTAGATGAAAAGATCATATTGTCTCATCTATTTCTCTCAACCTGCACCCTACCATCGTGACTATCATTACTATTATCACTGCTGTACTATCTACAGTTAAAAAATCTTGTTTAAATTTTTTTAAAATATATTTTAAAATTTTATTTTGAAAAACAGTTTTAAAAAAATTGTTTTGAAAATTTTATTTTATTTTTAAAAATGTATTCTAAAATATCTTTCATGGATTTTAAAAAGTATGTTTTGGAAAAAAATTTATATGAAACATTGTGAATGAAGAGTGGGTTAATCTATGATGCTCGTCGCACTTTGGATTCTCAAGGACCCACTGTCCATTATCTCTCCATCATTATTTGTGTGATTAGCTAAGTTTTTTTTTTCTTTCCTTTGAAATTTCTGTTTATTCAACTAAACTTTGTTAATTTTTTGCACTTAATGTTCCTGTTTGGATTGATTAGGAAAATCTATTTAATTTTGATCCGACAAGACAATCAATTCCTTTCATTTCCAAAATTAGGATAAATATTTTTAGTAAATTATTTTTCTTAATATAATTACTTTGGCTATACTAATTTATGAAAATGATAGAAGAATTAAAGTTTTACTTTTTTTTTTCTAATTAAGATTAATTGCGTGATTTTGATTGAATGGGAACGGATAATGATGGCATGTTAGAAAGTCAAATGTAAGTAAATAATGAGAGTTTTATTTATTCTACTAGTATAAGATCCTTAATTTTAAATAATTATATTAATTATTTTATTATTATTTTAAACTAAGAATTAGAAAATCTTACTTTTAACTTTTGTAATTAAATTTTTATTTAAAAAAAATATTTTGTATTTTGTAATCATTTGAAAAAATATTTAGAAATAAAAATAATAATAATTAAAAAGGATTATAATAAATAAAAGAAAAGAAAAAAAAAGTAAAATATAAGATAGGATTACAGTAATGTAATTATTATATTTTTTGAAAAAATATAAAATGAAAATAATAAAAAGATAAGATGAGGATGAAATTTATTAAGATAATCATGAATTTAATTAAAAAAATAATAATAGAATAAAAATTATTAGTATAAATAGGTGTTAGTGTGAGATGGAGTTATGGGAGAAGGATGAGAGAAAGGAGAGAAGGAAAAGGAAGAGAGGAACAAGAGAGGGAACAGAGAAAGAAGAGAGAGAAGGGGAAGAAAGAGGGAGAGAGAGAAAGAGAAGAGCAAAGGAAGAGAGAGAAGGGGAAAGAGAAGGAGAGAAAAAGAGAATTTAAATAAGGAGACTCTCCAATCTTTTACCATATGTTTCTCCACTTAAAAATAAGGATAGAGTGAGGTTAAGTTTTTTTTATTTATTCTTAATGAGCTTATATTATGTATGTTTTAGTAATCTTTTATTTATTTTAACTTTTTTTAAGCTATATATTATTTTATTTTTTTTTTCTATTTACTTTATCTCCAGTTACACACTGGTCTTATTTACTTTATTTTCATTTACGTAGTACATATTTATTTTATCTTCATGTGCACTATCCTGTTTATCTTATTTATTTTATCTTCAATTATATATTGTTTTATTTATTTTATCTTCAGTTTCGTACTAGTCTTGATTAATTTATTTATTTTATCTCCAGTTTTGTATTGGTCCTGTTTATTTTATTTTCAAACTTATTTTTGTCTCCATTCTTGTACTGCTCCTATTTTATTTATTTATTTATTTTATCTCCAATTTGCATTGGTCCAATTTATTTTATTTTATCTCCAAATACGCACTAGTCCTAATTATTTTATTTAAGTTATCTCCAGATTTATAAGAATTATATTTATTTAAAGTTCATACTTTAATGCTTATTTTATTCTATTTTGTAATAATTTAAATATCATTTTTTATATATAAATACTATATAAAGTAAAAGTAAGTATTTTGATGAATTTGGATAAAAGAAAGTTACTTGAATGCTATGTTATTAATTATTGGTTGTATATGTTTGATTGCATATAAGTCATAACCTATTAGTCATTATGTTATGTTATGTGATTGATGAAAATGTCATGGGTATGTTTGTTGTGAAAGAGCCATAAATTTCATAGTTGAAACCGGATTAATATATGAGTGTCTGTTTTTGGGAAGTCACAATTTAGTAGACTGCAGAATAAAAGGTAGGGACCGGGTGGGGTCTAAGGAGTATTTCAAGTATGTGAATATATGAATAGTTCAAATTACGCCCTGGATTAGGATATTTCACAGGCCAAACTTGATACTGTTTGATACTTGCTCAGCATCGCCAAGGTTATGTAGTGAGTGTATATATATATATCTTTTATTGGCAGGTGGCCAGCATTCTAGAGAAAACAATTATGATTGTACTAATGCTTTGATGAGATATACTTAACTACCTATGTCCCAAATAACTTTTGATATTCAAGTTGGATCAATCAAAAGTGTACATAGATTCATATGTCTGATAAAGTGATAAAGTGATAAAGTGAGAGTAATTATTGTGGTTTTAGGTCAAGTCATAGGCCCCTATTGTTTGTGTTTGTGTTGTTGGTTAATTTATTAAGATTAATATTTAAAACTTATAAAGATCTCACTTCTTTCATGTTTCTCTTTCATATGTGTCTGTTGTACCAGTAGAAGTAGAATCTCCTTAGTAGGAATTGTTAGGAAAGAATCTTTGGAAGATTTTCTGGATGATTGACTTATGAAGAACCCTAGTTCTAATGTCTTAAAATATATAAAATAGACAGTTTTATATTTTGATGAAGAACTGTTATGATTGTACATTTATGTTAATTGTACTATATTATAAATATTTAAATAAGAGGTGAAATATCAACATACATTTATATTTATGAGATGATATCATGAGTTATAATTTTCTCTACGAAAAGTTTATTTTACAAAAAAGAAAAAAAAAATACTCATAATTTAAATAACATATAATTATATAATAGTTGGTGTGTTACATGTATCATTATTAATTTGCTCACGTTTAAAACTATTTTTTTTTACTTTTCTCTTTTACTTTTTTTGCATTATTTTTAAAATTTGGTAAAGTTTTAGTTCTTGATATTGGTATTATATAAATTAAAGTTATATCATTACCTAATTATGTTATACATATCTATAAATAACTCTTCTTTTTACTAAATCACCTTAAAAAATATCTATAAATTTCATGCTTGTATTAAAAATTCATTGATTTGATTTTCTCATAGTTTAAGTATGCTAAATTTCATATTAATTGATAAGACAAATGAATTAGTGGATTAAAATCTCAATTAACATACTAAAATCACATCAAATATCTTTATTTTTCTATTTTCTAATTAAAATAATTGATTACGAGTGAAATTAACAGATTATGCTAGAAACTTGTGTTTACTACAAGATAATCGATTATCATGTCGGCTTAATCAATTATTCTAGACACTTGAGTCTATAACTAAATTATTTTTAGGATAATTGATTAGTAGTTGATTATAAAATACTTATTATAGAACTATTTGAATAAGTCTTATCTTTTTATTTCGCACATGTTGTTTTCTTCTTTTATAATGCTTAAGAGGAGAATTACTACAAGAAAAAAGTTGTTTAGAGATCAATATTTAGCTATCAAATGAAATGGTTACTCCCAAAAGACTCTCACTATAGTTATAATGAATTTATATTTGAGAACATAAATTAATTATATGTGTAAAAATCAAAAGCAATTAAAAGAATAATTTATGTTTTTATTAACACTTGAATGCAAAAAAATAAAAATAAAAATTAATAATAATATCATAAACTTGTCAGAGTTAAGTCTTAATAATCTTCACTCTCATTTAATAAAAATGTTTTATTTCTTTCCTATAATTAATTAATGTCAACCCAAAAAACTTTTAGCCCCAATCCCTACCAGACGAGCCTAAGATTATCTATTAATCGTCAATTTTTGTAGGTAATCAACCTTTCAACATTCAATCCATTTTAATGATGCAACCAGGAAGGATGGTCAAACGATTCCTCTATGCACATTACTATTTTTATGTTTTAGCCAATTTTTTTTTTGGAAATGTATTTTATACAATCCAATTTCAATCAATCTTGGTTTAAAGCAATTTTTATATTTGTATTCTAGTTTGGTATACTGAAATACTTGAGAACTAGTTCCGTTTTGACAACACTATTGCATAAACGATTTTCACAACTTTGCTTTAAAGCTTTTAGCCAACTATCTTTCAGTTTTAGCCAGTTGTTTTATGTGAAAAATTCTTGATCATTTCATTCTACACTGACTTTGTATAAAGTTGTGTTGCGAAAGGACTTCAAACGTGTTTCATTGATTTTTCACTTGTAAACTACAATTGTTTAAAATTTTTAATTGGTTAAAATCACATTTTAGCTAAATGTTTTTCTGCTAAAATTGCTGAAAATTTTCTAGGTATTGGAGTGCCAATTGTAATCAACTGATTTACAATTTAGTTTGTTATTTTGTTGTTTTTAACTCTTCTAGAAAAAATTCAATCAATTGTTTTGACATTTTAGCTAATTGTTTTTACTGGTTGCACACACTTATTGCATTTTAGCTTGTTGTTTTATATTTTTATTTGACTGTTTGTGCATATATTGCTTGGTGATCATTGATAAATAAAATACTCATTCTTTGTCTCTTGACTTTTAAAAAGAATTAATAATTCAATTCATCCCCTCTTGAATTTCTGTCAACATATTTTTCAACATAAGTTGTCATATAACCAAAGTTGAAATATGTTTTGTAGTAGTGTTACAATATTTTCGATGAGAAGATTCAAATTCTATTCCTTTAATTCCTTAAAGAACTGAAAAAAATAATAATTAATTATTATAGTATACTAGATAATATAAATTTAATAAAATTATTTAATTTAACCTTTCTATATTAGGAAGAAGACTTTAAAAACCTATTTTGTCCCATTATTTTTGAGTTCATTTTTTATTGCCTTACTATTTTTAAAGTTATCAATTACGCCTTTTTTTAATAAAAAAATGTTACAATTTAATCTTTTTGTTAAATTAACTTTTTTTCTAACAAAATATTTGTTAAAAAAGTTATGATGTAACAACTGTGTTGTTGATATCTTACATTCTTATATGTGTTTCATCAAAATGATAAACGAACTAAATTGTTATATTTTAAAAAGTAAAATTTAATGGAGAACTTCAAAAACAATAAGGAGTTATAGAATTTTTTTTGGTTCCAACATGGTTAATATGAATAAACTCTTTTGTCTTTTCTTAAGCTATAGCTAACTACTAAATGAAAATGTTGTTTAATATAGTTGAATAATTAAACCTACACGAGAGTTTTTAGAAGAAACATTTGGAAAAATTGCAACCTAGAAGAATAAGGATTTGCATATTAAAAAAAAAGGTAAAATGATTATGCTGTTACAGTGAATACTCTTAAGACAAACACAAAAAGACAACTTTAACTACTAGATAAGAAAAAGAACAAACCAGAGGAAATTTATATTTTGTTATTAACCAAACAGATTTTAGTTTTTTTTAGGAGTCATAATTTTCAAAATTTATGATTCTCAAAATCATTATTTCTGAATATAAAACAAATCTTATATCTAACGTGAACGGTGACAAACCAAAATAATCATAACCAAGAACGTTATATTAACTTGATGATTAGATAAAGGAAAAAAAGGTGAGAAAAGTAAAATAAATAAACTACTACAAAGAAAAATTCATGTATTCATTTTGCACGCTAAATATGTATTGTTTCTAACCTTGATCTCTAACGTACTCTCCCGCCAATCCAGTAACGGCACGCGATTGAACCCTTCGTGCATTTCACGCGCTCTGTTATTGGCTAAAACCGAAACTTCGTAATAATGGCCCCAACACAGCAACAGCGGTTTCCAAAATAAAGTTACAACATTCACAACGAACTTTGCGTGTCTCTATATCTTTGTCTCACCACAACCCTTCTTCTTCACTTTGGTTTCATTTTTCAATTCATTGTTATGTAAATTTTGAGCATTGGAATCCGAAGAGTGTCATGGAAGACCACACAGAGAAGGTAACAGTTTCCGACCCCGCACAGATGAAAATTGACTTGCAGCCAGAGACGTTTGAGCAGAGTGTGGACGTCCACGCGCCGGGAACTAGTGGCGGCGCCACCGGTGTCCTACGGCAGTGGAAGAAGAAAGATATGCTAATAAGAAGCTCATTGGGACTAAGAGGAATTGCTCTATTTTTCTCTTTGATTTCCTTCATGCTTATGGCTAGTAACAAGCATGGTGATTGGAAAGAATTTGACAAGTACCAAGAATACAGGTATAAGCTCAAACATTTTTTATTTTAACATTTTTGAAAATCTGATGTGGGTTTGTTAGAATTTTGGCTCGAGATTAATGGTTTTTTTGTCAAAATTTGATCTTGTTTAAGAATTTCGTTGAAATATACTAATGCTAACTTATATTAGAGAAATTATCATATAATACGACATTATGTGATTCTGGTTAATTTTTACGTAACATGTTTATTATTTTTTTTATGAAATAATTAGTGTGATTAACAAAGATCATATGATGCTGAATCATACAAATTTTCTTAATATATTATCACATAATTGAAATCATCGATTTTTCCAAGTACTTATGATCGCAATTATTCTTATAAGAATATTTAATTAGTTGAGTGTTTAATCTTTATTATATTAATAGTATATCAAAATTAAACTATTTATTCAATGATGTAATTTGGTTGGAGTTAAATTGGAATTTTTGGATTATAGATACTTGATGGCTGTGGCAATTCTATCTAGTTTGTATAGTGGAGTTCAAGTGTTTCGTCAAGTTCATGAACTTTCCACTGGGAAAAACATGATTCTACCAAGAACTTCTGGGTTGATTGATTTTGTTGGAGATCAGGTATGGCATTGTTTCTTCTCCCATCACATTCATTTCATTAGTGCTCAGTTTCTAAACCCAACTTTATTTCTCTGAATCAAAGAAGTTTAACCTAACAATTGTGAGTTACACTTGCAAGTAATGATTAAAAGTCTGGATTGGCACTTGATACTTCTCTTTGGTTCTATCCTTAGGGAAGGAATAAAATTCTAAACTTGTTTCTTCAACCAAATGACTAAAGTGTTATTGATGCTTCTAATATAATAATAACATATGATTTTGTTTTGCAATTAAAAATAAGTTTCTCTGTGGTGTTTTGATTGATTATGAAATGTTAGCAATTTGAGATGAGGTTGATTGGTAAAGTGTTTGGTTTCAGGTTGTAGCATATCTCTTGCTATCATCAACATCTTCAGCTATTCCAATAACAGATAGAATAAGGGAAAGTGTAGACAATAATATATTTACCAACTCTTCAGCTGCAGGCATTGCCTTGTCCTTCTTAGCCTTCTGGTGTCTAGCACTCTCAGCTGTCATATCAGGATACAAACTATCTACACAGACTTATATATAAAGTTAAAACTTTCTCCTGAAATGAAAACTTTCTACATCATGTTTCAACTTCCATTTATTTCTATATTTGTGAGGAGGTGAGTATAAGAAATTTAGAATCGGTTGCTCTTAGTCAGCTGAATAAAAATAAGAAAATTGATTAAGATATAAAAGACAAAAACTATAAACGGTGTTGTGTTAATATTGAAGATAGTATTGTCTCTTTTTACATAGATTTACTCATAAGGCATTGAAAATATTTTGTATTCCTTTTTTTTTTTTTGAGTCTTTGCACATGTTGCAATAACGAGATTGTATTGTACTGTGAATACAAATTGTTTTGGTCCACTTGACAGCATGTTGATGGTGTTAATATTTTTCCTTCAATTTGGAATTTTGCAGAGATACATTTGAACTGGATCTTTTTAATAATATAATTTGATTATTATGATACTTTGCCCTTTAATGGCAAAATTGGTAGGAAATTCAAGGGAAGTTCAGTGAAAGATTATTTTTTAATTTTTTTGGTTTTATTTATTGTTTAGTAGACTTGTATTAATCTAATAATGTAAAAATCGTTAAAATATTGTCTTTAAGAACTGCACAAATTATCCAACAGAAAAATTATGGACTCAGAAATTGTTGAAAAATTGTGAAGTTATGAGAATGATTTTTATCCATGAATTCTTTACACTAAAAAACATCTTTACTCATTAAATTCATATGCTTTTCTCAATTTATCTTTATTTTTAGACTCCAACTATTATATTCCTAAAAACAATGAGAAAAAGAATAATTTTAAAAAAACAAGGGCTTTGACAAAAAAGTTATAGAAACATAAAAAAAAAAATGAGATATGATGGCATTATGCAGTGAGTTGTGGCCAAAGAAACCTTTTATTCGTGATAAAGAATAACAACAAAGGAATAATGATATTTAAAATGTTACACGCCTTGTTAAGAAAAGAAGAAAGAAAAAAATATTTCAAAATAAAATACGTTATCACTTCAATTGGTAATCTAATTCTCTCGTAGAGTGTAAAAGAATATAGTGTTTGTTTATAAGAAAATTACTTCCTTTTACATAGGACAATTCCTGTCAAATCAACAATAAAAAAGAACTCTCTCACCCTTCATGGTTGGTCTCAATATATAGATGAACTTACATGTCGACACATTGTCCACTAACACAATTACCATATGGCCTTACTTATTTCACAAATTTCTTACACTCATTCACTATTCTGTCTAACATTACTTTTGCTAAAACAACTTGTCCTCAAGATTAAAATCTGAAAATTGGTTTCTCATAGCCACATCTTCCCATGTAGCTTTTATTGTTCCCCTTCACTCCATTGTACTAGCAACTATTGCTCTGAGACACCTTGTACATTCACAATCCGTCTATCCAAAACTTGTGTTGGAGAAAATTTCGAGACAGGCCCTTGAAGTTCCTGTGGCAACTCTTCTTCCACTTGGTGATTTTCCACAACCAATTTCAATTGTGACACGGGTGAATTCAAGCATTCTCAAGTAGCTGTAATTTATATGCTATCGATCTACTTGCGAGAAAACAAGTAGAAAGGACTATAATAATGAGATTGCAACTTAGGTGTAATTGAATTGACATGGTGAGTAGGGATGCATGTTAAGATACACCTTATCTCCAACTTAAATTGGAGAAGGTATCCTGTTTGAAAGCCTCATCTATTGTCATCAAATCCTGAGCCACAACCTCCACTAACGTTTCCAGGTAAAAACCTAGCAAAAGATAGAGGAACTATTGCATAAACAACTTAAAAATGAGTACATTTGGCAACTCCTTGGAAACTAGGGTTGTTCTAGCATTCAACCTAGGGAATAAAATTCACCCATTTTTTTGTTGTTGTTTATAACTAAGACAAGATAGGTGGGTTTCCAACATTCAATTTAAGACTTTTGTTGACTTATTTGTCTCATGATGATATGTTGTGCTGATATTCAGTATTTGTCTCATGATATGCTGTATTCATATTCAGTATTGTCACTTGGAGTATAAAAAATTCATTCGAAAAGATACTTAAAAATGTTGTGTCCTTATCACTTGTAATTAAAACTAGAATTACGTGTAACTTGACCAACTCTTTGATAAAAATTTCTATTATTGATCTTGTTGAATTGGGATATTTTAGGAGAATGAAATGACCATACTTACTAAAGTGACTGTTAACAAAATTTCCAATGATGACAAGTACACAAGTTACAATATAGCAAGTAATAAAATTATCGTTCTTTTCAAAGAATTTGTATAATATAAAATAATTATAACAACTATAATAGATTCAAATTCAAAACAAATTATAGATTTGATGTAATATTAAGAAAATAAAAAATTAGTTTTATCAACATTCAAAGACTTAAAAAGGTTTAACAACAATGTGACGAACTTGCCAGGGTTAGATCTCACCAATCTTCACTATTGTAAAAGTTATTTTCTTTTCTAAAAATCATCAATATCAATCCACAAAATTACTCAAACCTGATTCCTCAGCGGATGAGTATGGAGATTATCTATTAACTAATAATTTATTAATCAAATAAATAAATGAATCTTGCATAAAAAAAGGGAATCTTAATGACAACAAATGAATCACACTCTTTATTCCTAGACATGAGCTTTCATCCGGTAAATTAATCTAGATCTAGACTCAAAAGATATTTTACAATACTCTTAGGAATCAATAATCGAGTTATGGATTCAAGCAACAAGTATAAGAACGTAATTAATAAACTGATGAATTAGAAGTAAAACATGTCTAACAGGACATAGTTAAGCACAAATATGATTACATGAGAATTCAGAAATGATTTAACTTAAATATAACAACAAGAAATTTAACTCCTCATAGACATGAGGAAACCAAACATTACAAGAAGAATGATGGAATGAGAAGATTACTCCAAACAAAGCCTAAAGATACCTTCAAGAGTCAATTTCGTTCTCTGTTCTAGTCAAAGATGTCTAACCCTAAACTCCAAAAGTCTATTAAATAAAGCAACAAGTTGACGCTCACGCATGGCACTGAATTCTGTGTCAGGCGCCTTTGGAATCTAGTACTATTCCATTGATGGGCCCAATATGTGTCAGACACCACCATCATCTCTTTACTCTTAGGGTATCTTAAAATTGTGCCTACGTGATTGACTTGGACTTGGCTTTATTTACTTTTTTCTCACTTCTTTAAAGCTTCAATCCTAATTCTTCTCGTCTTATATTTTGCTGATAAATTTCATCAAAAATAAATTGAAGTAATATAAAATCCTTCCCTTGACTCACAATAAATTATTAAGAAAAAAATTAAAAATTGATAATTAAACAAGTTCTAAGTGTAGAAATAATTGATTGTTGACCCAAAGTTGTATCCATAACATCATATAAATTACTCTATCAACAATCTATAACCACCAAAATTGCATTATACTCGTTGGATTTAGGAAGTCTCACAACGAAGTTCATGCTTATTTGTTCCCATTTTCCCAACGAAATCTGTAATGGTCGAAGGAGCCTTTGGGGTAAGCTTGATACTTACTCTGCTGACAAATAGGACAAGCTGCAATATATTTTGTGACAGTTTTCTTCATGTGAATCCAATACAAGGATTGAGCTATCCTTTAATATGTACAAAAAAATCCTTGAATGTCATTCTGTTGGTGTCACATGGTATTCTGGGGCAAAATAGGAATCCAACTGGAGGTGGAAAATATCACCAGTCCTCGCTTATAATGCAACATTTCATTCTCTGAAGTTTAACTCCGAAATGAACCTGGGTTGTTGGTTAATTTGTCCTTAATTTTTCGCAAAGTGGGATCCTTCACCAACTCGAAATCTTGCCTATAAAAGGCTTTGATAGCATGTTGAGAATAGCCTCTTCCTCTTTTGCTCCTTCAAAAGTACATGATAAAGCATCTGCCACATTGTTAGATACTTGTAGTTTGAATACTATCTCAAATTCGCATCCCAATAGCTTAGCCAACCAATTTTGTTGGTTTTGAGTGGAGATCCTCTATTCCAATAGATACCTCAAGCTCCTTTGGTCAGCGTATACGGTAAACTTTTATCCCAGGGAATATGATCTCCAATGTTGTATAGCTAACACCAGAGCCATTAATTCTTTTTCATATATGGATTTTGTTGCTGAAGTTTCGACCAAAGCTTTGCTTTGTTTTGTGAAAGAACAACTATTGTTCCCTTGCCCGAAGTGTCAAATTCAATGCAAAATAGTTTATCAAAATTGGACATCACTAAAATTCGTGTTGTAGTTATAACTCCCTTAAGTTGTTATATTTCCTTCATACCTTCTTTTGTCCACCCGAAATTCCCCTTTTTAAGAAGCAGTGTCAGTGGTCTCACCATTTTTTCACAGTTGCATATAAATCTTTTATAGTAACTCGTGAGACCAAAAACCCTCTCAATGCCTTCAACAATTTGGGCTTTGGCTAATTCATTATGGCTGAAATATTTTGTGTCCATATACACTCTCTTCCCAAAAGTTACATGACCCAAGTACAACACTTTGATTTTTCTAAATTTACACTTCTTCATATTCGCATAAAATTGGTGTTGTTGGAGAGTTTTTAACACTTGTTCCAGTTGTATCAAGTGCTCCTCCCACGTTTTGCTATATATCAAAATATCTTCAAAGAAGACTAAGACAAATCTTCTTAAATGTGGTTATAATATGGTATTTATAGTGCATCGGAACACGACATATGTGTTAGTTAATAAGAAAGGCATCACTATAGTGTTCATTTTGAGTACAAAAATCAGTCTTTTGTATATCAAATTTGTGCATGTGAATCAAGTGATACCTGAAATCCACTTTCGAGAAACATTGAGCTCCATGCAATTCATCCAATAATTTTTCTATAATTAGATTCAGAAACTTGTTCAAAATTGTTGCTTTATTCATTGTCTGATAGTCTACACAAAACCTATATCTTCCATCCTTCTACTTCACTAAGATAATCGAGCTGAAGTATGGGCTATTAGTTGGGTTAATAATTCTTTATTTCAATATTCCCTCCGCTTGGTTTTATCTCAATTTTCAACACATGCAGATATCTCTACAGTCTCACATTAATGACATCTATTCCATATTTAATTGGGATCTTATGGTGCACCTCTCTATTAGGTAGCAATCCTCTCAACTTATAAAAATTCCCCCCACTCTTTCAAAACCCCAACTCCCTTCTTTGTTGCATTAATAAACCATAATTCTACACTTCTTCCAAGGTTGGATCAACAATACCAATCCTCTAAAGATGGATGCAACTTCAATTTCTTTCTACTTCTTTAAAGCTTGGGAGTCACCAAAGTCTTAGTCAACATGTGATCTCTTTGGATTTCAATAGTTTGTCCCCCCGTGCTAAACTTCATAGTTAGTGTTCCCATTTCACCTTCACGTCACCTAGGGTAGCCAACCACGCTACCCCTAAAATCAGATCCACTCCTCTCAATTCAAATAAGAAAAAGGTCTCATTAATGGTGTGGTTTTCCAATTGCACCTCCACATCCTTGCAGTATCCTCTAGTCATTTTCTTATGCTTATCTCCTAATCTCACACTATATGAAGGGGTCAATTTCACATTTTGCCGAAGTTGTTAAACCAATTTAGATGAAATAAAATTGTGACTTGCCCAACTATCAATGAAAACCAACATTTATCTACCCTTCACTCCACTTGTAACTTCGTAGTTTTGGGTTATGCACTCCTTTTGCAAAAAATAAAAAATAAATAAGTCCATATGTTGACACTCCTAGTTCTCGTATTGTTTCTTCAGTTTTTCTATGTTGTTCCCCAACTCCACTAGACTCATCTCCCATGTTTCTCCAGTATCCTCATTAGTGGAAGAAGCTTGTGCCACTCCTTTTTCTTCTTCAATGTTGATTCACGTTTTGAATTTTCTTTGCATGGATATGATAAAGTGTTGTAGAAGCATGAATGTAGAAGTGTCAGGTTATGGTTTGTGATGGAAAAATGTTTGATCTAGGTGAGGTTTGGCCAACACTCTAAGAAGAGTCTAGAAGTTCTCAAGAAAGAGACTACTCTAGAAATAACTTTGTCAAGTAGAAGAAGCTCCAAATTTTGGACAACATTTCATTACTACAATCAAAGTTAAAATTTACAAATCTAGACATCTAAGCTTGTGGCATAAGCTACAAACATTCTCTCCACTCACATAGTGACATGTGGCAACAATAATTGTTGAGCAAATTTCAAAATTTCTCCATTCACACAGTGACATGTGGCAATGACAGCTTGCAGTCCAAGCTTTAAAATCCTCCAAATGAGAGGATTCCATGTGGCACAAATGAGTGAGGCACTACTTTCCATGTCATAACCTAGCTTGGCATCCAAACTTTATACTAAATCCTAGCTTGGCAAGCAAACCTCTTTTAGATGTCTTAGGGTTGCATTGGACTTAAGGAGGTCCAAATATTACCTTAGATATGCTAAGTTATTTTATTCTAAACCTAATCTACTCATGGCCCAAATAGAAACCAATAATCCTATTCTACTTGGCCCAAAATAAATTCCCAAACTACTCTGTACATTATTTACATATAGAGGTCTTGTATTTTTTATACTCCAAAAACTCTAAAGTGATTTATTCAAGGTTGAAATTAGGCCCAAAAGACTAATTGAAGGTCCAAACAGACTTAAATAGACCCATAAACTCCTGATCAATCATCTAGCTTTATAACCTCTTTAATCTTATCTATAATTTTTTAGATGGATTTTTTTCACTCATATTCGACCAAGATAATAACTCCTATATTCTTTTCAGAGCACCTATTTTCGAGACTATAGGTCCTAACGCAATGATAGCACCTCTTATTCTAACATATTCCTCATAAGGAAGGTTTCTTATTCACCTATTTCTTAAACCCTCATGGTACTCCCTTGTTTTTGTGATCCCTTGTTGTGTTTAAAGAATCCCTCCTTACATTACTATCCAAATTGGAGAAGGCGCTAACCTATTCCTTTGGAACTTTCCACACGTGTTGTGATCCTTGTTCCTCCTGAATATTGGAATGGTTAGGCCTATATGAATTAACACTTCCTTGTTTGGAATCTTTCATCCTATCTTCCATGTCTTGGGCAATCTCCACGGCTCTCATGAAATCTTTTGGATCATAGGATCTGATTTGGTTTTGCATCTTTAGTTGTAATCCTGCATAAAAATATATTAACAGTTGTTTCTCAAACATATGTAGAGTTTATGACACGAAAACCTCAAATTCTTGAATATATTTATCCATCCTTTCATTTTATCTGATACCCGCCAATTTTTCAAACACTATGCTTCGTTCCCTACCTTCAAACCTCCCTATCAAAGTCATAATCAAATCTTCCCAAAAAGAATTCTTGGATTTCTAGTGCCAAAATTTGAACCAATGGTTATCATTTCCCTCCATCCTATTAAAGACCAACCTCAATTTCTCCTTAAAAGTCACATTTTGAATTTCAAAAGAAAATTTAGCCCTAGATATCCATCCCGGTGGAGTTCCATCCTCCTTTCCCAAGGTCTCCATTCACCTTCTTCCTCCTCATCAAATTGTGATCTTGGATTGAACGTTCTTCCTTCTTTTCTTCTTCATTGACCGAATTCTCCCTTTCCTTCCGCAGCTTTTTCACTCTATATATCCTTCAGCAATTCTTTAATTTCTTTCATTTCTAGCAAGTTATCTTACATGCTAGTTATACTAGTTTTCAATTTTGCAATCACCTTTCGTTGTTCGGTGGCCCACTTTTCCAAATTATTACCAGTTTTCAATTCTGCAATCACCTTTCATTGTTCAGTGGCCCACTTTTCCAAATTATTGAGATGATGTTCCATGCTTGCCCCTTTCTCTGTTGGGATCTGACAAATCAAACCAAACTGTTACATGCCTTGTTAAGAGAAGAAGGAAAAAAAGAATATCCTAAAACAGAAACACACCAATACTTCAATTAGTGATCTTATTTCCCTATAGAGTGCAAAAGAATAGAGTGTTTGTTTATAAGAAAACTACTTCCCTTCACACAGGACAATTCTTATCAATAAATAACAAAAAGAACTCTCTTACCCAGTCAAGTTTAATTAAGGCAACTTTTATGGAAAAGCCCTCAATAGTTACATATTTAGATTTTTTTTCTATCCTCTCACATGAGAAATCCTTTTGCTTTACAACTTTATGCTTCACCCAATATCATTGTATCCTACTTCTTTAAAAATGGCTCTAGTTGCTTAAAAGTGGAACAAAGATTAGAAAACATAACCAAATAAATACAAGACTAGCATACTCCATTCCAAAGAATCAAAAGTTAGAAACTTGTTGATAAGTTCTCATGTGTTAACTAAGTTCATTGGCATTTAGTTTTAGCCATGTGAACTTCGAAAACGTTTCATTATGCAGGCAACAATGACCTATAAAATTTAAAATAATTGCCCATAAAATAAGAGATATATTTTATTATTGAGAATAGCTAAGAATTTTTTAAAAGAGATATTGATATATACTTTTAAGTTTGATTCCATCAACTTAGAATACCACGGTCAAGTTTTGAATTATTCAGACAACCTTGTACTAATCAAAATACAAAATTAATTATTTTTAACAAAAGTGAAGATATTGGTCTTAGTCTTGCCAAGGTTGGTTTCTGAGTGAGCCGGGATTGACACTTGCCTTAAACATGCTAAGGTTGAGCCAAAGTTAATACTAACCTTAGTCTTGTTAAAGTCAATTTTGAGACGAATTAGAGTCAATATTGGTCTTAATTATTTTAATCTTACTCTCTAGTTATATTGGACTTGATATTAGCTTTAGTTTTAAGACTAGTTTCCAACCAAACAGGATCAAACTAACTTTAATTTTACTAAGATTATTGTTCTATCAAACTGGGATTAATACTTTTATTTCTCTTTTAAGATAATGGTCCTATAGAAATATTAGTATATAAAATAAAATCTTTATTCAAACAACCGACCTTCTTAAAATTGTATAATCATGAGATTGTTATATAAAAAATATCATTAAATACAGTTACATTTTATTTTAAAAACAAACAAAGTATTTAAATAAAAATTACATTTGAATTTAAATACCACAATATATTTCATAAAATGTTTCGCTAAAATAAAAATATTTAAATTGACAATATTTTTAAAATTGAATAACGCAATATGCTGTTAAGACAGATAAAATATTTAAATTGAATATATATTTAAATATGAATAAAATCATATATATTTTGTGAAATATTTTTTAAAACAATCAAAATATTTAAATTGAAGACATAGTTAAATTTAAATAACACTATATTTTCTAAAGTATTTCTTAAAAAAAGAAAAATATTTTAAATTGAAGAATATATTTATATTTCAAATGATACAATAAATATAAATATAAATATAAACATAAATATAAATATAAATATAAATATAAATATAAATATAAATATAAATATAAATATAAATATAAATATAAATATAAATAGAAATAGAAATATAAATAAATAAATATATATATATATATATATATATATATATATATATTATAAAATATTCACTAAATTCATTTTTTAGTTTTTTTAGTTTTTATGAAATCAATCATTGGATTATCATCTTAATGGATAATTTTGTTTATAACATCCGCATAAAAAATTTTATGGTGTGGTTTTTTATTTAAGAATAAGATAATGATTCTAACATTAGTAGACTAAGTCTGGAAAATACAAAAGAGAGACAGTAGATATACATAAGAAAACATTTCATGATTGTGAAATTATAAAAAAAAAAAAATCCTTTTTTTTAGTTAAAAATATAGAAACACTTAAAAATTTGATCATGCATCAATAGAGGAAAAAATAGTTTCATTCTCTCAAAATATTGTTACATTAAGGTTTTTAATAAGAAGAAAGACTTCAAAAAATGGATTTCACTGAGTCATAATGTTTTGGTCTGAAGTTTAAGTGGCTTCATATTATAACATTCAGAATGCAATCCTTATATTCGTATTGAAAGAGTGTATTTTATAAGTTTTAGTTAATTGTTCAACTATTCTGTAAAATGTAATTAATATTATGTAATTCTTAAGGTTTGTATTTTTCTCCATCAATTTCAAGTCTCATAAGTATTTTTGTAATTTTCATCTAAAATTTTGGATAATTTTATTGAATCTCTTTATTAATCTGACTAATATATATTGAAACGAAGTGTTAAATAAGTTATATTTTTTTAATAAGATACCTACCTACACATTTTATAATAAAAAATAACACTTCCTTTGTTTCAAGATGGTTATGTTAAGATGAACAAACACTTTAGTCTTTTCTTAAAGCTATAGCTAAGTATAACATCCCACAAAATTAAAGCTTCTACTATAATAGCTAAAGTATTAATATCATGTGTATCTCACGGTATTTCATAGTTAACATGCATCAAAATTATATAATAAAGCTAAATTGAAATTTCAAAACATATTTACAATATCATATACAAGTTTTTCAAAATATAATATTATTCCTAATAATATCCTTCAACCTAGATGATCTCCCAAAGATCCATCTGCAGTACTATCTGCTCCCGTGTCAAGACACGATCATCACAGATAGAAAATCAAACACAATACAACTAAGAAAAGGGTAAGCTAATCAAATTTTAACAAATCAAAAACATTCAATTTCATGTATCATCACAATATAAGAATCTAACACACTACAAACATGACTCTACTTCCGGAAGACTCGTGCATTGAATAGACCCCGACATATACACCTGTCATACATCTCCAAACTGTGAATCCACACGGTCCCCACACAAATGAATCATCAATCATGTATGACAGGGTTAGTCCCCCTGAGACTTTTCTGACCAGCTATATTTCAAGCTGCAGTCACCCAGTTCAGACCTCCTTCGACTCTCACCACCTAGTA
>Ga0099825_1003320_pt1 | contig 21388 bp, 4 predicted proteins | sample SiratroredBW_FD_76838 | JGI IMG/M metagenome (GOLD analysis project Ga0099825, IMG submission 76838) | Root nodule microbial communities of legume samples collected from California, USA - Siratro red BW | ecosystem: Host-associated > Plants > Roots > Nodule | place: USA: California | collected... | reverse complement strand
CTTTAATATATATTATGAATTATGAATTTATTTAAACACAAGAAAATTAGAGAAAGTTATAATATAGTTATATAACATATAGTTTTGTGATGATAAAAAAATTGAAATGTAAATAATAAGTGATGGTAACTTATATATTTTTTTAAAAAATAATTAAAAATTAAGAATTTTTTTAATATTAAACTTTATTTTTAATATAAAAAATATATATATATATATATATATATATATATATATATATATATATATATATATATATAATGTTATGCAGTTGAGTTTTAGATATTGCCATGAGTGAAAGATTATGTATGTGATAGGATGAACCACTAGCTGAATAAGTGTGTTAGAGTACGCGGTTTTCAGTCTTGAGAGAAGAGAAAAATGAAAAAAGAAATTAATTAATTGAAAATAATGTGTATTGATCGATAAAAGAGTTGAATACAAATGGATTACTCTACTAACAAACACTTAACTAATTTTATCTCCAATAAAGTGCTTATCGTGTAAGTGCATAATGTATAAGTTCATTTTAGGATTTCTTGATAAAGTCTAATAGGAAAAGGGATTAAGAAGGTAAAGTGATGTAGGATCTATTTGGATGAACACTGTCTTCGTTGAGGATGTTGGGACCTCGAAGTGTTTTCTCGGGGGAGGTCTTCATCAGTTTTGAGGCAGAGGATTAAGTGGTTTCGGTATTGTCATGTTGGTGGCAGTGAGGAAGGTGAACCGAGGGTTTTAGTTGGAGGTTTGGACTCCTTCTTCGACAAAAGGTCATAGTGAGGGGGGAGCATAGAAGGTAGAGCAAGACCAAACACTGTGGGAGTCCTAACGGAAAAATGCTAAACCACCATGATCTGAACATGGTTCTGATGATTGAAATTACTATACACTAAAATGAGGACTATTTTATCAGTTACATATAAGTCTTAATGTCTAAATTTAGTTACTAATAATCCTATAAAAAAGTAGGAACTACACATCCAGAACATTTAATGTTATAATATTATATCCAAAAGCCAAATGCTTAATTGTATTTTAAACAAGGCCTATATTATTTTTAAAATCTAGTAGGAGACATGGTTAAACTATTTTCATAAGTATCCTAGAGAACTTACTGAATTTAGCTGAAACAACTATGGACTTACCGTATTTGTAAGATATTTGTACGAGATCTTTAAATACTTATGCAAATGTTTATCTCATTAGATAAGTCTAACTACTTTGTAATAAGCTCTTCCAAATGAACCCTAAAACACGTAAGTTATACAAGTTTTTGAGAGTTCACATGACTTTTTGAAATGACCTATATTATGTGATTTTAAAAAGCTTCTAACCTTGACATCCATGCATGGTTGTTTGACCCAGATTTGTTGTTATCATGTTACAATGGCTTTCTTGTTAGCTACATCCCCATATATGCATATCTCTTTTATGTTATATGTTAGTATAAATATATAAGAGATTCCAATATGATTGACTTTTTTGGTTATTACGTACAATGTTGCAGGGAAAATCTATGTTTGGTAAAGATAGGTCTAACTATGGGATATGCTTGTGAAGTCAAGTATGCTGAACATACAGCCACTATTAGGTGTTTGTGCTTGGACAGTAAATTAGGAGCAGCTCTTTGGCTTCGGAGGAAAATGGTTCTGAAAGGTGTTGTTCCTGATGTGTTTACCCACAACCATATTGTAAATGGGCTGTGCAAAATTGGTTTTCTGCAGAAAGCAGATTGGGTTGTTAGAGAGATGTTAGCATTTGGTCCTCGTCCCAATTGTGCTACTTATAACACTTTGATTAAGGGCTATTGTGCTGTTAATGACATGGATAGGGCTTTGTTTCAGTTCTCCACCATGTCCAATGCTGGGGTTCTGCCAAACAGGGTTACTTGTAATATACTGGTGCATGCTCTGTGTAAGAAAGGTCTTCTAAAGGGAGCTAAAAGGATGCTCGAAGAAATATTGAAGGATGATGACGACAAAGATATAACTGATTTAGTGACCTCTACTATATTTATGGATAACTACTTTAAGAAAGGAGCAATTATTCAGGCTCTCAGTCTTTGGAATCAGATGCTTCAAAATTGTTCTAAAGTTGATGTTGTAGCCTATAATGTTCTTATCCATGGACTTTGCAAGAGTCTACAGATGAACCTTGCATATGGATATGCATGTGAGATGTTTAAGAAAGGTTTACTTCCTGATGTTTTTACTTATAATATTCTTATTGGTGCTCTTTGCAAGGAAGGTAAAACTAGTGAGGCTTGCTATACCCTTGGAGTCATGTCTAGTATGGGAATTATGCCTGATCAAATTACATACCAGGTTGTGATTCGAGGTCTTTGTTTTGATGGAGAGATTGCTAGAGCAAAAAACTTGCTTTGGTGTATGTTGAACAATTTAATGGTGCCCAAGCCTTTAATATGGAACCTACTAATAGACTTCCATGGACGATGTAGTGATCTTAGTAATGCACTATTTACAAGAGATCAGATGCTAGCTTTTGGTGTTCACCCGAATGTATTTACTTACAATGCTTTAATTCTTGCACAAGTGAAGAGTGACAATTTCTTTGCTGCTTGCTCTATGAAGGAAGAGATGCTTTCAAGAGATCTTTTCCCTGATGTTGTTACCTATAATTTATTGATAGGTGCTGCCTGTAATTTAGGACGTCCTGAGTTTGCTCTTCAATTACATGATGAGATGGTGCAGAGAGGGTACGAACCAGATTTAATAACTTATACTGAACTTGTTAGGGTGTTCTGTATCAGAGGTAAGATGAAAGAGGCAGAGGAGGTATATGCCAAAATACTAAAATGTGGTTTATTAAATGACCATGTTCCAGTGCAGATTCTATTTAACAAGTACTGCAAGATGGAGGAACCAGTTAGAGCATTTAACTTCTATCAAGACTGGTTAGAAAGTAAAAGGGGTAGTCATCCGTATTAAATTTGACATTCTGCCTATGGCTGTAGACATCATGAAGTTTCAAGTTCTGGAACAGAGCCACTTATACTGAAAATTCAAACAGTGTTTTTCTGAAATTCGGACTTCAACTGAAATGTTGATGATAGCTCTTATGAGTAATGAATGCTTCAGGTGAGTGTTTTGACATTTTATCCCACACAATGTACTTCCGGTGAAATAATTGTGTCAGTGTCAGCAATCCAAACTGTTGCTCAATGTTGTACCTGAAAACTTTAAGTAGATTTTTGGTTGATTAGTGGACCCCTTTTATGTGCTGGCTACTGTGAATTATTATATATAATTATATACTCTAATATTGTTTAAATGAAAGTGGGCGGTGACATTTAACATAATGCATGTGCTGTTTGGAACTTTTGTTTGAAAATTTTAATTAAATGCTTAACTTGCATTGAAGTTTAGTTGTTATAAACCATTCACTGAGGATTAATGACCTTCCAAATCTCCTGCAAACTCACCATTTTTGTTAGAAACAAAGTGTGGAAAGTATACTCTAGGAGGAATACAAAAACATAGGTAGCGGTTGGGTAGTTGGTGGATTGTTTGGCGGGTGGTTGGTCTTTTTAAAGACCAACCGGGTTTAGGGAGAGGCAGTTTTTGGATATTTAAAGAGTATACTCTTGTTTTGGCAAATCGCACAAACTTCCTTCTCATCATTCCTTCATTATTTACAATTCTCTTTTTGAATTAATTCTTAGTGATTTGTGGGGTCTTTCACTTGTGTCATCTACTATTAACTATTCTTACAATATATTCTTTGTGGATGCTTATTCGATATTTACTTGGGTATCTCTTTTAAAACACAAATCGGACGCTTTGTTCATTTTCCAACAATTGCAGTGTATGGTTGAATTGCAATTTATTACAAAAATAATGACAGTGCGAACTGATTGCCGTGGTGAATTTTTTCCTTCTCATGATTATCTCATCTCTCATGGTATTAATCATAGAATTATATGTCCTCATACATGTCATTGGAATAGCACCATTGAAAGAAAACGTTGTCACTTTTTTGTTGAAATGGACCTTACTCTTCTCAGTCAAGCTTCTATTACTATGACCTATTGGGACCATGCCTTTCTTACAACAATATATCTCATCAACAAAATACCTTCTGCTTCCATAAATTTTGGTGTACTATACACTTCTTTTCAAGATAGCACTTGGCTATGGTTTTCTCATACCCTTTAGATGTGCTTGCTTTCCCTTTCTTAAACCATACAATTTGCATAAACTTGATTTTTGTTCTCAAGGATGTCTCTTTCTTGGCCATCGACTTATCACAGAGGATACCATTGCATATCTCCTTCTGGCAAATTTTATGTATCTAAAGATGTTACTTCCAATGAAAACAAGTTTCCCTATACTGAAAATTTTCTCTCACCGTCCCAAATAGCTATACCTACTATTGTACCTGTTTAGATCTCATAAGCTTCGTCCTCAACACTTATACCTACCACTACACCTGTATAAATCTCATATGCTCCATCCTCATCACCTTCCTCGACTACCTCCTCTCCTTCTACGTCTAATTTTGAACCTAGTCAATCATCAAGACCTCTAAACATTCATCTTATGCAAACTAGATCCAAAGTTGGTACTTCACAAACTCGTGTTCATCCTATACTTCTTGCCTACTTAGAATCTACTACAACAAAACAAGCTCTTCTTGATCCATAACGCTTTCATGCTATGAAAGACAAAGCTTTGCTCTACATAACAACAATTGGTCTCTCATTTCGCTTCCACCTCACAAAACAACCATAGGATTAAGGAAAATCTTGATGGTACTATTCAAATGTATTAGGCAAGGTTTGTTGCAAAGCACTTTAACCAACAATGATTTTACAGAAAATTTCTCTCCAAATTGTTAAACCTATTTCTATATGGATTGTTCTTACTTTTGCTCTGACATGCAAATGGTTTGTCTTGCAATTAGATTTTTCACAATGTTTTTCTCAATGGTTTTCTTGATGAAGAAGTCTATATAGGTCAACCCTTGTTTGGAGGCTTTACATGGCCCTTTATGGTCTAAAATAAGCTCCTTGTGCTTCGTTATATAAACTCAAAACTAGTGACTAAATTTTGGGTTTAAAGATAGCGAGTCTGATCCATCTTTGTTCATTTACAACCATGCATCATGTGTCGTCTACTTATTTAGTATATGTTGATGACATTATTATAGCATGCAATTCATCCTCTTTTCTTCAACAAATTATTGGGCAGTTGGGTTCAGTCTTTTCTCTTAAGCAGTCTGGTAATCTTGATTACTTTCTTGGCATAGAAGTGTGCCCTTATTCTGATGTATCCTTGATTATGACTTAGTCTAAATATAAATATATTAAATATTTGCTTTCCAATACCAAAATGCTGGATGCTAAATGTTGGAGATTCTATATTGATTAGATATATGATGAAATTATGGTACATAAATAGGTGTAAGTCCTGGCCTATAAGCTGATTTTGTAGGATTGAGTTAGACCTAAATTAATTTTCTAAGATGGTATCAAAGCCTATCATATCGAGGTTTATTGGGAGTGTCACTCACTATCGGATCATTCAAAAATATTTATTCCTATGTTGAGATGTCCAATGTGTGAGGGAGTGTGTTAGAGATCTCACATTGACTAGAAATATGATCAAATTATAGTCATAAGTAGGTGCAAACCCACTTTAGAAGCCAATTTTGTAGGGTTGAGTTTGGTTTAAATTTACTTTCTAAGACTAAACCTATATTTTCTCCTATGGTTTTGGGCTAAAAACTATTCAGACAGAGCTTTGATGTTGCGTGATCCCTCCTTCTACAGGTCAATAGTTGGAGCTCTTCAATATCTTACTATTACTCGACTTGGAATATGTTTTCTTGTGAACAAGGCTTGTTAGTTTATGGCAACACCTCTTCAAACTGATTGGGTGGCTATAAAGCAAATTCTTTGGTATTAAAAAGACACTTTATACTATGGTCTTCAAGTTTGTTCTACTACTTATAAATCTCTTACTGTTCAAGCCTTTTGTAATGTGGATTGGGCTGCACATCCAGATGATTGCAGATCCACCTGCAACTACTCACACCCCCACGTCAAGAGCTGTGAAGGCATCCGTTCAGCTTCAAAGGCTTTCCTTGACCCATTAATATGCTCAGTTATCATAGCAGTGCCGTTGTCCCACTACAACACTGGTGTTGTCCCACCACAACATAGTTATTGTCCTGCCACAACTGTATAACAACTGTCCTTTTCTTCCTTTCTATTTGCTCTTTTTTCAGCACCACCCGTGTTCTCCAAAATTATTATTTTCTTCTTCTTTTCAACCCCTTTAACACCTGATCATCTATTTTTAGTCCTGAACTTGGTGGTGTTTTTATTTGATTGTGTTGTTATTTGAATTTCTAGACTTACAATTTTTAGAAATTATATGACTATTTTTCATCATTTTTGAATTACGATTCTATTTTTTTGTCTGCTATGCTGCTGCTATATTTTTATAGAGGATTCTTGGGGTAGCCTATATTTTTAGTTATTTGATATTGATAACATTGATAATTATTGTGAAAAAATTATGAACTAGATCCAAAGAGCATCTAATGACAAAGAAGGGCAATGTTGGATCTTGCACCAAGACTCCAAAATATGTCAAAGAAGACCTTTGGAAATTATTTAGAGAAAAAGAAGTCACCTCTATAAATCCTATAAATAATGCGGCTGATGGTGATAGGGAAGGTGAAGATGAAGTTGAAATTTCTATAGCTAGTAATGTTAAGGGGAGAAAGAATGGTGGTAAAAGGCTTTTGATATGTTTAGTAGAAATCTAGCTCTTGCAATGAAGAAGAGAGAAAAAGGAGAAACTAAGACAAGCTAATATCAATGAGGCATGTGACTTGTTTTTGGTCCCAAACATGCCTGTCATTTAACCTTCTTAGATTGAAGAGCTTTGTAACTCTTGGTGAAACACTCGAGCACTTTCATAGAAGTTATTGTATGTGTTCTAAATTGCTTTAAGTTATAGTGTTTAAATTTTAAGTTGCTTTTGATGTAATAGCTCAATGGTGGAAAAATTATGGTCATGCAGCTTTTGAACATGCAAAAGCTAGCAATCAAGATTTTAAGCTTGACATGTAACTCATCGAGATGTGAGTGAAATTGGAGTGTATTTGAGCAATTAATATTTATATTTAGGCTACTTTCATTTTCAATTTTCTTTTGTAGAAAGTAGGAAGAAATTTATTAACTTATTACTTATTCAAAATGCAGATCCATTCAAAACGGAGAAGTAGATGTGACAATAAAAAAAATGCATGATTGATTTACATCTAGTATCACGGAAACTTACTCAAAGATACAATATTAGAGATGAAATTGTTGATCCTATTGTATTCAATGACAATGGGTGGTTAGTGAGACAAGTAGATGATGATAATGATAATGAAGATGAGGGGAATGAGTTGGTCCCAAACATGCCTGTCATTAACCTTCTTAGATTGAAGAGCTTTGTAACTCTTGGTGAAACACTCGAGCACTTTCATAGAAGTTATTGTATGTGTTCCAAATTGCTTTAAGTTATAGTGTTTAAATTTTAAGTTGCTTTTGATGTAATAGCTCAATGGTGGAAAAATTATGGTCATGCAGCTTTGAACATGCAAAAGCTAGCAATCAAGATTTTAAGCTTGACATGTAGCTCATCTAGATGTGAGTGTATTTGAGCAATTAATATGTATATTTAGGCTACTTTCATTTTCAATTTTCTTTTGTAGAAAGTAGGAAGAAATTTATTAACTTATTACTTATTCAAAATGCAGATCCATTCAAAAAGGAGAAATAGACGTGACAATAAAAAATCTAGTATAATGGAAACTTACTCAAAGATACAATATTAGAGATGGAATTGATCCTATTGTACTCAATGACAATGGGTGGTTAGTGAGACAAGTAGATGATGATAATGATAATGAAGATGAGGGGAATGAGTTGGTTTTTGACGAAGATTTCACTCCTAATTAGAAGTCAATAATTTATACAAGGAGAAAATCAAGCAATAAAAGAAAGTAATCATCAAGTAGTGGTATTGTTATTGGATCTTCCTATACTTCCAAGAAAGATCCTGGTGCAACTTCATCAACTTCATTTCAACATGAATTGAATCTTGATAGCCCTCATTCTGATTTTAAAGAATTTGAATAATTACTTAACTTTCACCAGACTTGCTTTGAAGGGGAAGAGGAGGAGGGATGTGCCCCATTGGATAACATTGAAGATAATTAGGTTGGGTTTGAAGAAAAGTTAGATGATTAGAAATTTAGGACATTTGGCTTATGATTTGTTATTTTCAGTCTTGAACTTGAACTTAGTGTTTTTTTTTATTGTTATTTGAATTTCTAAATTTGCTAATATTGTTAATTATATGTTCTTTTCATTATTTTTCCATTACAATTATATTTTTGCATTTTTTTATTATTTATATGTATGTATTGTATTTTTTTTTTGTCTGCGATGCTTCCCCATAACCCCCAATCTGACTTCTGAAATATTGTCATGTAGAGTTTTTGGAGCTGTCAATACTTTCTGTTATCTGATATTAGTGAGAAGACTGATAGGTTATCTCTCTTTGCAATGACCTGGTCCTGCGATGATATCTATTGCTGTCGATAAGTTATTTTCCTAGTTCAATTTTGTCACTTCTCTGTGTATCCATCGCATAACAAAGCAAACTTTTTGACATCGTGTTTAATAATACTCGGTGGCTTTCTATGATTTGTGCTTCTTTTCATCGGTGGTGTTTTAACAATATAGCTATCTAAGTCTTGGCAATAATTATCTGTATAAATATGTTTAAACCAAATATAACTGAATCAAAAGTGATGGAATTTGTACATTCAATTTTCGAAGTGATGACTTGTTTCTTTTTACTTTCTGAACTCAAGAAGCAGAAAGTTGTGAATTTTCCTGTTCTGCAAGCTTCATACCTGTCTATAGAATTCTTGATTATTCATTCATCTTTGTGTTTATGCTAATGTAATATAACTGTCATTATATATTTTATATTCAGAAGGAGCAATTGGAAGAAGTGCTGCTTCTCCTCTAGTCGGAGTTTATCATAACAAATGTCCACAAGTGTACCAATGAGAGGCTACCAGCACAACCCGACAACTGTTGCATTTGTTGGTAATGTTGAAGGATTCAAACTGCAACTTTAGGTGGGTGTGCTTGTAAATGTTAACGACGAGTCTGGTTTGGCCAGCATATTTGCTAGTGATTTTTTTATTGGTGAATAAATAAATAATAGGAATGTACTAAAATGTAGCCTTATTTTTATTCTGTATTTGATAATTTACAATAGTTTAGTTGCAGCCACAAGGAAATTTTTCACCAAGGAAAATATGACAGCGAGGGGTTGTTTTCTGGTGGCTGATAAATTTTTTCTTCATCTTGTAATTATTGTTATATGTTTACTTATTCTGAAAATATCGGAATCATGAGACGAAATGTCTATGCTTTTACTCCGTTTGATTGAGGTTTGGAAGTTGAGAAATTGTACTTCGAAAACAGGCCTTAAAAGCTGATTGAGTTTGGCCTGCTAAAAGAATAGTGGATAAACTATGAACTATGATTGTTTTCTTGATCTTCAGTTAGATTTAGAGTTTCATTTCACAATCTGCTTAGTAAATAATTTTGTTAAATGATCGTGTTTTATCAAAATTAAGATCCAAATTTGATTGAGGAATAACACTATCAGAATTGATAGTATTATATGTAAATTTTTGTCTGCAAATTACATCTGTTATAGATACACACTAGCTTTCTGTTATTCTACTATTATTTCACACCGTTTTTTTTTTCTCTCTGAAGTAAAAGTAACCTTCTAACTTTTCGGGTATTGACAAGTTTTTCTGTGAATTCAAGATTGCAGGATTATGGCTTGATATTTTGCTCGTTTCGTGATACGAGTTCAGTTATCATTACAAGCTTGAAATGATTCCTGAAAGCGCCTTTCGAAATACTTCAAAGCTTTTGTAGAGGGGAGGAACAAGGTCCTACTTTAAATATCTTTTTTCCTTTCATAATATGTGAGGATATTCAATAAAAAAAGGCATTATATATTAGAATGGTAAAGGAACGGGTCCATAAATATTAGCACTCTCATTCCATAACAGAAAAATGTCTTATACTTGTTGGGTACTTGTTAGGTGGATATCAATATTTTTTTTTAAAATCTATAGATATTTATGAATGTCTACAAATTTCTTGAAAAATAAAAAATTAAATTTATTTCAAAATGAAGCTAATTTATAATTTTTAAGGATTTTAAGTTTTAAGTTTTAAGAGAATAATTTAAAAGGTCACGTGTAAATAAAATTGCATTGTAAGTAAAATAAACTACAAAGAAATCATAGATATTTTTGGATTTTAGTAAAGTATATATATAAATTAATGTAAGTACTTTTTTGGGTAAGGATATAAGTTTAGTGATATCTGCCTCCATACTATTAAATCAGCGGATAAAATATATAATTCATTTATCGGGGCATGTCAGGTTGACCATACATTTATTTTGCGGTCTTATAAATATGAAAATTTTCGCTGTTTGTTCTAGAATGGGAAATTTTAAAGTTAAAAAAGATTTTTTAATTTATAATTTTAAAGTTATTTTCGATTTTGAATTGCACAGTTTGAAAGACTTCCATTATCTTAACGATCTTCTTCAACAATATTTTCTTTAAGTAAAAGACCATCATTTCAACATTTGAACACTTCGTCAGTGATTTCGTCATTTCTCTCACTGCCGCAACATCCAATCAAGGGTTATGATTATCGAAAGTGACCTTAGCTTTGACCGAGGAGGTCACATGGCTCTAAAAATTTGAAAGTTATTTTTGATTTTTACATTGTACAATTCTATTGTAATAAAAAATAACTTCCTGGAATCTAGATTTTTTTTAAATGACTTACAGATTGTAATATAAAAGTAAAAAATTCTTCTAAATTGTTATTTGAAAGCTTTTTTTTTTAAATTGTGTAATTTGAAAGATATTTTTAACTTTTGAATTGCAACATCAAAAAAGTAAAGTGATAATTTTTATATTTATGGAAGTGTAGAAAAGATATATGGAGGTGTAGGAAGAAATGGCCATATATGGAGATATAATTGGGTGTGTAGAATTTTTTTTCCAGTCTATTTCTTCCTATACTTCCATACTTTCTAAATAAAAATACTGTTTTACTTTCTTCATCTTTTTAGTTACATTCCTTTTCACTTTTTTAATTAGATTGTATAATCCTAAATAAATTAAATAAATTTTTTATATTTCGAAATCTGGAATATAAAATATTGTATTTTATTGTATACTTTAGAATACGAAAAATTATATTTTAAATTGTACAATCTAATATATATATATATATATATATATATATATATATATATATTTATTTATTTATTTATTTATTTGTATAATATATAATACAAATTTTAGAAAAATATTTTGATATTTGTTTTTGAAGAATAGAGATGCAGGAAGAAAACATGGAGGTGTAGGAAGAATTGCTCTCTCGCCACATACAATTGAGGCCCATAACAAATTTATATTGGCATTGAAGATAGTGATTTTAACAATTTGTCATAAAGTTGAAAAAAAGTCATATCTTTGGTCAAATCTAAAAAGCTTGCCACTCGCTTTCTTTCTGTTGAAAAGTAATCACACGGAAACAAATATAAGGGCGGTGTAATTTAGATTAAAGTACCAATTTTTAATTATTAATAACAAGGTAGTGTTGTTGGATAATTATATAAATATTATACATGCACATGTTTTATAATTTAATCCAATATATAGTTAATATAAACCTGTTTAAATAATATAACAGAAAGTATATACGTTTAATTATATATTTAGTTTTACATGAAGTAATGTATAACATTATTTTTTTGTTACAACTCAAATGTTTCACTGGGTGGTTGGTTCGTATGTTTGAGTTACGATCATGTATGATGAAAAAACTTGCACTAAAATACTAGTAATAAATGTTCTTCTAACATACCTTTCTGACATATTTTTTTCATCAACTATTTTTTTTTTTTAAGAAATTATAAAGTTTTGTGCTTTCTATTTTTCATTTAATGAGTTTCACTAATGGCTTTATAAATTTCAATTATTTTTAATCAATAACTAAATATGTTGGAAGATGTACGACAGAAAATGCATTGTCAGAACACCTCCTTTCATCATATCGTGAATTTACTTTATTATTCGAGCAAATTTGTCTCAAGGATATTCATGGTCTAAACATTTTTTTTATGTTCCTAATAAAATTTGCATTGTATCATATTAAATGGTTTTCTTGAAATTGTCACATCAAAATTTAAGGTAAATGATATGTATACGTTTGGAACAACTAAGGAGGGGACAACACTACGTTAATTCTAAGGGGACCATGACACCCATTTTCTTTTTTTTTTCTTTTTTTTTTTCTAAATTTTTAGAAAGAAAAAACTTCTCAAAAACCCAATTATAAATCGTCAAAAATATTCATAAAGTGATCATTGCTAGAATTCTGAATATTCATAAAGTGATCATTGTAACATACCTTTTATAACAACAAAAGACATAAAAAAGAGTAAATAGCTGAGTTTTGAAAAATAGACAGACCGAGCTTGAATTAGGGTTTACAAAACCAAAAATGAAAACATTATAAAACATCATAACATCTTAAAAATCTCTCTCTCCCTCTCTCTCTCTCACACACACACACACACATATATATATATATATATATCACTTAGATTAATTTGTTATTTAAAAAATATATTAAAAACTTCTAAAATAATACTCCTAAAATATAACTTACTAACTTATATGAACTTACTTTGTAGAAGGAATAAGATTATATATGACTATAAATTTCTTAAAATATACTCTAAATGAAACTTGTTAATTTCTTTTTTCTCCAAAAATAAGTGAGTGCATGTTAGTAAATTATATATATATTAATGATCAAAATTCAGAGAAAAGACATACCTCACTCCTTAATTTTTTTTATCGTAGGACTAATTTATAATTTTATTCCTCACATTAAGAAAAAGTTCTCACTTAACAATAGGCCTGTCATTTATTTATTTACTTTAAAAAAAGTATTGTTTCTTCTAAAAATAAAAAAAAATAATTAACCTATACAGTTTAGATTACAAAAACCCTAATTCAAATTGAAGCTCACTACCTTGAAGATAAGATCGAATGTTTTTTTTTTTTTTTTTACATGCAATGTTATGCCAAGAAACCAAGTGCCTAGTCTATTGAAATTGAACCACACTTTCTTTTGGTGATGATAAGATGGAATTTTCTTTAACATGAAAAGCGATGCATAGGAAGTAGGAAACAACCGTACCAAAACCATGTTTCATAGGTCTCTCTATGCATGCAGAAATTTGAAAAGGAGTGAGTATATAGGTCGTGGTCCATCTTCCTTTTACACAGTCACTCAAAGCTTTTCGATTTGTATTCAGTTATCCTCTTTCTCTTCCTTCCATCATGCTCCTTCTTCTTTCACTTTTTCTTTTCAACCAAGGAAAAGCCATGTTTTAGTTAAAAAGATATATATGTTAAAAAAAATTGGAATTGTGATGAATATAAGTGGGAAGTTGAAAGTCTCACACTAGTTGGAGATAAACGGGATGAATAATATGTTTGAAAAAAATCTCATAAATTCATTATATTAATATTTGAGTTAAAGGTGATGTCAAATCTTTTATGTGTTGGTTTATTATTTATTAAATAAATTTTTTTTCAAATTATGTATAGATTCTCTTTGATATGTCCATTTGAAGAATTTTACAAGAACAAAAAATATATAGCGAGTCCCAAGTGAGATATTAGAATAAATTTATGACTGTCTAGAGAAAAAGATATGTATCTTTTTATTGTGATCGGGAATTGACAGATAAGCTCTACTCCGACAAAGAAATATGATTATAAAGCGATATATGCAACAAATGAAATTTCTCATGATGAGAATAAGAACTAGGGAAGAAAAAAAATACTTATTGTTAGATTTTAAAGTATTCTTATGATATTAGGATTTCAAGTTAAACTATTACTCAATTAATGATTTAAGTGATGGTAGAATAACAATTGAAAAATCATGTTTACATGGAAGGATTATCCCACAACCTCCACTCCTAAGAAAAATCTCCAAATGTACAAATAGGTATGATGTGTTAGAGGAAATGATAGAAAAAAAGAAAAATAAGAAAATGGGTGGAATTATAGGTTTCTTGTTTAAAAGAGGATATAGTTATTTGTTAGTAGTAATTCTATTTAAAAAATAAATACATTTCTAATTTCTTTTTATAAGTTGGATAAAAAAGTTAAAAATGCTTCTTTCAAAATAAATGATATAATTGATTTAGTATACTTTGGAGATAACTTCGTTAAATATTAATTTTTCAAAAATATTATTTTTCTAAAAAAATCAAAGTTAAAATTGTAATTTTGATGTTGAGAGTCATACATTAATTAAAAGTTAATGAAATGACTATATAAAAAAAATACTGACAAAATTATTCTTTTAAAATTAATTATTAGACGTGACATTAAATTTTTTATATAAATTAACTCATGATCTATTAAATTCAAAGTAATATTTTTTTGTTAGATAGTAATTCTATTTAAAATAAATATTCTTCTAAACAATTCTTTTTATCATTTGGATATATAAGATAAAAGGAAGTAACTGGAAACAAAAATCTTAATGAATTGGTGTATTTTGGAGATAATTTCGTAGATAATAGATTTGTAATTTTTATTTTTTTTTTAAAAAAACCCGAGTTCAAACTTCAAGCAAAATCGTTTTCTTAACGGAAAATAACGTGAGAAGAATTCCAATAACGGAGGCGTTTGAAATATAAAATAAGAAATAAAATTGAGTTATTAGTGTTAACTGAGATAAGAAAGTATAAGTAATATATAAAATATGTTTGATAGTTTTAATTAAAAAACGTTTGATTATTATTTAACTTTTTAACTAGTTATTCATTGAACATTGCTCAATTAAGTTTATAAAATAGCAATTTTTTTTTTTCTTGTTACCTTGGATTCAATTTTAAAGAATACAATATATTTAAACGGTTATAAGTTTAGTTGACAAATTTAAATAATTTTTAAAATAGTGAAAACTTTGTATATGCACTTTTTTTTAAAGCAAAATTAATCAATTTCAATAATATATATATTATATGGTAGAAATTAAATAACTATTTAAACAAAGAATTTAAAACACAAAAGGAATTGAACTACTTCATTCAAATAAAAAATAGATTTTTTTTATTGAAGTAACTAAACTTCCTCACACTAATAACAATTCTTATCAAAACCCTATGCAAAAATAATCTATTAATGGTTAATCTTAATTATTTATAAGCATAATGAACAAGAAAAAACGTGCACCTTTGAGGTACAATTATTAGCATTACTCTCACTGATATATCACATCTGCAAATCCTCCCAAAAACTTTCGAGAATCGCATGAACTGTAGCTGTTGCCTCCGCCAGCAGATAAAGAACACACTTTTCTCAATCTGTCACTGTGATCTGTTAGGAAAACACCTTGTGAACAGCTCCAAAATCTGTGTTCAATTTTCATACAATGTGTCGGCGGAGAAAATTTACACCACCAACACCAATTCATGTAACATGTTCTTAAGACAGTAGTTATCATAAATTTAGTATCTGATATATAATAAATGATGATGAGAGTCTGTGTTTTGATGCTTACTTTCCGTAAGTTTATTGGTATATTTTTTTGTTAAGATGAATTAGTGTATACGAGGTATTGTTTATTTTGAAATGTAAAACTCTGTTAACAGTGTTTCGAAAGGTTATGAAAAAAATGTGTATTTAAATTGACTTTAACTTTGAGAGATCTCACATCACATCATCGATTAAAGATAAGACCTTTCAATAGTTTATAAATGGGTGCAATCTTACCCTACAAGCTGGTTTTGTAGGTTGAGTTAGGCTTAAAATCTACTTCTTGATATGGTATCAGAACCTATCCTAAAACGGTTGTTAGGCCTATCGAATAACTTGCTATCGGATCAACCTTAAACAATATAGTCTCACCTACAATGTGAGACTACTGGGTATACTAGAACAAGTCCCCAGTTGAGGACTAAAGAAACAAGTTTCCATAGATGACGCTAATGACATCGTTAGAGTCAATTACGATTTTGTCGTGTATCAGATAATTAAAGAAAAAAAAGTGTATTGGAACTAATTTTGACCATCAACTCTTATGCGATATAAGATTATTCAATCTACCATAATATATATATATATATATATATATAGTGATAACAAAAAGTTACAAAAGTGTTCAAAATAATGTGTCTCTATCCAACTAAAATTCACTACCTTGGAGTCATTGAATCTAGGGCACATATTTCCCACAAAGCCTAAAAAGTCCCTTTCTTATTGGTCTGCTTTCACTGAGAGATTCCATTTTTGTCAAAGAGCACACACACTCTCTCTCACCTTTGTATAATTTTCACAATCATGTGTGTGTGCATCAAAAAAACTGTTGCACAAGTGAACTTGGACACCCCATTATGAGCAAAAATGGACCCTATACAGATTTGGCCTGGCCTTCAGGTGCTGACTTATTGCAACTCACACTCCCCTCTTTGCTAGTGTTGTGCAACTGGTGCTGTCGGGAGATCAACTCTGTGCATGCACACCAAAAGGGTAACCCTAAAATAAATATATACAATATTATGCCAATGAAATTATAATTTTGGTGGCTGTTGAAGTGCATTTGTGTAAGTGTCACCACCAAGAAATTATAGATTTTTCATAACAGCAAGTCTTACATAAAGTCATTTCAGATAGATATATCAAAGAAAAAGCTTGATTGCATTCTCAGAATCGTATTATGATAATAATGAGTGGTCTAACTCATAAACAACAGTGTTTTACATTTTTTTTTTTCACAGAGAAGTGTAAGGAATTTTATTATTTATTTTTTTATATTTTTCAGGATGTGTCATGGAAGAAAAGTTAAAAAAAAAAATTAGAGTACATTAATAAATGAAAAAAATTGAGTAATAAAATAATGAAATGATAATAGTTAAATGATAAAATGTATATTTATTTTATTTTAAAAATATATAATTAATATACTAATAAAAATATTAAATAATATATAGTTACTGTTACATGTGATATCAACTATTTAATATTATAAATCAAATGAACTAAATCATAATTAAATTAAATTGTGGTGTTGTACTCTTAAAATCAATTTCAATTATAACTTTTAATCCATTAATAAATTTTCGATCCTAGCATTCAACAACAATATAATTAATTCTAATGTAAAATTATGGATCCAAAAGTCAGAAACTATGAGAATTGACCTACGATCCTGAAGTGTGGAGTAATATAAACATTTAGGTTCAAGAACTTATAGAGAATTGTCTTCCATATTATCTTTTTAATATTTTATTGTATGTATAAAATAAATCGTAAAATGAGTATATGATTAAATATTTTAATTAATTATCTTATTAATATCATATATACAAATATTTATTTAAATTACATTTTATGGTCTATTTTAATATATATATATATATATATATATATATATTCGTACTGTATTTCTTTATTTACATGTTATAAATAATAAATTATTATTTACGTGTAATAAATAAGAGATTATTAATATATAAGTTCTTTTGATGGTTATACTCGGTGTAGATCTTTGTTTTATAAGATTGAGATTAAAAAATTACAAAGTTAACTTTTTCTTTTTTTCACTTTTGCCTTGTATGCATGCTGGCTGGCAGGCCCTTCAACCTAGACTAAATGTATGATCATGTAAGTCTTGTACGAGTAGATAAAAATAGATTGATTCATTTGTCATTTTTATCTAAAGTTTCATTAAAATGAAATAAAAAACTTTAAACACAATTTTATCATATATATATATATATATAATTTTGACATTCTTGGTCTAAATCAATCCTAACAACTAAATCACAAAATAAAAATTCTCCCACACTTTTATTTATATAGACATAGACAATATTTTTTATGGACATGGTATCTCTGAGAATAATCAAAGCACGCCAAGAATATAATATATATATACATATATATATATATATATATATACATACATATATATATATATATATATTATTATATGAAATGGTATTGCATATGATTAGTATATGTGCAGATTGTGACAGTCGGCCAAACCTTTGAAGATGAGATTAGTTGCTACCACAAAGTTAGGTATACTCAGTCATTTCATTTCTCTGTGCTGCTTTTTTTTTTATATTACTTTAATTTCACAAATCAAAAAGCTTATTAAGTAAAAAAAAAAAGTAGATTAATATATAGATATAGTCGTCGGCCAATCCTTGAAAGTAAAATGGAGAAAGTTACATTCATGAATCAGGGAGATAATTAATAATAATTTTCTTAAAAAAAAAATATGAAAGAAAAGCACTAAGTTCCACAGCAACAAATGGGGGAAAAGCTTTCATGCATTGACTGTGGTTGTCCCATTTTGAAGAAAAAAGTAAAGATTTTCATAATTACTTGAAGACCATAGTGTCACGATGAAAAGGACACAATTCAAAAGTTTGATTTGAAATAATTATTACTAGTAAAAGATCAAAGTAATAATTAATATTATTCTCACACATGATAATGAATTACTCTCACATCACATATGAGGAACAAAGCATGTGGTTTTAAGCATTTTTAGTGATTAGCCTTTACTAAATTTGTGTAATTTGTAAACTTTATTATAGGTAGTAGATAATGCCTAGTGTTTGCACGAGTAGGACACTATTATCTTCATGATCCATGATTATGCTTTTGGTGGTGGACCATTAAGAACATGTAACATTTTTCTATATATGTTTTATCTTCATTACTATGGTGACTATGGTGAAAATTCATATGAAAATCTATATTTTTAGTCTTGTCATTGCAATTTTAGTCTCTCATTTAAAATAGAGATATTTGGTCTCTACATGTTTAAAAAAATCTGTAATTTTTTATTTTGCATATACTTTAGTTATGATCAATTATAATCCTAAGTTTAACACTGTAAAAATAATTTAATTGATTAAAATATAAGGAAAAAATAAATTTAACAAAATGGAAGATTAGACCAAAGTTGAAGATTTTTGAAAAAGAAACAACAAATGTCACCAAATAGATTATCAAAGTTGTATATTGAACAAAACAGAATCACTAAAATAATTTAAACTCAAATATTAATCTCATGTGAAACTTTCAATTAGATACTCTCGGAATTATTTTTTCGTATATTTTCTCAATTTATAATGTATTCGTGGGAATTAATTACCTAGTATTAAATAATTATGAAAATAGTTGTAAAGAAAATGTTGAATTAAAATGGGTTTGTTTTTCTTAAAAAATTGTACTATATATAATTATGATTAAAAATTATAATTTGAGAGAACCTTTTTACTAATTAGCCATTTCTGTTTTCTAATTAAAAATGGGTTTTATTTCTGTTTCGATGTTAAATTTGTTGAAATGAAATTGTTAAGTCAATAGTCGAATCTACAATATTGTTCGCTTTGGAATTCTGAATTTTAGCATAATTTTGTCTTTAAAACATATCTCAATAGGTTAAAAAAGAGTTAAGGAAGAAATCTGTATTTAAATAGACCTTAACCTAGACTCATAAGTAATATAAGACTATTAGATCTATCAAAACAATTTTTTATTTAAAATATAAATAATTTACTTTTTTTTTCCTTTTTTTAGTTTGTATATATTTTGAATAATTTGAATTTTAATCTTCAAAGTACTAATATACTTTAATAAATAACAATTAAAATGAGCAATTTTCATAAAAAAAAAAACATAAATGGATACCTTACAAAAGTTAAACCTTTGTGATATAAGCAAGACATTTTAGTCTAAAGTCCCATCAAATATGTCTTAGGTTGATAGGGTGATGATGGAGACGTTGATCCAAGAAAGAGGTGAAGTTGAGTAAGCACATACAAATTTTAACAGTGCACTAATACAATTATGATTACTTAAAGAAACTTTTCCAATTTGGTGACAAGATTGCTAGATTTAATTTTCTTAAACTTTAATGTACAGTAGTGGAAAAATGGCAATTTATAACAGTCTAACAAAAAGGGCATAAATTGAAAAATGTGTGGTAATATTTTTCTACTTAAAGAGTAAATTGTTTTTATCTTATACATCAAGAAAAATATGTGATATATATTTTTCTAATTAAAAGTAATTTTTTTACATTAGGTATCATATATTTTCATTTAAATTTTGAATATTTTTTCTTTCTCGATATTGAATTTATTTATGTTTGTGTTGAAGTCGAACGTAAATTTAAAATCTTCTATACCAATATTTGGATTCCACACAAATTTACATTATCCGTATACTTATTAAAATGTTACTTAACATAAAAAAAAATTATTTGACATAAAAGACTTCTCAAATTTTGGAATAAGAGTTTTAAAGTTAAAGTAGAGGTCTTATATTTTCAAAATTAAAAACCCCTTTCAAATTAATAGAGTTAGTATTTTTTGTTACTGTGAAAAAATATTTTTAAAGTTAGACCATATCATTATGGATCTGGATAGGTTTTTTTTTATAAAGGTTAAAAGACTTCTTTCTATTTATTTTATTTTTTATTATGTGTTAATCTAACTACTCCTTTTAAGGATGAGAAGAAAAATTGAATTAAATATACTTTATAGTAAAAGTTATAAATATGTTAATGGAGTATAATAGTGAAATAGTCTGAACAATTTTAATTTGTAGCATGAAGTGTGAACAGGTGACAAAGATTCTTCACTTTTTAGGTATAAGAAACATTGTGTGGTGCAAGTTATAAGTGGCGTACATATTAATATCAAGCTTTGAAATTCAAAAGAATTGAAGAACTTGCTAGAAACAATCTTAAACTTGTTAGGTAAACCCACAAATGAATTATACTAGAAAAAAAAAATATAAGGATCATAATCTTGTATATATGTATGTAAATATTACATTTATGGAGTAAAATATTATCTAAATCCTTTTCCACCTTATATTTTTTAAGCTTAAAAAGGAAAATTATCAACCTTATTAATTGGGACATATTTTTGAAAATAAAAACTTCATGTAATGCTAAGAAATTGAGGTTGGAATTTTAATAATTATACTGATTAAAAATGCTAATAAATTACTATATTTTTATCAAATATTAAGTAATTCAATTAAAAACAACACCAAAAACAGTTGCATGTCAAATGATGGTTAAACGTAGTTCTCACACACACACACACACATATATATATATATATATATATATATATATATATATATATATATATATTTATTTTTTTTTATTTTT
>Ga0099825_1003315_pt1 | contig 21415 bp, 12 predicted proteins | sample SiratroredBW_FD_76838 | JGI IMG/M metagenome (GOLD analysis project Ga0099825, IMG submission 76838) | Root nodule microbial communities of legume samples collected from California, USA - Siratro red BW | ecosystem: Host-associated > Plants > Roots > Nodule | place: USA: California | collected... | reverse complement strand
TATATATTATTTTTTTTTTTTTTTTATATTATATTATATATATATATATATATATATATATATATATATATATTATAAATACAAATATTTTTATAATATATATATATATATATATATATATATATATATATTCATATTTATACAATATATATACTTAATATATAAAAAATTATATTATTCTAAATATAGATTAAAAGTTTCATTTGAGTCGTACTATTTTAGAATAACTGGAAAATACAATTTAGTTATCAAAAAATTATTCAGGTTAATATTGAAATAGAAAATATATAGGAACTTTGGAGATGATTGTGTAACTAGAGGAATATTACATATATCTTACAATTTATTTTATTTTAAAAAAATAAAATAATTTATATTAAAACACGATACATAAAAAATTGAAATTTTGTAATTACACTACCACTTGAATGGTTTAAAATTAAAGAACTTCAAATTTTATTTCAAATGGAAAATGTTGAAAATTTTTATATTTTAAAATTCATCCGTACTTTTCTTTTACTCAATTTTGATGAAGACATAATCAATTAAATTAAGACAGGAAAAGTGTTGAAATGATTATTTTTTAATTAATATTGTTTAGATTTTTTTTATGTTAAGTTATATTTTGATTTAAATTTTTAAATATTTTTTTGTTGTAAACTGAATTTTTTTATTGATATATAGATACAGCCATTTTGTTTCATTTTTTTGATGTTTACAAATATATATTTTTATTATTTTTATGCACCATTTTTTAGTATTCCTTGAACATATGAAGGGATTGAAGAGTCTAATTAATATATTGAAATATTTGTGTACTATACATACAATTAGATAAAAAAAAATAGTAAGAAAGTCTAATTAATTAAACATTACAAAGAGAAATTTTTATTGGGCCTTGGAGATATTGGGCCTGAAGTAAACTGAAAGAGTGACACCTGAGAAGAGCAAAAGAGAAAGGAGGAAAAGTTGTTGGAGTTGCTATCCATCTCAAAACCCTAATCAGGTTTTCTTCTCACTATATATTCCTTCGCGAGACCCAAAGAGTGGCTTAGAAACACAAAAGCCTCTCGCAGAGTAAGGGAACTCGAAAACCCTAGTCATCTCATCTCTGTGTCTTTGTGTTCCTGTGAGAGAAAAAAATGGCAGAGGGTCTCGTTCTCCGCGGCACCATGCGCGCCCACACCGACGTCGTAACGGCGATTGCCACTCCCATTGACAACTCCGACATGATAGTCACGGCTTCGCGCGACAAATCCATCATCTTGTGGCATCTCACCAAGGAGGACAAGACCTACGGTGTCCCCCGCCGCCGTTTGACCGGCCACTCCCACTTCGTTCAGGACGTCGTTCTCTCTTCCGACGGTCAGTTCGCGCTCTCCGGCTCCTGGGACGGCGAGCTCCGCCTCTGGGACCTTGCCGCCGGCACATCCGCCCGCCGCTTTGTCGGCCACACCAAGGACGTCCTCTCTGTGGCGTTCTCCATCGACAACCGTCAGATCGTGTCGGCCTCTCGTGACCGCACGATCAAGCTGTGGAATACCCTTGGTGAATGCAAGTACACCATTCAGGACAGTGATGCTCATTCTGATTGGGTTAGCTGTGTGCGTTTCAGCCCCAGCACGCTTCAGCCAACTATTGTGTCTGCGTCTTGGGACCGTACCGTTAAGGTGTGGAACCTCACGAACTGCAAGCTGAGAAACACCCTTGCTGGACACAGTGGGTATGTGAACACTGTTGCTGTTTCTCCCGATGGTTCTCTGTGCGCCAGTGGTGGCAAAGATGGAGTTATTTTGCTGTGGGATTTGGCTGAGGGTAAGCGTCTTTACTCTCTTGATGCTGGCTCTATTATCCATGCCCTCTGCTTCAGCCCCAACAGGTACTGGCTCTGCGCCGCCACTGAGCAGAGCATCAAGATCTGGGATTTGGAGAGCAAGAGTATCGTTGAGGATTTGAAGGTGGACCTTAAGACCGAGGCTGATGGTACCACTGGTGGCAACACAAACAAAAAGAAGGTACTTTTTGATTTATTATTCTTTTGGATATGGTTTTGATTTCTACATTGTTGTTAGTCACTGAAATGTTATTGATTATACTCATGGGAGTCAAAATAATTGCTGAAAATTATGTTCATCTTTTGGTATGGATTGAATTGGATTATTTGTTTGGCTTTGAATTGTTATGTGCCCATTGTGTATTATCTGCAATTTATGAGATCTTTACAATTTGTTTGTGTTAAAAGATATGTTGTACTCGTGTAGATGTTTGCTATGTATTTTAGTAAAAGTTGTGTGTTTTATGGTCAATTTGTGTTCATAGAGAAAGTTTAGTTAACCATTGGAGAGGAAGTATATGTAATTCCACCGATACTGAAATATGTTTTTATCCAATTGGCTTGGAGTTGGAACAAATCTTATTACAAAACTTGTCTTATCAACGTTAGTAGCTATTACAGTTATGTTATATCTGAGATTTTGTATAGTAAGATATGTTTATTTGTGTATTGCGTGACTTTTGTGATGTTTTTAATTGGTGGGATTATTATGCAGGTTATCTATTGTACGAGTTTGAACTGGAGTGCAGATGGAAGCACTTTGTTTAGTGGTTATACCGATGGCGTGGTCAGAGTTTGGGCAATTGGACGTTATTAGGTTAAGGTGTTAGTGTTTTCAGATGCAAATCAGCTTTGAGTTTTGGGACAAAGTTACTGCTTTACTGTAGAATTGATTTTTATGTTCGAGACCGTGGCTTTGAGGCCTTTTATTTATTTTTGAAACGTTCGTTTTGGTTATTACTTTACATGGATATTTACATCTTGGTTTCTATCTACTAATATTATCTTTAGAAAATTTTCTGAGATATTCCAATTGAAAGTGTTACTCCACTTTATGTTCACTATCAATTTACTATACTTCCAATTGTAACTTCTTTTCTACAACTTATGCGATCAATATCCAAGCCTTAAACTAATTAGGTTATTTTCTGTCTTAATAAACCTTATTGCTCTAGCTCTAACTTCAGCAATGTTCTCAATAATGCCGAGATAGCTTTTAAGGAATTAGTAAAGAAAGTCCGTCAAAGATGGAAGTTCTTTGAGCTTCTGTTTCATTAGATTGTTGTTGGGCTTTTGAAAGGCTTGTTAGTTTCTAAGTTGTACTGCTTAAGTGCTTTTGTTTGTTTTACACGAGTGTTATTAATTAAATTCTCTGTTTTGGATTTGTAAATTATTTTTAACAATGAAAGGTCGACGTTGCATAGCATTGTAGTTAGATTGGGTGTTTTCCTCGTTTACTGTGATCCAGGTCTAAATTTGGTCAATACATTCTAATTTTCTATTTTTGTTGACGGGTATAACTAGTAAGGTATGATGAGAAAGTATGTAATTATGTGTTTTTTTTCAATTTTACTCTTATTTTCTCTAATGAAGAAATTTTCTCAGAAAAGTTTGGTTTTTATTTAAAAAATTTTAAATTTCTATACCCTCGTGAAGTTTGATGGCTCCGTTAATAATTTCTTGACGTTAAAGGTAAGTTTTATTTGTCTATGATTTTGCAAATGTATGATCTACGTAGTCTTAAGCACCAATGTCAGTTTTGTGTTTTTATGGAGAATTTAGATCATCATTATTAACTTAAATGTATCCTTTGAATTGATTCCGTTGGTAATAGGTGTTTCTAAAATGATTTTATTTATATTTCAAAGGTACATCTAATTTAGTCTTTTAAGTAAAATAAATAATTATTTCATTAAATAGATACATCATGTATAAAAGAGCATCAAGTAATTTTATTTAAGTGAAAAGATTCAGTTAAAATCCAAAAGTTATATTTCTGATCTATAGCAACAATTTTATAAAAGAAAAGGAAGGATGAAATAGCATACTGGATTATGAGGAATGCGTGGCATGTTGCCAACGAAGAAAGTTGAAAAGAATAAACTAACGGGCTAAAAGGCAGAGTAAGCACTTCCACAGAATGTGAAAAATTCGTAGAGTCTAAAACAATCCTGTTATAACCAAAATATTATAAATGATATTCCAATTTTGTCTGCATAGTAATTAAAAGTAGAATTATCTCTATGATAAATTCTTTAATATATATATGTATGTATATACTACTTTTAAAAAGAATTATGCAAGTAATTAAATTGACGTTGTACAGTGAAATATACTTAAAAGTAAAGTAAGATTCTTAAATTTCTTTTATAAAGTCCTTATATTGTGATAATCTAAGTTAATAATTAGTGAGAATTAAGTCAGCGAAAGGGGTAAATTTGGAAAATGAGGAAATTTTAGAAAGTTAAAACTAATTAATATTTCATAATATATTAACCTGTGAGTCTCTCAAAAGTTGTTGGGGTAAACATTCAGCTGTTTTATTCGGAGACGTAGCATTTGTCCTTTGAATTACCCTTTGGTTGTTGCTGTATCAAGAAAAAAGTATTATTGTTCCTTTGCTTAGGAGTATCAAGAAAATTAATATTACATGGCTGCCATGGATGGTAATCCCCTTCACACTTCTTCAGTATGCTTTTCTAGCATTCATTTGCAATCCTAGATCACCAATTTGATCTAAAATGATGAATCTCCTATCAGTTTACAAAGAGCAATGAATTCAAAAGAAACTTACTAATCATACCTGTTTATTTATAAACTATGTTTAGTTGTTTAATTTGTAGTTTACATATCTCTAAATTGTCTGTGGTAAAAAATGAAGACAGAAACATGCTATAACCATGATAGTCTGCATGTTAAAAAAAGGATAACAGAAAATTAAAAAAAAAAAATTCTCTATTTTTAAAGTGGCAAAACACCATTTTCTGAACAATGTAATGTAAATAAATTTTAAAGGCACATCTAAAGAAGATTTCAAGTAGATATAAGTCTCAAAAACTTAACCTATGCTTAATAGAACAATGCAACATTCCTACATCACATAAACACTGCAATGATAGAGTAAGAACAAACGAAAATAACTGCAGAATGCATGGAACTCACCAAAATTCAAGTACTTTGCAATCCAAGCACCACTAACAAATTAATGAAGAAACAAGGGAGAGGAAACCATTGAGTATTTCTGCAAGTGTAAAATACTCATTCTATTTAGATATTCTCTTAAAAAGCTATTCAATATTATCCCAAACAAAGGCTTTGCGTACTTTTTCATTGGTGATCACATTAAATAGATTAACAAACATACAAATCTGCATTCCAATTACAAACCAAACATTACAATCAATTTGGCCTCAAACAGGGGCAACCCATTGAGTATATCCTCCAAAGAAGTGAGGTTTTGAATGGGGAAAATTCATTGTCTGTGCTCTCTAATCTAAACACTTTTAACACAAAAACTCACTATCCATATTGATTCCCTGTAATAATGTACACAACAACATTCTTTTGACAATTGTGGCAACTATTAAAAATCTTTGGTATCATAAATTGGTTTTATCCAGAGCAAACCAAGACAAATAGTGATGTACACTGGTACCATCAAAGTCTAGAGATCCAAACTCATACAAAGCAGTTACTCATAAAAGGCAACAAGAAAATGGCCTCAACTTTAAACCGCCAATGTCATGCAGGGTGATTACCAAACCGAGACTTGAAATTTGAATGATAAGCATATTCTCATCAGTTTTGAACTTTAGAAGCCTTCAAAAGCAGGAAATTTGAAATCCAACAAATATTTTCCCACATTCACTTCTCTTCCAAATTGACCTTGATCAGTCAAGGAGGGGTTATCTTCCAAACACGGATAAAAGCATCCTCACCTGAGCTAACCAAACTATACTCATCGGTGAATGTTAACCCATAAACCCCACCTAAATGAGCACCCTTTATGGTAATTCTACCAGATGCGGGCTGATCAACTTCATATATGATGACACACATGTCAAGCGATCCTGTGGCAATCCTACGGCTATCAGGTGACCATGCAAGACAGTTTATCCTAGCAGTATGATACAACATGTTCTTAAGCTTCACCTGAAAACAAAAAAAAAAAGTAAGTGTTGAAACAGTTAAACAAGTAATGCCACAAAAAATTACTTCTTACACATCCAAAAGCAAAATAAGCACATTTAAATGTAATACTTTGGCTATCAAAGTTGCACTTACCTCACGGGAGGCACGGTCCCACACTATAGCTTCTCGGTTGAGATCCCCTGATGCAAACATTGAAACATCTGGAGAATAACGTATGACACTAATAGCACCCCTATGTTTCTCAAGGACAGCCTCTTCTACAAGAGTATCACCGGAAATAGAATATATGTGTAATTTACCATCCTGTCCACCGATAATGGCTTCACTTCCATCAGGTGAGACAGCAGATGCAGTCACAACAAACCCCAGATTAATGGTTGACACAATTTTTGTACCGCGCAGCATGACAACTCCAGAATCAATTGAAACTAGAGCTAGTTCAGGAGAACGAAGTGCAACACTCAAGTCCTTTGGTTGACTTCCTATATCAATTGCCTCTGCATCTCCACACTGATCCCCATGTAAAGAAACTCGCCTTATCTGGTTGTCAAAAGAGAAAGAAAGAGGGGCAATCAGAGGAAGAAACCCATGCATTGAAATTTCATACACCCAAAAAGACTATGAAGGAAAGAACTATGTCACTATTGCTGCATGGCTTTCTAACAACACTAAAACAGGTATGAAGATATCATACTGTAAAGAATAAACAATGATTTCTTAAATCCCTTACCAGGAACAATAGATAGACAGCACAAAAGATTATCAGTAAGCAAAGTTCATCGTTCCAGGTAACGCCAAGAAAAAATAAACTAAGATTACAAGAATATTAATTGAAAAACTATAACACCTCCACTTAGTAAAGCAATTGTTAATGTTACCATTTACCAAGTTCAGTTGACCACAATGGGGAAAATATGGTCCTTACATCATCAGTGGATCATAAGAAACAAACAAATACATTGGAAAGTAACAACAGCCTTCAATTTAAGACCAGAGTACCAAACTGATGAAGTAACTGGGCCTAAGCTTTTACAAAGGAACTCAACGAGAGCCTCAGGCTCCTCACAGAAAGATATTTTCCATAAGCAACGTGACTATCCAAGCATGCCCTTCGTACCCTTGTCTTCCTCCCTATATTTTCAGCTTTGGCCCTAACCAATTTGCCAAGTCAGTGAGTGTAACTAATTCTCCTATCTACTCCCAATTATTGCCTTCAGGAACAAATTTCCCAAATCAAAGGCTTCTTTGTACCTGGTGCCAAATTCAATAATAGTTCCAAGTCCCATTCCAACTATTTTCTAATCCAGCCCCATATCCTGTCAGAAACTTTACTACCACTATGGATAATGCCATATGAATAATTTATTTCAACACATAAAAAACATTATTTAAATGTAAATGACAAGCATAGCAGATTTTTTAATCAATGGAGGAGATGGAAATTGAGCAAACTGTAGCATAATTATTATCATTCATATCAGCGAAGAATATAAACAAAACATTCACCTTATTATCAAATCCAGATGTAACAATCTCTTCTTCTACAGCTACTAAGCATTTGATTTGAGAACCTTCCTTCCTTTGTACTTTTCCACTATATCCAATCCCTTGAATCCACTTAACTATTAAGCCATCGTAACTGCTAGACAAGAGCACTTTAGGGTTACTGCTAAGAATAGATAAGGAGGAAACATTTTTCATATGTCCAGAAAATGCTGTCGGGGCTTTATCAAGATCGCTTGCTAAAAATATGGATATTATCCCACCCAGAGAAACAGTGACCAGATAATCATTCAACCATAGGCACCCCACTAGCATATCTTCAACTCCACCAGTGCCAGGACAAGTTAAAGTTTTCTTCACCTTTCCGATATTGTCCTCTGATATGTCCCATACTTTTGCAGACTTGTCAGCAGACACAGTCAGCACCTATAGACAGCATTACAACCGTAGATCAGAGTGTTATTACTTAAAATGTGCATTGCAGACTTGCAGTGAAAAGGAGAAAAGACACTTGCACAAAAACAGACAAGTAAAAAGAAATGGAGGAAAAACCGAAAAATTCTGCAAAATACAGCAGTTTGCTTATTTACATGCTCAAAAATTTACCTAGCCCAACATTGAACTATGCAAATTGTATCTAACATGCCTTAAGGTATCTAGCAACAGTACAAGCAATCAAAACATGTATGACAAGACAACAACAAGAAGTAAATTGCAAAAGCTTAATGCTTTTATAAATTCAAACATACGCTTAAAATTTAACGTCTATACATATGAAATCCTTCTACCTAAGATGGATTTTTTTTTTTTTTTTCATAAAAGACGAGATAACAAAATAAACTCTAACAAAAAACGTGCATCAAAGGCATCACTTAAAGAACATCAGGGAAAAATGAAATGTATGTCTGGCTATCAAAAGTAAAAGAAAATTAACTTTCCATTTGTCACTTCATGTGTCTTACTTTATCGTATGTTTATAAGTTTACTCAGTATTAAAAAGAAGTGACTATAACAAAAATGTTATACAAACGTAGCAAAGTTTGAAGTTTTGCAATAAGTTAATTTTATAAAGAAAAGAAAGGGTTCAATCATTATGTATTCGGGAGAGGTGAAAAGAAGATATCAACTGGGAAAATGGGGTCAGTATGATAGATACCCCTTAGTTAAAAAAGAGTAGTTTGTTTGATTTTTTGGTTAAAGAAACGAGGTTTGCTGGCTATAAATAACATGGTAGGTAGGTTAAGAGGAAGTTATCTTGTTATCTGAGAGAAAATTGGAAGGTGCTACAGCCTTTTATCTTTTGAATTGAGGTTTACCCTATTTCTACTCAATAAGACACCAAATTTCCATCAAAGTACTTAAGGGAATAAGGGTCTTGCCATAAATACTCAGAAGTTAACTCACCTGTTTTCCATCAGGACTCCAGCTAACAGCATAAATACTTCCAGTATGCCCACCTTCAGAAGACAACTCACCAATCTTCTCTGCACTTTTTCCATCGAATATCAACCCTCTTTTGTCAGAACTTACACTTATAAATTTACTGCCATCTGGAGAATATCTTACACAATTCACAAAATTTGTATGATCCCTGTACATACCCGATTATCACGATATCAGTTCCAAAGACAAGAACAAACCAAAAGAGACGCACCACAAATGTCACAAAAATAAAATCCTCAGAGAAAATCAGGTCTAAATGATCATACATTTACAAATAATAGCAATATCCAACAGTTGCGATTCCATCTAAAAACCCTTTAAAGTAGCAAATGCTTTCATGTTTTTCAAAAGAAGGACTAGAGCACAGAAACTACTTTAAGAGAAACACTGTTCTCAGCTGTATCAAAAGATCATATTTATACACAAATGCACACCGTAAGTGATGCCTAAAATACCATTTTGTAGAGTTTATTTTCTCATAGTAATACACAACACATACCTGTGAGATAGCTTAAATCTAAAAGGAGGTCCCTCATAAAAGTTAACGAGAAAATCCTCTCCACAGGTAACAACACGAAAAGGTCTCGTGGGTTTATATGCACAACTCAAAACCCGGCGCGAGTGACCGTCAAATTCTCCAACATTAGTCCCCGAATCCCACCTTCATCGCACAGTAAACAACATTATCAACAAAAGAGATCTTAAAGTCAAACCAAGTCAAACAGAATAGATCACAAGCTTCGAGAAGGTTCTAGAAGTTTGTTGGGAGAACTAACATGAAAGCGCGGACGAAGGACTTCCCTTTGCCTTCGCCGCAGGCAACGATTCGGAGGCCGTCCGGAGACCACTGAAGGTCGTCGATGCGACCGGAGAGGACTCTGAACTCCTTCTTCAAAACGAAGTCGTTTCGCGTGCCCCAGATCCTGACGGTGCCGGAGGCGTCGGCAGAGGCGACCCACTCGCCGTTGGGGGAGAAGCGCGCGACGGTGGCGGGGTAGGCATGTTCCCCGTAGACGGAGACGTTAAGGGGGTTCTGGAGGCTCATGATGACCACCGATCTGGCGTTGGTGTAGACGATGGAGTTGGACTTGGCGTCGCCGGAGATCAGAATCCCACGGCCGCGCTCCGTCGTGGGCATGCACGCGTACGTCTCCTTCAGCTCGTGGCTCATCTTGTCTTCTCAGAGATTACTTTAAGGTTTCAGTTTGAGTCACAGTGAAACACAGAGAGAGCGTTGCAGAGCACGATGTTGTAACCGACCAAGCTCTGTTTCAACAACAAAACTGAGACATACCACTGATGTCTTCACTCGTCTTTTAAACTTCTTATGTTAATAATTACAGCAATTAAATAAATATTTATTCATGAATCCAAATTTCAGATCATAGAAGGTAATGTTTATATTTTAGTTTATTATTTCTTCAACAGGAGAATTTAGTTTATTATAATTTATTATGGAGCAAATAAACTATATTTTTCTAATTACTATCTTATAAAGGAAGATCACAATTTTTGTATTAATTGTTTTAGAAATTATATTCAAGATGATTTTTTTTAACAATATATGAACTAATTCTGATATTAACAAGGTTGATTAGAAAAGTCTAATTTTTTCTACTTAAAATCCTAGATTAGCCTTGGAAAATATGTTTTACGTTTATGAAGAAAAAATGTTATATTTAGATAAACAAATAAACCCTTATAAGAAGAAAATAAGAAAAAGAGAATTACTTAATCTTCGTAAATTGGAATAAACTTGCATATAACTCAGCAGTGTCAAGTTTACTTGCATTAAGATAAAATGAAACAACTTTTTATTAACAAATTAATATGATATTGTTATAATATGAATTTCATGTTCAAGTTTAGTCTCCTAATTCGATAAATAATTAAAACATTTTTATGAAAATAACTGTATGTATTTAATTATTAAAGGATATCCACTTTCTTAGTAGATAATAAAGTTTATCAAACCAACCTGTTGGGTTATTCCACCAAAAAGTAAAGTTGAGATGAGTCTAATTCATTTTGTCCCTCTAAGGCTGTTTATCATATCGATTTCATATTTGTTCTTCAATAACTTTTATTACTCATCAGCGTAAACTTTTAACTAATAAAAAATATTAATTTTTTTTTTCAACATTTTGGGTTTTCTTATGGTAAATAACATTCGATTTTAAGTATAGTCTGTTTATGCTTTCTTATTTATTTTAAAGTACTTTAAATTAACTAAAACATAAAATGGGAGAATATATCGCTTGACATAGTATACTCCTATATTGTTTTGTTTTGAAGATTTGTGCATTGTTTCTTAAAATTTTGATTTAGTTGCAAATATAATTTTATGTTAAATTTGATCGAAAAAACAAAAAGAAATTAAAATACATAAGACGTATAAAGAAAAACTACGTCAAGTTGTCTAATAACTCTAATCAAGTTCACAATATAACAAAATCTTACAAACACATAATCAATACAATATATATACAAGAAACCAATTCTTGAACTCTATAGATTAAATTTCTCCTTTACTAACATCTTGATATCACAGTGAATCTGGAAACAATCCATAACAACAGATACAAAATAACGGAACAACTTCACTCAAAACAAGGTAAGCACATAGAAAAGACTAATCGAAACAATGTAAGCACATCAGAAAAGACTAATCGAAACAATGATTTCATAATGATTCAGAGAAAGCTCCAATAAAGTTTTTTCAACTCAAGGTGAACTCTCTTAATATAGTATTGAAAAAAAAAATGATTTTAAGTTAAGTTTTAATATCGTGTTGACAGAATTTAAGATGCCAGAGTTATATATATTTTAGATTGATTTTAAACTGAGTTTTAATTAATGATTAAAACTTAATCTGTTAAAACGTTAAAAAAATTTAAGATGAGAGAGTTACACAAATTTAAAACTGTCAATATTAAAAAAGTTTAAGATAAAAGAATTATATAGATTTTAAATTGTTGATTTGAAAAGGATTAAAACTTAATATATTAATGTCACAAAAAATTAAAATATTATTTCAACATATTAAAATACAATAGTTCAAAATATTTTAAAATTTTAAGATAGTTTTATATATTAAAACCATATTAAAACAAAAAGGTCTAAACTACTCACGATTCCGAGTAATTTTAACTATTAAAGGGATAATCTAATTGATTAAAATTTATTTTGTAATTTTTTTACCTTCAAATAAGAATATTTTTAACAAATTAAAAACATCTTTTAATTAATTACAAATATTCTATCACCAACACACAAGTTATTAAATGTTTTGGAAAAGCCTTCTAAGAGTATTGTAAAATCAAATCACTGTAGAAAAACTTACACGTAATTCTAATCAACATAACACACTCTTTAAACACATTTAAGTCTTTAATCTTCAAAAATTACTCTTCAATCATCAAAGCAGATATTAGATTCATCAAATATAATACAAATTCAACAATTAATTTATATTTAATCATATAAAACAAGTTATATATATATATATATATATATATATATATATATATATATATATATATATATATTTTTTTTTTTTATTATTTTTTTTTATATATACACATATATTTTTATAAATATTAATATATAAAAAAAATATAAAAAAAATATAAAAATTTATATATATTTAAATATATAAAAAAAAATATATATATATATATATATATATATATATATATATATATATATATATAAACATATTTATTTATTTTATCAACAATAAACAATAAATTAAATAAAGATACTTAATGGATCTCAAAACTTATACAAAAATAAAAGTTGTTCATCAATTTTCAAAATTATACATAATATTTTAAAACCAGACTTAGTATAAATATATCATAATTATAACTTGATTAAATAAACAATTCGTCTTAAGGCCAATCATCCTAAAACTGATCAACGTAATATAGGTGACAACTCTAGGTTGATCTTCCAAAATTTGATCATAATCAATTCCACACTTTTTTTTTAAAAATAATCATCCCAAAGTCAATTACTATAATGTAGACAATATTTGCCTTAACGTGATTATCCTCTCTAAAATTAAAATTGATATTCATGAGTTAAACTAATCGTCTTAAATTTGATTTCTCCTTAATAACTACTTCTACACTTCTTTTTCAAAGTCTATCAATTTTCAAAGTCTATCAATACAAATGTATTTATTAAAAAATATTTTTTAAATAGCCATGTTTAGATCAATTAAAATGAAATAAGACATGTGATTGCAAACTATTTAAATATATTTTATCCGTATATATATATATATATATATATATATATATATATATATATACTAAAAATCAGAATAATATAACAAAATTAAGCATTATCAACTCCACACTCATGCTGGACACCAGTTATTACACCTGTAAAAATTTAAAACAGTGGTTTGAGATAGTAAAGAAGAATTCAATTTGAGCTAGTAGTAAATTAAATCAAATTATTTTATTAAAATTAAAATTAAGAAGGATATTAAAAGGAAGAATAAAAATAACAAGCATATATTTTTATATAACCATTCTAATTAATTTTGTCATTATTTCCAGTGACAACTCTTGAGAAAGAAAGAAAAGAAAAAAAAATATTATTTTTCAAGGGGTTTTAAAAACAAGTTGTGAAGTAAACATGCACTAGGTAGGTGTGACATTTGACATCAATGTCACCATAAAACTCCAATTTTGCTTGCAACTTTCTGAAAGTTAAAAAAGTTTTTAAGAATAATTTGATAGCATTATTCTTAAACAATTTGGTAGGCTATCTAGTTGGTGGATGTGGTTTCATTTACTCTTCAACGTCTTGAAATTCTTGTATCTACCCCTTTTTCTCTCTGCCAATATTGTGTACATGTTCAAATCTCTATGCTTGATACCTGAAAGTCAAGGTTGCTGGTTAGTCGATCTGCTACATGTTTCACTGCAATCACTCTCCTATTTATACACATGGCCATGCCAAACCTAATTACCACCTTCCTCTTCTCTCTGTGCTTCCACCTTTTCCAATACTCTTCTTCACCTTAATATTGATACCATGAAAGAAGCAACTGTGGTGAGTGGTTTTCATGCTTTCCTTTGTCAAGTGAACACTCTCTTGCTAGATTAATCTTTATCTCGTTGTCTGTTCGACCTTGAGTCCATATATAGGTATATATAACTTCTTATTTTTGTTTTTCACGACCATCCTTGTTGCAAAAAAAGTATTATGTGCAATTATCTTTCACTATCTTTTATTATACTGCAACTACTAGGTCATAATTTCTTTTGTTTTCTTCAAGAGAAGTGACTGAGAGAATTTTCTGATGCTTTGAGTTGGTTTTTAATATATTTTTCATCCCTCAGTGAGAACACAACATTATATGAAATATTATCTTTCTAAGGTACATGATCTTTTGTCTGATAAAACGCAAAAAAACATGCTGAAAAAGTTCTTTTGGGGTTACATGAAACGTTGAACTTTTTTCTCTGAGTTATGGTATGTATTCTCAAGGTCGGAAAGACAGCGAAATAGAGTTTCTAGCAAGACGTGTTTGCTTCACAATGTTTAGCATGAAAATCTTTTGCTCTCATCATTCATCTATAGAGTACTGCTGCTGTTGTTTAGTATCTACTCATGGGTACGTTGAATCTAACTCTCTTCCTTTCTCTTTAGAGATATCTCTCAAAGAAACAATTTTTTACAAATCTCTCAAAGAAGTCTTATATATATATATAGATCAAGGAAACCTTCAATATAGAAAAGTTAGGGTTTAAATCATGAATTAGCTATAAGATCTATATACCAATGGGAGATAACAATTTCATGTTTAAGAGAAAGAAGTCCTATTGGGTTTGAAAGAATGCAGTACCGAGATATTGTGTAGCATTTATTGGATAAATATAAACCTTAAAAAAATTAAATGAGGGTTTCACAAAGATCAAGATGTTTTGTATGAAAGGGTGATACACCAAATTGTGACAAAAACTGTATACAATAAACTCATTCTTAATTTCTGTCAAATTCATATTTATTAATTTTTAAATTACAATGTCCTATAAAAAAATGTTGACAATTGACACGTTTCTCCTTACATTTCGTATTGTGCATGTGTTTTTTTGGAACCAAAATACCCTTCCGCCATGTTTAGAAAGCACTTAAAAAGACCAGTGAACTAGTTTAGATGTGTCTGTGTTACTATCTACTTTAGGATTCATTTGCTGATGTTTTGGACGCAATTAAAGGTTTTTTTTTTTTTTTTTTAATTTTTAAAGGAACCATATTACAAATATGGTAGTTGTTCTGTACAAGTCTTTGAGTTTGCAAATGGAACGTTTTCACCTAATCAAAATTATATTCGTTTTGATGAATAATTAACAACAAATTAGGAAAAAAAAAAAACTCAAAAACATGCTAATCAAGATGAACAAACTTTTCAATTCGACACTGTTTTACTCTCAATATACATATCGATGTCACCTCATTTAATAGTACGAATGCATTAAGAGAATTAGAAACTTTCGAAATTCCATATTTGAATTGTTGAAAGGTTAAATCTCTAAAGAAAATGCATTTATATAATTTTTTCCTTATGTGAAATGTGGGTGTAATTGAGATTTAGTTATATTTAGTTGTTTTCTTTTTAGTTTAATTTTTTATTTGGTTGTTAGAGTAACTTTTTGTTAGTTCCATCGTTTAAAATTTTCATTTTCGTCCATAGAATTATCATTTTTTTAATCTCTTCGTCCGCTAATGTTGTAAATAGTTTTAGTCAACAATAATAAAAGAGATTAAAAATCGAAATTATAAAATTGAAATGAGATATTGTAAACTACAGGGAGGACAAGAAAAAAGTTGATACAACTATACAGATGAAAAGATTTATTAAATATTGTTAACTAAATAATATATATATACTTGACATGAATGGAGAGGAGATGAATAAATATTTTTTAAATAACTAAATTGAAATGCTTTACTAGTGTTGCTAAAAAAGTTACATCCCCTTTTATAAATAGATACTTGAGATAAATATAAATAGGAATAAACAAAAATGATAATTGTTTTGACAGTTTAAATATATTTGATATAATTTCAATCTTTATTTATCGTAAGACTATTTTTTTTAAACAGTTAACGTTTAAATATATTTGATATAATTTCAATCTTTATTTATCGTAAGACTATTTTTTTTTAACAGTTAAAAATAAATGAATAGAAAGGAGTACTTTTAGGATACTTCAACCCGTATACAACCTTATCCAGATCAGGTAGGAACACAGACCAAACTAAACCACAAACACAAGGTGTAAATTCAACAAAATACAATAATAAACAAGAAACCTAACTAGTACCACCAAGGGATGCAAGAGCCAATGTCACACCCACATACACTAGGACAACACAAAAGACATTGCAAAAGAAGAAATACTAATAGATGACAGCACAAATAAACGTGACAAAGCAACAAAGCTTATATCTCGGGTTCCAAATATATTCAACACTTGTGATATATACCGTCACCTCCAACCTGTTTGTACCTGCAAAACAACCAAACTCCTATCCACCCTACCCTCACTCTCCCCCGAATGCTCCTCTAATACACTAGGAAGATCTAAACTACATTATACCAGCGATTGAAGACACTTCAGTGGCGATAAGTACCAATCCGAATAAGAAAATGAATTTTTCGTCCACTTATACTTAAGTCATAACCAGCATTTTAACTGTATAACTAGCAAGTCCTCGAGACTAGGGCCGAATGCTAAGAACTAATCGTTCTAGATCCCCAAGATGGCAAAATCGTCGAGGAACCTCGGTCTAAGGAGTTATCAACACGATTGTTGGCGGATTTGTAGGAGGAGGTTCATCAGCCTTGGTAAGGAAAAAACATTTAAGGAGCGTGCAGGCAGTGCATCATACCCACACGATCAGACCCAGGAAGATGCCACCCATTACCTTCACAAACCGCAATTTTAAGGCCATTGACCCTAAGCAAGACGATCCAATGGTTATAATCATAACCATCCATGATTACGTAGTGATGAAGACTCTTGTTGAACAGGGAAGCTTGGTCGACATTCTGTACTAGAAGACATTCAAGAAGTTGAAGATCCCAGCCACTAAAATCCAACCTTACGATGATCAAATCGTAGGGTTCTCGGGTGAGTGAGTTGACACAAGAGGTTTTATAGACCTCTACACCAAGTTTGGAGAGCCCGGACACCAAAGTCGAGTCATCAAGATTCGATACTTGCTAGTTGACGCCAGTACTTCATATAACATCTTGTAAGGCTGACCCTCATTGAACCAACTCAGAGCCATTGTGTCCACACCTCATCTCACCATGAAGTTTCCATCCACTGGGGGAGACGTCATCACGATCCATGTCGACCAGAAGACAACAAGAGAATGCTACGTAGCCAGCTTACGCTTGGAACCCACGAGACCTGAGATCGAAAAACACAGGAAGAAGGCGAGGGGGAAAGAAGAGCGCCAAAGCGTAAACGTGACTGATATGGATCTAAGAACAAATCATGCACGAGTGGAACCCGGAGAAAACGTGGTTCAAATAGAGTTGGGGGATAAGGAACACTGCACGAAGTTAGGCATCTCCTTGGGAGAAAAGGAAGCTGAAATGATCTAGCAAGTTCTCGTCCAAAACGTTGACATGTTTGCGTGGCAGCAACAGACATGCCAGGAGTCGACCCTGAGGTCATGACTCATCGGTTGTCAGTGTATAAGGACGTGAAGCCCATAGCCTAGAAGAAGAGGAAACAAGGAGAAGAAAAGAGAGAAGTAGCGAAAAAGGAGGTAGATAAGTTGATGATCGCAAACTTCATCAAGGAAGCCAAGTATACTACTTGGCTTGCTAACATTGTAGTGGTGAAGAAGCCTAATGGCAAGTGGAGAATGTGCACTGACTACACAGATATTAACAAAGCATGCACGAAAGATGCCTACCCACTGCCAAGCATCAACAGGCTGGTAGATGGAGCCGCAGGACACAAGATGTTGAGTTTCCTGGATGCATATTCTGGTTATAATCAAATCAGAATGCATCTTAGGGACAAAGAGAAGACCGCCTTCATGACGGAAGAGGCGAACTATTACTACAAAGTCATGCCGTTTGGACTAAAAAATGCAGAAGCCACATACCAGCGACTCATGGATAAGGTGTTTCATGGTTTGATTGGCAGAAATGTGGAGGTATATGTGGATGACATCATCATCAAGTATGATTTGTGAGAACATCATCGTGACGACCAAGTTGAGGTCCTCGGAGCATTGCAAAAGTATAATATGAGGCTAAATCCTGAAAAATGTGTGTTCGGTGTAGAAGGCGGAAAGTTTCTAGAGTTCATGCTTACACACAGAGGAATCGAGGTAAATCCAGACAAATGCCAGACCATTGTAGAAATGAGAAGCCCAAAGAATGTTAAGGAGATTCAGAGGCTGGTAGGGAAGATGACGACCATGGCCAGGTTCATCCCTAGGTTGGCCGAGAAGACTGGACCAATAATCTGCCTACTCAAGAAAAGAAGCAAGTTCGAGTGGAGCAAAGAATGTGAGGAACTTTTTTTACAACTCAAGCACTTCATGGCGACTCCACCAGTAATTCAAAAACCAGCCCATGGCCAAGCTATCATAGTGTACCTGTTAGTCTCAAAAGAAGCCATTAGCTTGGTACTCGTCCAAGAGGCTGACCAGAAGTAAAAGCCAGTATACTTTGTGAGCCGAACACTCCAAGATGCTGAAAGGAGATACCAAACAATTGAGAAAGTGACACTAGCGCTAGTTCACATCGCTAGGAGGATGAGAGCATACTTCCAGAACCACCTAATTGTGGTCAAAACTGACTACCCTATCAGAAAAGTATTAACAAAGCCTGACCTCGCAGGACAAATGATAGGATGGTCTGTGGAGTTGTCAGAGTTCGGAATCACCTCCGAACCAAGGGGTCCTATATAGTCCCAATGCTTAGTTGATTTCTTGGTTGAATTGAGTCTAGAACCAACACAGCCCAACACCCAGTGGATTATTTACGTAGACGACTCGTCAAACACCAAAGAAAGTGGAGCCGGGATCATCCTTGAAGGATCGGCAGGATTGACCATCGAGCAATCTCTGAGGTTTGATTTCAAAACCACCAATAACCAGGCCAGATATGAGGCCATAATTGCAGGTTTGAATCTAGCAAAAGAAATGGAAACTGAGGAGATTCAATGCAGAAGTGACTCAAAACCGGCAATAGGCCATCTGACCGGGGAGTTCTAGGTCAAGGACGACATGATGATCCAGTACTATCAAAAGGTGCTAAATCTCCTCTCTACCTTCAAGGTTGCGAAGGTAGAACACATCAAAAGGGAAAATAATGAAAGAGTTGACTTGCTAGCTAAACTTGCAAGCACCAAGAAAAAAAAACCACTACTACTCAGTCATACAAATGACAGTCTCAGCACCAAGCATAGCTATCAAAGAGGAAGTCATGAGTATTGAAGAAGGCAAAGAGTGTTGAATGATCCTATCATCAAGTTTTTAAAAGACAGTGCATGTGAAGAAGCCAAAGAGGCCACCATGAAATGAAAATGCGCAAGGTATATGCTGATAAGAGAAGAGTTATACCGAAGAAGCTATTCAAGACCACTGCTGAAATACATTAACAAAAGTCAGGCCGAGTATGTAATTGTCAAATTACATGAAGGTATTTGTGGTCTTCACTTTGGAGGACGCAACATGGCAACCAGAGCACTAAGGGTCGGATACTACTGGCCAACAATGGAGAATGATGCTACGAAGTATGTGACGAAATGTCAAAAATGCCAAGAATTTGGCAATATACTAAGGATCAAACTCGAAGTTTTGTACCATATGAACTCCCCATGGCCCTTTGCTCAGTGGGGAATTGATATCATTGGACCATTCAACCTTGGGAAAGGACAATGTAAGTTTCTTCTAGTTGTTGTTGATTATTTCACTAAGTGGATAGAGGCCGAACCCTTGGCCTCTATCATGGCTAACAAGGTCCAGTCCTTTGTATAGAAGAACATAGTATGCAGATTTGGGTTGCCAAACACTATTATTTCGGACAATGGAAGGCAATTCATTGATCAATGACTCCAGAATTTCTACAAAGGATTGAGAATTTGCTCCATCACCAGCTCTGTGGAACACCCACAAACCAACAGGTAAGCTGAAGCTGCCAACAAGGTCATCCTGAATGAACTTAAGAAAAGAATGAGATCTGTCAAAAGAAGATGGATTGAGGAGTTACTAGAAGCACTATGGGCATATAGATGCACTCTACAATCTTCAACCAAGGAGACTCCCTTCAGCCTCACTTATGGCTCAGATGCTATGTTGCCAGTAGAACTTGGAGAGCCCAGTTTGCACAGGGAAATTTTCGATCTAAAGCTCAACAGAGAGAGTCTTATGCCTAGCCTAGACCTAGTTTGTGAACTAAGAGACGAGACGCGAGTGAGAGAAGAAGCAAGCAAGAGAAGGGCTGAGAGGAAATATAACTCCAAGGTTAAACCAAGAAGTTTTCATGCTGGAGACTTAATATGGAGGATGAGAAGTGAAGCAAGACAAGGAGAAGGCAAGTTCTCTACCAACTGGGAAAGACCATTCAGAGTCCGACAAGTAGCAGGCAATGGAGCATACCACCTTGAGCACTTATTTGGGAAGACAATACCAAGGACTTGGAATGCGTCACATCTCAAATTCTATTTTAGTTAGTTCATGTTTTTTGAATCTGATGTATTTCAAGAGTACTTTTTCCTAACTCAGTCTTTTTTCCCTAAAGAGAGTTTTAACTGAGAAGGTTTTAACGAGACTCTATTTCAATGAAGTTATCCAGTTATTTTATAGGTCATTCTCTTGACGCACCTAACAAGGCCAAGAACACCTCGGTCTCAACTCGAAAACCCAATCAAAAGCAAATGGTAACAAGGCCGAGAACACCTCGGTCTCAACTCAAAAACCCAATCAAAAGCGATTAGTAACAAGGTTGAGAACACCTCGCCCTCAACTCGAAAACCCAATAAAAAGCGATTGGTAACAAGGAAGAGAACACCTCGGCCTCAACTCGAAAACCCAATCAAAAGCGATTGGTAAAAAGGCCGAGAACACCTCGCCCTCAACTCGAAAACCCAATCAAAAGCGATTGGTAAAAAGGCCGAGAACACCTCGCCCTCAACTCGAAAACCCAATCAAAAGCGATTGGTAACAAGGAAAAGAACACCTCAGCCTCAACTGGAAAACTCAATCAAAAACGACTGGTAACAAGGCTGAGAACACCTCGTCCTTAACTCGAAAACCCAATCAAAAGTCATTGGTAACAAGGCAGAGAACACCTCAGCCTCAACTGGAAAACTCAATTAAAAGCAATTGGTAACAAGGCTGAGAACACCTCATCCTCAACTCGAAAACCCAATCAAAAGCGATCGGTAACAAGGCCGAGAACACCTCGCCCTCAACTCGAAAACC
>Ga0099825_1003313_pt1 | contig 21423 bp, 9 predicted proteins | sample SiratroredBW_FD_76838 | JGI IMG/M metagenome (GOLD analysis project Ga0099825, IMG submission 76838) | Root nodule microbial communities of legume samples collected from California, USA - Siratro red BW | ecosystem: Host-associated > Plants > Roots > Nodule | place: USA: California | collected... | reverse complement strand
TAGGCAACAAACTCAAAAAAATATTAATTTTTTATTTTCTTATAAAAAATTAAAAACAGCAATTTATTTTTATTTTTGGAGTCCAGTTTTTTCCGTTATATTTTCTCTCTCTTCCATGTCTCATCCTTGGAATCAGAAGCGCAGATACTTTTTTTGTATATAAAGCAAGCAATATTAGCATTGGTTGCCATTCCCTTCTACTTTCCCTCCTCTTTCTTCAAACTCTTTCTTTTTCCACTCTGCATAACACAGATTCTGTGTTGCTTGTGCTCTTCTAAGCCACCTGCTTCTGCTACAAACAGTGCAAAAACGAAAAACCATTTCTCAGTGCTCCGTTTCTCATTGAAGAGAGTGATAAATAGGAAGGTAAAGAGACCCCATAGTTGAGAAAATGAAGTACGTGCTGGTGACTGGTGGAGTTGTTAGTGGCCTTGGCAAAGGTGTCACAGCCAGTAGTATTGGTTTGCTTCTCAAAGCTTGTGGACTTAGAGTCACAGCCATTAAAATTGGTAACCTTTTCTTCATTTTCTTTGTTTTTTGTTTTTTTGTGGAAAAGCAAAGTGGATAAAGCATGCATGCTTTTTTATCGACCAAACTTTAAATAGTCTCCCAGTTTTCTTGTCAAAATTTTATGTCTTCTTCTCAGGTTACCTTTTTTCCTTTTCTTTTCCGAGTGTAAACACAACTCAAATCGTGTAAGGTTTCAAATTTACGGATATTGCAGAACACAATTGTGGTTGAAACAGTGGTCATGGATGGTTTATATAAAGCTTTGCATCTAAGCATGGACTATTAGTCCTCTTTGTTTTCCACTTTGAAGGGGTGTTGCATTCTAATTCTGGTCTCACTGTTTCCTCTGCCATTCAGATCCTTACTTAAACACAGATGCGGGAACAATGTCCCCCTTTGAGCATGGAGAAGTGTTTGTGTTGGACGATGGTGGTGAGGTACACAACTTGCTCTAATTCACTAATTCACCATCCCTTTTCATGTTAAGGACAACCCCAAAAACGTATAAAGAAAGAAAGTTAATTCAAGGAAAATAACGGTGCCAACTTTACACAATTTGACAGAGAAGGTTGGCAGATTTATCAGAAGTAGTGTGTAGGAAAATAATGAAACTTGACTTGACCCTCTTTCTGTTGTAAGGTGGACCTGGATCTTGGAAACTATGAGCGTTTTATGGACATCAAGTTGACCCGTGATAATAACATAACTACTGGGAAGATTTACCAGGCAGGTTCCTTAGATTACAACGCAGATTTTGAAGATCATTTCAGATTTTATTTCCTAACTTTACTTTTCTTTTCCTGTTTTCCTGACAGTCTGTCATTAATAGAGAGAGAAGAGGAGACTATCTGGGAAAAACTGTTCAGGTCTGGTTTAACCAATTTGTACTGATGATAATTTATTTATGAACAAAGGTTTTCATGTTGGTCCTAATAGTATTAACACTATTATGATGATGATGATGATGATGGCGTTTTCATCTTTAGGTTGTCCCTCATATCACTGATGCTATTCAAGATTGGATTGAAAGGGTGGCCCACATACCGGTAGATGGAAAGACCGGTCCAGCTGATGTATGTGTCATAGAATTGGGTGGAACCATAGGTACAGTGTTGAAAACATTCTTCAGTCTTCTTCACACTTGGATAATTGTTTCCATCTTTTACGTCAATTAATTAATTCATTCTATTTATAATAACGTTTATGGATGCAGGAGATATTGAGTCCATGCCATTTATTCAGGCACTAGGACAATTCTCATACAGAGTAGGTGAGTGACTATGCTTCATTTTTCTTCACAGAGCCTCTTTTTGGTCAATAATAAATGTGAGGTGTATATAAATATATAAATATATAAATAATATGGTATATATTCTGCAGGTGCTGGAAACTTTTGCTTAGTTCATGTCAGCCTTGTTCCTGTTCTGAATGTTGTTGGTGAACAGGTTTGTAATGTCTCATAGCTTTTAGATCCGTGTAGAAAATGATTTAGCTTCATCTATCATGGGAAATTACTTTATTATTATTACTATTTTGTTCAGAAAACAAAACCAACCCAGCATAGTGTTCGTGCACTGCGTGGCCAGGGGCTGACTCCACATATTTTAGCATGCCGTAGCACAATGGTTAATCTCTCTTTCTCTCTCTCTCTGTAACAAGGATTCGGTGCAGACGAATTCATGTTGTCAGATAACAGGAATAGTTAGATGAAGATCGGATGACTCACATCTGTAATGCTCCAATTTACTAAGATGAGATGTGAGCCGTCTGATTTTCATCCGACAGTTCCAGTTCACCAACCGCTTGATTGCATGAAAATCTGAATGTAGGGACAAGGACATACTATGATGCACAGAAGGAACATTCAAACTGTTCTTAACTGTAAAATTTTGTAAGGTTCTAACGGCCACTTGTTTCAGGTACTGGATGAAAATGCAAAGGGAAAACTCTCTCAATTTTGCCTAATTCCGGTATGAGTTTTAAGGATAAGTATTTTTGGTGAATATATTTGAATTCAAATCATTGTGTCTGCTTTGCAAAATTTTTCTCTACTGAAGCTTCATGTTTACAGGCGGAAAACATTATTACTCTATATGATGTTCCCAACATCTGGCACGTTCCTTTGCTTTTAAGAGTAAGTTTTCCTCTAAAACTGCTGAACTTCATATCATTATATCTGTATGTACCATTTCTTATAAATTATATTCTTCTGGTCTATATAGGATCAGAAGGCTCATGAAGCAATGTTTAAAGTGCTGAGTCTTCAAGGGTTAGTCTCACAAACTCAAATGTTTTGTTCTATTTCCTGGATCGGGCTTTTATGGATACAAAAAAGTTTCAATCCTTTATTATTCTTATGGAAAGCTTAAGTGGCAGTTTTTGGAATATGTACAGAGTACCTCAAGAGCCTAATTTAGAGGAATGGACTTGCAGAGCTGAATCTACTGATTTGCTTCATGAACCAGTGGGTTGCTATTCCAAAGCTGATCTATATTATCCTTCATTATTGGCAGAAGTTATATTTTTATTTCTTTTAATTGGCAGGTTCGTATAGCCTTAGTGGGGAAATATACATGCCTTTCAGATTCCTACCTCTCCGTTCTAAAGGTGGAGTTCAACTTCATGTTTGTGTTACTGCATTATAATTTCAAGATATTTTAAGGAGTAGTAGACATAAGTTTCTCTTAACATCCCACCCAGCATAATTGTACCTATCTGTCTTCTTTATGATCCACATTCCTATGCTCTTCTTGATATATAGTTTTAAAAATAAATCAAAATGTGAATAATTTGATTATCTTATTATAATATAAAATTATAACTCAACTGTTTGATTGGTAAAACTTATATTTCTTATGATGTTATTAAATGGTATGATAGTTGGGGAGAGTTACACCACTATAATTTAAGCATAATTGCATAAGCATGTGTTCGCTGATGTACCCCTTTAATCATTGACTTCAGGCCTTACTGCATGCATCTGTTGATTGTAAAAAGAAACTTGTTGTAGACTGGATTCCAGCTACCAACCTTGAAAGTGCAACTGCAAAAGAGGTAACACCAATTATGAATCATTATATCACAAACATCTTCTATTTATTATTGTTCATAATATAGATTTCATCTATATGTTATTGTTCAATTTTGCAGAACCCTGATGCATATAAGGCAGCATGGAAGTTATTGAAGGTTTCCCTCACAGTCATCAGTTTCTATCGCTTTGGTTTTGAAATTAACCAGTCGTTAAATTGTTAATTTCCCTCATTTTAATTATCTAAATAATCTTTGCCTTCAGGGTGCAGATGGTGTGCTGGTTCCAGGAGGGTTTGGGGATAGAGGAGTGCAAGGAAAGATTATTGCAGCTAGATATGCCCGCGAAAACAGGATTCCATTCCTTGGCATTTGTCTTGGAATGCAAATTGCTGTCATAGAGTTTGCACGATCTGTTCTTGGTGTACAAGATGCTAACAGTACTGAATTTGATCCCCATACCAAAAGTCCCTACATCATATTTATGCCTGAGGTGTCTACATTTGTTTATCTCACTCTAATGATGAGAAAATAGAGTAAAGAAAGGTCCTGTTTCTTATTTTTCATTGTTTGCTATAGGGATCAAAAACACAAATGGGAGGTACCATGCGCCTTGGATCTAGGAGGACATATTTCCAGACCAAGGAATGCAAATCGGCAAAATTGTAAGTATTATTACTGCATTCAATTTTTTCAAGACATTTCTGTAGTTACACTAGGAAATATGAATGGAAGTAATGTATGTATATGACTGCACTACAAATGACTTTCTATATTATATGGCTCCAACGGTGAGATTTATTAGGTTTTTAACCCTTTGGCCCTTCTTAGATATGGCTGCAAAAGCTTCATTGATGAGAGACATCGGCATAGATATGAGGTATTTAGTGTTGCACAAAATTATCTTGTAAATGTGAGTAGAACAGAAAATGATATTGTCATATGCAGGTGAACCCAGAATTGGTAGCTCGCCTGGAAAATGCTGGTCTTTCTTTTATTGGGAAGGATGAAACAGGTCAACGCATGGAGGTATGAACAGTCTCATGACTTTTTTTGAATTATTATATGAATATCCTTTGCTTATTTGCTTTGCCATGCTACAGATTGTTGAGCTACCAAACCACCCGTACTTTGTCGGGGCTCAATTTCATCCTGAATTTAAATCAAGACCAGGAAAACCTTCTCCTTTGTTCCTAGGTAGTTCTCTGATACATGTCTTCATTATGCGTGCACTTCCATATTTTGAAATGTGACTTCTAAAGTGCTTGTTGATCATGTCAAATACAGGGTTCATTGGAGCAGCATGTGGACAATTGGATGCTGTCTTACAGAGATCTTCAATTGTTGATAACAGTCTCTCAAAAGGAGTAGGTAGTGACATCTCTGCAGTGAACAAAGCATACAAAAGTATAACTGCAAAGACAGCTTATAGGACTGAATTTTTATATGGCAGTTGCAATGGGTTGCATTTCTAAATGTTAACGGTCTTCCTTCATCATTTTGAGTTTTCAAGTTAATTGGTTAAATGTGTTGAGGGTTTTCAGTTGTCTAAGAGAGATTGTTGTACAGTGAGTCAATTGAACCTTAGTAGGTATAGAGTTTTCAGAGGATACAGAGAAGAGCTTACTCCCGGTCTTTTTAATGGGACCAGCTCATGGAAGTTTATCATGGCTTGATTGGGGAAATATGAAGCTTGTCTTATGTTTCAGGCAATGGAAACTCTTGGTTTTGTAAAGATCTTAAGCATTCTATAGAGAAATTCTTGTGAGCTTCAACTATTTTCTTATATTTATTGTGTTGTGAATTTTCTTGTCATAATGTTTTAGGAGGAGTTTAGTAGGTGAAATCTCCATTATTTCTTCTTGATCGTTTCATGGTTGTCTACGATGGCCAGACCAAGGAAATCTCACACAACTCCTCTACAACAAATTTTGAAACATGAAAGTGCTATAGTTTTCCTTGTCCTGTATGTAAATGACATATTGTTCAGTGAAAATGACATCCTAACACTACAACATGTTAAAACATGGTTGGGGAGTTGTTTCTTAATGAAAGACTTAGGCAAATCATCCTTTGTGTTAGAATAAGGATCTCCTGAGATAGGTTGCTGAGATTGGTTGGCCTTTGTCAGAGTGCATATATTGACAAAGTGCCTGTGCCTTCAGTATGCCTGATTCCAATATGGAATTCTTGCCAATGCCACATGTCATGTGTCTAAGGGACAATGTCCTACTTCATCAAATGAAGGAGAACACTAAATAAGATTCCTTGTGCTTCACAATTGGGGGTCTATCATATATGCCATGATATACAACTTGAAAGATGTCTCATATGCCTTGAGTAAGGTGAACAGACACCAATCTGATCTTAGCGAAGGTCTTTTGATGCCTGTTCTGAAGTAATAGAGAATAACTAAGGCTTCATTCTTGATATATGATGTTGAGGAAGAGCCTTTTGTAAAGAAATACATTGATGCTAGCTTTAAAGTTGATAGTGATGACTCTTAGAGCACAATCAAGGTTTGTGTTTTGGCTGCACTGTGAACTATAAGGGTTCAAAGTAGAAGACAATGGTCAATTCTACCACAAAAGTACAATGGTCAAAGTATATGGTTGCTCATGCATCTCATAAAATGGGTGTTGAAGATTTTAATCTTCCAAGTTGTAATCAAGAATAGAAAAACAAACAAATATCGAAATATTTTTCTCCATAAACTGTTTTAGAATCATCTATTAATGAAATTGAACTAATTGAATTATACAACACATATGATTTAAGGAAAGGGAAAAAACCAATGAATATGATTTGGCTAAATAATGTAAAGTGAGAATACCATGAATCAAAGTGAAAACATGGATCAAATTCAAAACTCAATTTTTTGTGAAATGGATTTTATACCTATTTTTTAAATCTTCAAGAACACGCTTAGTTGAACAAAGAAATTGTGGATATGATTCATGCTTGTATATCACCATTGTGCCCATGTTGCTACATATCTCCATTGTGGGGCAGTTATATTTTTATGTGATATTGGATCGCTGAGTGGAGTTGCTAGGAGAGTTAAGTCCACTAAAGATGGGAGTGTGCAACTATGACTTACTTGTTGCATCTCTCGTGTATTACACAATATTTGTTGATAAAAGTACAATATCAATTACATGTTGTAACTACAGCTCTTTAGCAATTTGTGTATTTGTGGTGGATACTCATGGATAAATACCAATCTAACCCATATATATGATCAATTAAGGAATGTTTATTTAGCCCAAGCAAATTACTTGGACAATTATTTCATGTTTTTGTAAGTAAATAATTTACATTATTTTAAGAAGTTAGATTTATTGTCATATGAATACATTTTAATGTTATGTTGAAATTGTAACATGCATGGATATATGAGCATTTTCTAGAGATGGGAAGGAGGGATGTGAATCCCACTTATGAAGAGGTTCACCGCAAGCAACACGATATGCCACTAAACAATGTAATGCATTGTTGGTGGTGTGAAGGTGCAATTAGACTATCTCACCCATGTTGGGATCATCTGGACTCCTTATGAATACCATTGACTGAATAGGCTGTTGGACTCCTTACGAAGACCATCTTAACCTTTTTGAGATAGAGAATAAATTTGATTGAAAAAATCCATTTGAAAACACATAAGTATATAATAATAGCAATTAACTATTTTACTAAATGGATTAAGACCATTTCTTTTAAAAATTGTGGAGTAAACAGATGTTATAAACTTATTGAATGAAATATTATAAACAGATTTGGGATATCAGAAATCATTTCCATTGATTAAGATTTCTTTTTATTAGTAAAAGAGTAGTAAGTAATTATTAGTAAAAGAGTAGTAAGTAATTATGCCTCTTCAAGAAATACTAAAATGCTTATTTCAACGCATATATGCACAAACAAATGGATAAGTTAAAGCTATTAATAAAATCTTTGTAAATTTGTTAAAAACAACATATAGAAAGAAAACCTAAAAATTGGCATGAGACATTGAATAAAGTATTAGAGGCACATTGAAATTCACCAAGAGGATTAATCAAGAAAACACCTTACCACATAGTATATCAACATGAAGTCGTATTACCAATTGAAATAAATTTCCTATATATATATATATATATATGTATGTATTCAAATATAGAGGCAAAATGAATTGCCTGTTAGGATTATTGGGATATGATGTTTGATGAATTAAACAAACTTGAAGAGATTAGGCGATTCAGATATCATTCTCTAACGAAAAGAAACTATTGCTATATTTTATAATAAGAAAGTAAAATTTAAAGAGTTTCAAAGAGGGGACTTTGTTTGGAAAGTAGTATTGCTTGTAGATAAAAAAAAAGTCAAGTCATTTGATAAATGATCAAAATGAGAGGATAGTCTAAAGTGGAAAAGTCTTATTGAATAATGTACAAGTCCTTCAAGAAATAAAATTAAGTAGATGAATTGGTTCTATCAATTAAAAATATTTAAAACAATATAGAGTAACTGTAAAAAATTAAAATTCTTACTTAAGAATAGTAAATATTGTTTGAAAGAAAAATAAATTAAGACCAATCAAAGTGAGGCTAAAGAGTATAATGAACTTCTTCTCATACTTTGAACATATCTGAAAGCATTAGGCCTAAGTATTTTTTAAGTTTAACTTGTTCTCTAATTTGAAATTCAAGAAAGATAATGATTTCTTAAAAGCTTGAGACTCGGTATTCCTTTATATAAGAGCAATTATTTAGGTTTAAAGATCTTTTCATTTGGCCTTCAAGTCATTTAATTTTGTTTGGATCAAAGAAAGTTGTTTAGATAAGAGAAAGTTGAGTTATAAGATCTTTTACCTCTTATACAACTTTGAAAATAAAAGTCAAATGCTCGAAGTGTAACTTCATATCTTTAGCTTACAATTTACAAACTTTCTCTTTTGAATCTAACTCAAGCTTGACAAGACTACATGACTTCGAAGTAGGTTCTTATAGGAAGAATGTCTACTATTGAAAATATATGTAATAGTTGACAAAAAACTTTTATCTTTTTCAAGCGTAATATCATCTAATTATTCAACTTCTTCATATGCAACCTTCAATTCACTCTTTATATTTTGAATTTCATATAAAGTCTTCAAGTCATGTGAAGTATCATACAAGGGAGTGTTGAATAGAGCACATGATTTTTTCGTATAAACACTAGGTTGTTTAATAACAACCCGTCTATGGAACAAGAAAGACTCAAGATATTTATATTGGTTTACCATAACTTTTAGACAAAATTCAATTCTCCTTTAAAAAACGCTTAAAGAATTATAAAACACTAGTTATGATCGAAGGTCATTCCTGACTATTTTTAATATAAACCCTGATTAGTATTCTTTACTATCACTTCTATATACAAATAATCAAATTAAAGGTTAAACTTAAAGATTAACTCTCACAAAAAGAATATGCAATAAATTTCTTAACGATTCTCTCTCCCACTGGTAGAAACACTATCTTTGTTGCAATTATCATATTGTCTGTATTCAATTTTGTTTAATAGAATTGTTGAAATTAAATTAACTTGAGAAGTTATTGTTTTTTTCTTTTTTCTTTTTTTTATGAAAGGTTGTGTTTCTTTTAATTCTTTTATTTAATATAAAAATAAAAACATATACAAAATATAATATCACAAATAATATATATCATTGTGTGATAAACACTCTATTGATTGGTATATGCTCATTTCATATTTTATGCAAATATTTATTTAAATATTATCAATTTATGTGTATGAAATTTATGTTTTCTAAGATATATTTAAATATATATTAAAAAAAGTAATGTAATTATTTTTAATAATTAATCTTATAAATATAAATAGGTTGGTTGCGTTGTAATAACTTATTTTATTATTCATTTGTCATAAACGTTTGTTTTATCGGTTATTTTATCTTATTTTACTTATACAAGATTCTATTATTATTTGTAAATACGTAAGATTTATTCAACAAATATAATTAGCATGAACATGTATAAGTATATTTTAACCAAAAATAAAATCACTTTTATGGCTAGCCATATTTGCTATTGTTCTAACTGCTGAAATTTTTTATCATTTTTGCTAGTCAAAATTTGAGTTATTTTTCTCTTTTACCAATCTTGTGTTTATAATTTTCCTTTCAACATGTTTAACATCATAATTTTATTATTTTATCCAATTTCTGAATATTAATTGACAAACATGATTCATTAATTTAGTTAATTATTTTAGATTTACAGTTAAGATATAGACTTAATAGTACTTAATTATGAGATTTGATCAAATATTTGAAATTTCTTACTGAGATACTGAATTAATTACATCTATTTTAAGATAAGGGAAAGGTTATTCAATAATAATATAATTTTTCACTATTTTCCTAAGATATTTATAGTGAAATATGAGACCCACAAAATATAAACAACTTTGCTTTGCTATACGCATCCCTATAGACTAAAGAGGACAATTATCATCAAAACTATTTAAGAAACTTTGACACCCAAACTAATTACCAAAATACATTATCAATCTCCTAATATTATTAGCCCTCAATAATGAGAATATTGGAATGTTAAATAAATAACGAGAATATTCGAAAATAGCATGTTATTTATGAATGTCATCTTTTTGTGCCCGTGTTTATGAACATCATCTCACAAGAGTTGCTAGGTCTTTTTTATTGTTATTTTGGATGAAAAATATTTTGAAGCATTAGTGGTAGTGATGGTAAAATATGGAAGACAACATCAAATCACTATATGATTGAAATTTCTCATGTCTTAATTGATCTTCTAAACCATTAGAGTGACTAGAAGACACGTGTATTCCCACATTCATAACCAAGACTGATATGTTTAGTCAAATTTCCCATGAAAGCAGTTCTATAAAGAAGATACGAATCTAACTTTCTTGAATTAAAGTAAAAAAATTAGTAAAAAGTGTAATGTTAATCTTGTTAAAATATTCAATATATATGATAATAAATTAATTTTTTAATATAAATTTGTAATTCAAATTAGAAACTTTATTTTCAAGAGATATACTATTAATTATAGACTCAAAAATCAAAATTTTCAACTAGTTTGAACTGAATACACTTTATTTGTGTATGAATAATAAGAGGGGTAAAAATGGCACTTTGAACACAAAGTGAATTCATTAATTCTGAAAAGAATTTCCGGTTTTGTAAATGACTTTGTTAGACTCCTTTCTTTGTAAATTTAAATAAATTAATTTGGTATTATTATAATTATCCAAAGCATTATAAACTTTGAGTCGTTAAGGGTATTTTGATGATTTTCTTATTTAAATTGTTCTTTCATTTAATAAATAATTTAGAAATTTTATTTAAATAACGAAATTACCAAAATTCCTTAACGATAAAAAAGTTGATTAAGCTTTATAAAACTCACAATAATATCAAATTATTTTATTTTACCTTTTTAAAAAATTCTAATAGTCATATTATACCACTGGAAATTTTTCTAAAATTAATGGATTCAGTCTGGTGAGTTGATATATTATCCCTCTCTTCATTCGTTGACACACAAATAAAACGTGTACTTAATTCAAATAAAGTGAACAAGTCTTACTTCTGGACTTATAGTTAGTTACTATTAAACAATATCCCTCTAAGTAAAAAAAATAAAGTAAATATTTTCACTTCTACAAATTTCGAAAATACCAAATCAATTATAAGTTTCATCAAATTAAATGTAAAATATATTAGCAATTATAAAAAAAGGATAAATTAAATCTTTATCTATTTAGATTTTTATGTCAAAACTAGGTCCATTTTGAGCTACTTTTTGCACAATCTTCTAAAAATTGTTATATTATCTATAAAAAATTTAGTTGTAAGACCACATCTCCCCATATATTCTCAAGTGATATAATAATCATTTAAATTCTCACTTCATTATGATTTTTTTATTTTGATTGTATACTTCACATCTTACGTGTTAATAATCATGCCATTATACCTTGTGTGTGTATAAAACACTACACGCTATTCTGAATCTTTTTCCATTTCTCTTTCTCACCGTCCTACAAAGGATTAGACTGGCAATAAATAAAGTAGGTTATATATAGATAATCAAAATAACTAGTAACATGTATGATATTATTGATGTATTGTCAACATGCATCACTAGGATCCTTGCTCAATGTACATTGTACATTCTACTTTTCTGCTAATCCTACACAATTTAGATTTTGTTTGAATGTGTCTGTTGGCAGGTCACATGATGTCATTGGACCATTACCAAATCAATAGACTCTATTACACTTAACTTCACCCCGTGATTGTTGCAGCATGAATCAGATAAGATGCTGACATAACATTCTGAGCAGTCAAAAAATATCCATATCAATTGAGCTAACCAGCACTCCATCATCTTCCCACTTTATGTCCTTGGCCACTGGATCGTTTCCTATCAATTTCAGAGGAACATCTAATGGGGGTGGAGTCTGCATGAAAAAATAACTCATTCATTACTGCAACAATAAGCAGCTAACAACTGCAACAAGTATTAAAAACATGATTTGAGTGGCTTTGTCTTTATTTTCTTTTTGTGGTCCAGAGTTTAGAGGAGCAGTAGCTGTCCCCTTCAAAAACAAATCAGCATTCAATAGTTTAACCAACCCTAAATTGTCTCCTACAGAGATATATGTATCACGTTGAGTGACACAGATTGATTATTCTTGAGGTCCTTGAATGTACATTTTGGCAGCCAAAGTAGACCCCACATCAGGACCTTATGGACTAATTTGGATTATAAATTCAAAATTAACCAAGTAAATGCATACTTAGGGACCACGGGCTTAATTTGAAGGACTAATTTTACTATTTGTTGTAATCAGTAATTTTCTAATCAGCAAGGATATTACCATGTTGCGGATTAGAGGCCAATTGATTCCACGGAAAAAAGGGTGTTGTTTGATTTCATTTGCACCAGTGGTTGAACCTAGACGACTTGTTGGGTCTCTTTGCAATAGTGCATTAATCAACTGCCTGGCTGCAAGACTAGCCTGAAAATTTTCAAAACTGTATCAGTTGATGTAAGATCAAACCAGTAGCTCAGTGAATTGTGAGAATTTGCCCATGTAATTTATACATTGGACTATTTATAGCAATAGATGGATGCATGATCAGAACAGACTTTTTGGTGGAAGAGTTTATGTATCTATGCATGTCAAAAGACCACTTCCTCTGTCATTACAATATATTATTTTCACACCTATAGAGAAATTTGAAATCAAGTACCTATGTATTTGAATGCTTATGATTTTGTACATCAGTTTTGCTACCCATTATTTGAAGTTGGGAATTACATGTAATTTATGAGAAAACTTGACACAGGAACCCCAATCATGGGAAAATTATTTGGATGGAACCAACATTCAGTAATTTTTCAGTTCAACTAACTAAAATCAAGCACTATTTTTGTGTACCGGGATGCTGCTTGGAAAGGTAAGATCCTTGTGTAAGATGTTGGAAAATGTCTTCTGTCTATTCTTTCCTCTAAATGGTGTACGACCATAGAGCATCTCATACAATAAGATACCTAAACAGAAAGAAACAAAATTGTTAAATGTCAAAAATAAGGGCTGTGATAATAACATAGGAGGATGAGATAAGAAATGTTTGGTAATAAAAGATGAAGTACTATCTAGAAAAGAGGACAGGGAATCTAACCAACTAGGGAATGAGCCAGAACTCTTGGAAATGAAAAAACCTAGCTAGACTTTTGAATCCTTATGTCTTTATTACAAAGTAACATTCACCGACTGTTAAATGAATGGCCACTAATGGCTTTATCCCTCTAAAGCCTTGACAACTGAACAAGCATGAGCCAACTCCAACCTTGTACTGAATGGTAATTAAAAAGTCTAGAACCATTTGGTCAAAGAGGCTGTGATACTATGTTAAGAACCATTTGAGCCTAAAACTTATTAGGTGGATGAGTAGCTTCGATACTTAATATGCCCCCTTATGCAAAACTCCTCTATGCACAAAGCATCAATAAGTAGGCTCCATCAAAATTTCAAGAAGTAATGATCTCTGTTACTGTTAACAGAAACAATAACTTATACTCAGAATGGTGCCCATCAATTAATTCTATCCCAGCATGTAGAAACAAAAAAACTCAGTTAAGTTTTCCAGCATTTTCCCCCAATCCTAACAAAATAGAGCATATCTTCATAAAGCCCTCCCAAACTAAAACCTAACGGGCAAATGCAACTGATCCATTTTTTATCAAATGTCCTGATTCTAAGAAAGTTGGTTTTAAATATTTTGTTAATTTTATCACTGATTAGTAACACAATAAAGCTTCACAGTTGGTATTCAAGCATAAGGATGAAAGTGATTACCAAGGGTCCACCAATCTATAGCGCTAGTATGCCCAGCTCCAGTTATAATTTCCTGATATCAAGTACCTTAAAACACTTAATAGATGATAATATAACAACAAATGAATAACAAAATATGTTATTATGTTTTTAATAGACTACAATAAATGTCCTTAAGTTTGATGAAATCTATTTGAAGTGGTTACAGAAACTGTGTTCAGAGCATAATGAATAGTAACGATACAATAAGTGAAAGAAGAAATATACGAAATGTAATCCCTAACTTAAAGCCCTACAATACTTTCCTATTTCCATATTTACATAATCATATCTTCAACAAAATCCAACTTCTTTCGAAAGTAACAAAGGTCTCTATTTTCTCTTCATAACAACATCTCTAACACACTCTACTGATCTCAGACTATACACAAGTGCACCTACTTTGTGCGATAAACTCAATTTATACTAACAGAACTGATAAAAAAAAGGAAAATTCCATGATTCATAAAAAATGGAAACTATTACTTAAGCATCATCCAAGATACTCCAATTTTAACTCTTACATAACAATCCTACTTTTATTTATGAAAACTGAGTAACGTCTATGTGAGTTCAGAAATGAGTGAGATTTAAGCATTAAACATTAAGAGAGATATTTTTTTGTTCACTTAGATAGTATGAAGCAGAATTGAAAATCACCATACAGGGGCAATATATTCTTCAGTTCCAACAAATGAGTTTGATTGTGTAACTGGCTCTGCAACAAGTATTGGTGGTGGTCCACTTCGTGATCTTCTTTTACCAGGTAATGCTTGCTTCACAACCTGTGACAATGAATTTTAATTTAAGCATCTGACAAATTATCAAGCTGAAAGGCAACCCTAGTACATCAGCTCCTTTACTAACCTAAAGATGCAACAATCCATGGCAAGACATATTTTTCATGTAGTGATAGTTAAGAAAAGTGCCATTCCAAGATCCCTTGTGACCCTTAAAGAATACAATAATAACAAAATTGTTTCTTTAAAATATCAGTAAAAGAAATGCGTTATATTTTATTTTTCCTAAAAATGGAGAGAGAGATCTAAAGCTTGGGTAATACTTTTTCTACCACAACAGATCATTGGAGAAGTGTGACACCAATTAATTTCATATATTGGTCAAGAATTTCCAATAATTTATAAAAAAAAATGAGCATGTTTATGCAGGAAAAAGGATACGTACCTGGGGTTTACACGATGTCATAGATGATAGATCAAAATCAGTTAATACAACATGACCATCCTTCTGAAGTAAGATATTTTCAGGCTTTAAGTCACGATAAATTATACCTAGACAGGTTCAATAAAAGAAAACAGTATTCAGATAACCTAAGATTCAGTATCTACTTTTTCCTCTCATTGTTGAACATAATAAAAAAAATTCTATCAGGACAAGTTGCTTCCTAAACAATCACATGGAATGTGTCAGCGTAGCATACAAAGTTATAAAAAAAATAGGAACGGTATATGATTAAACACAAAGATAAGACAAGAAGAAAACCTGGAACACTGCTAAAATACATGCAAAAATTGTAAGAAAAGAAAAACATCCTAACCCCACAACCGGCAAGATAGCAAAAATATTGGGATGCAAAATGGTTGCCATTGTTAATCTCTTACACGACGACCATTGGTATACAAATGCTTGTCACTTTCTTTGAAGATACTCCATACTTCAAATTTTCAGTTGAACCTAGTTTGATTGATTTATAAGGTTTTGTCCAACGTTATTTTGGTCTAGGTCATTCTCCCTTGCATGTTATGTAGCACAGATACCGACAGGATATTGATACTACACGAACATAGATATCTAGACACGTGTAATCTTCAAAATATAACAGAGGAGACACTGAGGTAGGATCCAAGTGAATCGTGTCCTACTCCAACAACTTCTACAACAAACCTGGAAAGTATGTTGATGATCTCTCTACTGCTCTTTAAACTCCTTACCGAAGGCCGAGGCACTTTCTCATTCAAGATGAATGCAACCTATGATTGATGAGATTATTGCTCTTCAGCACAGTGGCTCATTGGACTTAGTTTCCCTTCCACAAGGGAACGATTGTAGGTTTCTCATGGGCATATAGACCATAAAGGTTGTCCTGGATGGTTATATTAACCATCTTCAAGTTCATCTTGTCACTAAAGGATATAACTCAGACATATATAACTAGGTGGTTGAAAGTGAAAGGTGCTGCTAAGGTGTAACAGTTTTATACCCTTTATGAGAGGCATTGAAACCTTCGCAGAATCATTATATTGTGATTTTGTATTAATTCTAATTATTAGGAAAATAGACAGAATCAAAATTAATAAAGCAATTAAATTGTACATTCTGTTATACACCGACTGTCTGTGATAAGTAACATAAAACAGAACGGGCTGCTGTTGAACCAAAAGAGAAAAACTAATACAGCAACAAAACTAATCAACTAATAAAGAGAAAAGTAAATTTTAAAACGTGTTTTATTGTTTAAATCTTTGAAATAATAGCTCATTTACTAAAAGTCTTTTACAGACCTAGCAAAGATAAGATATTATATCTTCAAATATGTTGAACCAACCATACACTAACAGTTGCTTTTAGTTCAAGTCAAGCTGACTTTTTTCCTGATAATGATTACTTGCTCCACTGTCTTCTAAATTATAACCAGAGACTTTTCAATGGTTGGGCTTTTTGCTAAATGATATTGCTAAGCTATCAAGACATAGATGGGTCAAGTAGCCAATGCTCAAGGAATGAATTCTAACTTTACTGTGAACATCAGAAGTACCATAGAAATTAATATGAACTTTACCTATGCCAGCTTACAGATCAGAGATATATTGAATAGAAAAGTGCTTAAGAATGTATATGAACTAATCAAATGAAGATATACTGAGCAGCAGCTTACCTAGACAGTGGAGATATTCCAAGCCAATGACAACCTCAGCCGCATAGAATCTGGATACATGATTGATAAAATTAACAAAAGCGATAACGGTCTGCATTATAAATATATAAATATATCCATAATTTTTAACTGGTCATGGTAGAATATGTCCAGGTTGATGTATGTAGTGAGTATCCAATCTCATTGTTTTATAGAATAGTGGTTAGCCTATTATGCGTTATTGGGCAACACCTATCCTCCACTGGTCTTTTCTTTACAGTATAAACAGAGACAGGGAGATCAGCTTTATTGAACTAGTCATTCCCATTCTGAATTGTATATGAGTGAAGCTCTAATACTACATTAGAATCAAGAATGAATTAGGTCTAAATCAATTCTAAAAGCTTAGCTCAATGGAGGAGGATTGCCTATGTTTATAAGGAATATATAGGTCATATACTTAGCCAATTTAAGATCTTAGCGCATATATATAATTAGGATAAGTTAGTAATGCCTATGATCTAGTTTCTGTAAAACGGACACAAATTATCCTTGATTATATCTTTTATTTACTCTAGTATTAATATTTATTCATCTCTTTGTATGTGATTGAGGCACAGGATTTCTTTACCTTGCTGAATCTTCTTTGAAAATCTTCATTGGTTGTCTGTCAAGCAATGCAAACAATTCTCCCCCGTGGCAGAAGTCAGAAATCAAACATACATGTGTAGGAGTCTGTTGAGACAAAGAAATTCTTAGAGCAATTGGCAAGAGCCAACTCACATGGAAGCTTTAGTTATTAGAGACGTAATTAGTGATTAGTATATAAGCATATGTAAAGGATAGGTAGTCACTTTGTACTTACCCTTCTCATTACTAATAATCTTGTTTTTCAGTTTATTACTTAGCAGTTTATTAGTGGTTTGTTCTGATAAAAGTATCTTCATATTTATTAGGATAAAAAAAATTTCTAATCTTCCTATTTATTTTAGCATAGTTTGTTTCCTTATTTTAGAGAGATCGATGGATACAAATAGAGTAGTTAAGAATATAAGTTGTGAATGTTAATAAAATTATTTTTAACACGGATATCAAACATGACACAGACATGGACATCAAACAAGATATAGACACAAACACTTATCATCTATGAATATAAAATAGTCAAATGTAACTCTGAACATATTATTATTTAATATAAAAATAAATCTAATTCATCTATTTAAAGTTCAAAAAGTGAAAATATGATCTAATTTACTTAAGACATTTTACCCCTTCTTGATCATTATCATTGAAAAAGAAGTTTTAGTCTAGATTCATCTAAAGAGCAACGAACAACTTCAAGGAATTCCACAATATATGAAGATATGATAGGAGTTACACAATGAGTTTCTAAGTTTCTCACTCATAAAATCAATCACCGTGTCTACTCTCATTAACATTGTTTTAGAGTGTCAAAGTCATGTCAAAAGCCCAAAAGAAGTTTTTTAAATCAAACACCTCAACAAAGTGATTTATACAAGTTTTTTATGCGTATTGATATTCCATACATGCCAAACACATGGACACACCAATAAAGAGGCGCGTTCAAGCTTCGTAAGTTTCACCGCATAGTTCATGCATTACTTTCTTTTCTCTGGGAAGTGAACCATGCATGCTAACACTAATCTTTAAAATTTGGAAATTACGTTCATGTGGGAGATATTCAATCCTCCACTAGGCCACCTTTCTACTTCTACTATGAGCTTGGACCTCCAATTAACAATTCTCTTTCAAAACACTCTCCCCATGCTATCATGGTGGGAAAATTTCCCAATGCCACATTAGTTAGATTGGATGAAAAAGACATGAAGCATGTACAAGTATAAAAAGAAAGTTATGGAAATAGTCACTTAAGAATCATAAGTTGTGTATTATGTATCTAAAAGAAATATTTTGTTCAATATATTTCATAGTAATTTTGTAGGCAATAGTTTTGACCATTTTATCAATTTATACCAAGGTAGCTTTGAGAGTAACATTGGAAGAGAGTGATATTAAGATGAACAGGTGAGAGACTTGTAGAAGAATTTTTACTTGCCAATCAAGTTTTGCTATAACTCGGTACAAATAAAAACACGACACAACTCTTCTCATCAATTATTAATTGTTCAAAATATTCTTCCCTATTTCTAGTGGATACCATAGTTACGCTTAATAAATTATAGGTTGTCTGTTAGCACAATATCTTGACCAAACCCTACACTTCAGTTGTCTCAGTCAGCATAATGACAGATGAGTTGTATTTACCTGAAATGAGGTGTATAGTGTTGGAAGAAAAGGATGATCCAATAATGATATAATCTCTCTCTCAATGCATGATCGGTGAACCTGTAATAGTAATCAGTTAATCAAATAAATATATTCCAGCTAAATATAAGCTAAATATTTCTTTCATGAACGAAAAGAAGGGGTATTAGATTGCGAAGAAACTTCAAAACACAAGCGTAAATTAATATGTTTTACTTATATTTGAAAGACTAGGGCGCATGGTTAAGTGTTTTTCTTTTCAGATGCTGATAACCAAGAATACACTAGAGCCATGGCTTTTGAGAACCATTAGTTCAATTCTCAAGTCTCAACAGTCATTATTGTGCTATGCATTTGTGGTTTTCCTTTCAACACTATTAGCATCTTCATATGCACATAATTTTTGTAAAGCCAATTTCTTCATTCATATTTTCATTTTGGAAAACTAGCAGATAAACTATACTGCAATGCACTCATCATGTTTTTCGTGGGAGGCATGTATATTGTTCAAAATATAGGGTTTAAAGATGAGGAGAACACATAAAGATCTAAATAATAGGTTATCAGATCATATGGTGTGTTGAAAACACAAAGTAGTAATAAACAAACCATGAATTCACAGCAATGGCGTGATTCATAACTTATTTCCACTTTTCTTACAGAAATTACTTATTTCAGCTGAGGAAAAAAATGAAAGTATAAAACAAAAAGCAAGTATTTTCAAAGTAAAAAACATAGAATCTTTAAGAAGAAACTAGTGACTCTTACATATCCAGACCTTATTACGATTTAGCATGACAGACTTTTCCATTGCTTTCATTGCATATAGTTCACCAGTACCTTTGAGTTCCACCAAATGAACACTGTAGCAAAAAACACAATGATGGCTTGATAAATTAGCAGAGAATTTTTATTCTATGATACTGAAAATTTTACGACCACAAACAGAAAATAAAACTCCACAATGTAGAAAATTTGAGAACATCTAAAGCTTCCGTCTTGAAGTCTATAGGTGTCAATGAATGCTTATAGTGAAATTAATTTGGATAAGGGATCAAGTTAAAGATGTAAATGGGAAGGGGTCATAGGAGTCTCCAACTCTGGAACTGGTTTTTGGTATTGAGTTAGACCAAAAGTCAAATTCTAAGGATTCTTTTATTCAATGCAACTATTTGATACAAGTTGATATCACTCTACCTGCCAGTATCTCCACAACCTAGTGGCCTTATGGGCACAAAATGTTGGAGGCCGATTTTTTCGCCTCTTGCAGCAACCTGAAAGAGTCAAAGAAACAAATTAATGAAAAAAAGCAATATTTTTACGACAGACCAACACATGCCAGCTTATAAACATACATCATATATATTTAATTTTAAAAGTGTGACAACCACACCTCCTAAGCACCTCATTCAAGGATTTATTTAGAAAAACTTCTTCATGAACTTACTTTCCCTTAAGTAAAACTAATTTATACATTAACTAATTAGTAAAATAACTTCTTATTAGCTTTTTTAAAATCTACCTTTCACATATAAGCTACTTTTTCATTTTCTTTCTTCTATTTTTGTTTCCTAAAATCAGACCCAAAGTACCTAATTATAGAAAAAGAATATCGTTAAGCACACACATTTTAGTTTCTTTTATCTCCACAATAGTTGAGAATATTTGTTTAATATTTTTTTATTTAAATTATTTTTTTAAAAAAATTCAATCTTTTTATAATATCATCTATGTAAAGATAAAAATATATTATTTATTATTTAGGTTTAGGAAATTAAGATTAAAATATTATAAATATTTAATATTTTGTTATATTTATAAAGTACATAAATAAAATAAACCACAAGTCCTCATTCATATTAAATATCTCTTCTATTTCCAAAACCCCCGAATCCCAACAACTAGTCGTGTCACTCCCAACTCTCACTCTCTTAATGGGTGATCATGAATTGGATTTTTCAAAATCCAACCTAGATTAGTTCAAATCCAATAAAATAGATTGAATCTAAAGTTCATAATCATTTTAGAAGGATCAAATTGAATAGGATTTTTTTAATCTAATTTAAATTATATTAAATCTAGTTTGGCTAATTTTTCTAAACTAGAGTTAAATTTAGGTTTGAATTTTCATGACTTGGGTTAAACTCGACCAAACTCAACTCAACTTAACTTATGCTTGCACTTAGCCTGGTCTAAGCTTAATGTAGCTTGAATTAGCTTGATTTGAGCTTGGTTTAACCCGACCAAGCTTGACTTGAGTATCCATCCTAACATAGGTTCAACTTGACTTGACCTAAATT
>Ga0099825_1003308_pt1 | contig 21452 bp, 6 predicted proteins | sample SiratroredBW_FD_76838 | JGI IMG/M metagenome (GOLD analysis project Ga0099825, IMG submission 76838) | Root nodule microbial communities of legume samples collected from California, USA - Siratro red BW | ecosystem: Host-associated > Plants > Roots > Nodule | place: USA: California | collected... | reverse complement strand
AGAGGACAGATTTTCTAGGTTGTTACAACTTAAGTTTTGTAGTGTACCATAGCTAAAGTAAATGTTAGTTTATAGTAATACGAATGTGTCTTTCAAATCACATCATATAATGACTACATTATGCATTAGAGATGTGACTGAGGATTATAATATCTTATTGATAATGTTTAAGTTGATATTGTTCATTGGGGATTAATATATATCAAGGTAAAACCTGATGTATATGTGTGATGAGATGTAATATGTGTATGTATTATATATTATGTGTTGGATATTTTAATTTAAATTTGTTAAACCTTTACATGTGTGTTTATAGATTGCTTTATACATAATAAAGGGTTAAACACTATTACAAGTGGTAACTATAACTATAAGAGTACTATGGAAACAAACTAAATACACAAAAAGTGATTATTGGACTGTGTATTTAATTTTCAAACTTTTTTTGCAAAACTTCATTTGATAAATTGGACCAAAGGAAGTTTAATAGTGACAAACATGATGTCAAACAAGTTTTCTAAAATATTGTGTGTGATGAAGAGTTGACACACACGTTCAAGCTGACAAATGAACTATCCAAAAATACTTTTTAAAGTTTATTTTCAAAAATTTTCTTTAAATTAATTACAGATTGATAATATGTAATGTAAAAAGATACGGGTTGAGAGATATTTATTTAAAGTATTTTTATAATGGTTTGTCTGATAATCCATACTATATCTAATTCTTTAATCAATATGATGATCAAGGTTCTACTAATACAGGCTAATGTTGCACGGTAAGTATTATTTGAACCTAGTTACTTATGGCTAAATTATAAATATTATTTAAACATAACCATTCTTAGATAAACACGAGTTTCACTCACTAAAGAAAGTTAATATCCTAAGATGAACATGACACTAAGCTTATTTTCTTAAATAATTATAAACACAACAATATTCTTTCTCAAAAGCTAAAAGCTTAAAAATTACTAAAAATATTAAGAACTTGTTCATAGATATTTTCGTAATCATCAACATTTTGTTTCGAAAAAAAACTTCTTTATATAAAGCTGAAGAGAATAAGTTTTTAATCCTGTTTGAAGTCGTGTGAGACAAACACAAATTCGTTTTCTTCAATTATTGTTTATCTGTCTAAATTTAAACATTATTGTTTATCTGTCTAAATTTAAACTTTAAGTTACATTAAATATTTTGTACGTAACAATAATTATACATATATTCTCTAAACAACACTTTGATACATAATATTACTTATAAATTAGGATCACATAATTATTTTTTCTTTAATGGAAGAAAAACAAAGACCATGTGTGACACAAAGTCCTTTTTAAAACAAACATACTGACACATTATAAGAGTTATTAACATGAAATAACTTAAAAGCATGTTCTTTTAAGTGTTTTTTATTGTTAATACTTCAAAGTAAAATCTTCTTAAAAGAATGAAAAAATTAACACTTCTTCCATATATAAAATAAACATTATAATATTCAACCTATACTATAAATATTTAACACTTGTATCAACATTCAACATTGAATATTCAAACTTTTTAATTATAACATAAAATTATATAAATACAAAATAACTTAGATATATCGAACAAATAAATTACTTGCATCAAATATGTCAAATTATAAAATACATTTTACACATTATTTATTTTAATATATACTTAAATAATGAGAATATATATATATATATATATATATATATATATATATATATTATTAAACATATTAGAGTATATAATTATTAGTTTACCATCCTTCTTGTTGAAAAATGTTAATTTCAAAATTAAGATCTCTAATAACATTAACAGATAAATTCACTATATTGATTAGTTCATAAATTTAAAACATATTTATTTTTTCGTTATTACTTTTTTTTATACAAGAAATAGATAATAGTATTGAGTAACAAAGTTGAAGAAACACCGTCACTATTTATAGAAAGACATATTAATACATGTTAAAGAATAAAATTAACTAGTAATCCATATTATTTTCTCAACTAATAGTTTACATACTAAATACTGCACTGATTTGTCTGAAATGATTAAATTCAATGAATGATTGATAGAAAGATAAGAACACGAGTTACATGGAGATTGTATACAAGTGACATTAGATAGAGTTATATTAATCTATTTTTTAAAGAGATTAAAATCTATATAATTTTGTATTAATATAAACTTTTTATATATAATATATAAAATAAAGTCATTTTTTTTAAAATTTAATTACAATAGATTTAAGTATTTTATTTTATTTTGTATAGCTCTTTATAATAACTTAAATTACATTTTGTTTTAAATTTCAAGATATCTTTCCTAATTAATATAACAGTTTCAAAAATTATATTTTGTACAGATATTAGAAGGAACTTAGATTTAGTGGTACTAAAGAGAATCAGAATCTTTCTTAAAAAAAATACTAAATTTATATTAAAAATAATTTTAGCTGGGACATTATTTTATCCAGAAGATCCGTGAGTTAGGTTTCGCAGTTCGTGTGTTCATCGCGTTATCTTAATCGAAAACAGCTCATACTGAGTTTGAAGTGCAATTGGATCATTTCGCATTGTGGGCCACGTATTTGGTGGCAACCGGGGTTTATCGGTTCTCACTATCTAGGGCGCCGACACTGACATACCCAACGCGCTGTGCACAGAGACTGTATTCACGCGCTGGCGGCACCACACGCTCCTCCTGAGACATTTCGACGGCGTGTGATTGCGATTTGGCAAGGTCAGCACCATCAACGGCTCGTGTTTCACGACTATCCAATCATAACTTTACTCTTTTTTTCTATTATTATATGCATTATAGTACAAAATAGAAAAAAGGAAATATGTTGGTACATTACCTATGTCCAACTTGTGCTTTTCAAATGCTTCTACATGACCTGTGTCAAATATCTGCCTCTTGTTCAATAATTAAATTAAGTGTAAGTTTGGAATTAAATAATTGTTCTTACAAAAATTAATGAGAATTTCTTACTACTGACTATATTGTTTTAACATGATTCTAATAAAAGTAAATCTCTTAAAATTTGAAGAGTTACAGAATTCATGTTAAGATAAATTTCTATTGTCAAGAAACTTTTTCAAAAAGAATTATTAGAAATGCTTAATATAAGGGAACACTATTAAATTTTATTTTTTATTTTCTTTATCTTTTATTAGCATTTATTCAGATGCATTAAATATATATTTTTTAATTTATCATTTTTATTTTAGTTGGTCAGATATACATACAAATTTCTTGGGATTCCTTGACAACTTCTTGAATTATTTTTTAATGGGGACCTTGCTGGAACGTAGCAGTGGGCATGGATGGAATTTAGTGGAAGAAGGTTGAACAATTGCAAAGCATGCACTGCAACAAAAAGGTCAACAGAGTAATGGAGTCAGAAAAGGTTGAGTCCTAAAAAAACTCTTCAACTAAAAAAAACAAAAAAAAGTTATATACAAGGTCTACTTGGAAAACATAGATGTAATTATATCTTTAATCTATAATACAAAATTAATAAGATATTTCATAGAGATAAGATGAAATGACGCAATTTCATGCAATAATGTAATAATTTATTGGAAGCAACAAGGAACCTCTCATGGTCGTATAGCAATACAAGCTAAAATTTAATAATTTATTAGCAATTTTTTGATGAAGTATTATTTAATAATTAATTCTTTTGTATTTAATATAAAAAATAAAAATATTGAGATGTGACACAGTTTAGACATATTTCCATATAAAAATTAAAAAAATGTGCTTTTTTTTTCTAAAACTACTTATATTTATTTAGATATTTACCAAATTTTATATATTATAATAATAAAAGAGTATTACCAAATCACTTCTCCTAATCAATTTTCTTGAATTTTTCATTATTATTATGTAAAGTATTAAAGGTTATAAAGATACTACCTATAACTTTTTTTTATTGTTGAATGAATGTTATTACTTATAAACTTTTTAAGATTTTGGTTAGTATTTTAGTCGTTGAGGTTTTTGATCACTATTGACTAATCTAAATAGAAGATGATTTTTTTGTATCTCAATTGTTATATGAGGTATTCTAGTATTGAATTTAAAAGTAATTAATTATTATTAATGATCCAATATCAAATCTTAACAAATTAACAAAAATATCCATAGTTAAATATAATTATAGAGAGTGACAATTTATGTGAGTGTTGATTTTTAATAATTAGATTAGGCCCCTAATTGAACCTTTCCTTATGGGTGCATGATCATATTAGATAAATTAGTTTTTGCACCCCTCATTTTGGGCCTAATATCCACCCCTGACCCATACAGATCAATTAGTATTATAAAAATAAGTAAAGTTATATTAAGGACATATAAGTATAAAAGATAATGTAATTGAAATTTAATAAGTACTAAGAGAGTGGTGGAACGAATTATCTCTTCTTTATGATTGCATCTTGATACATGCTTTAAATTTGGATATTCAATTTTAATATGATGTTGATAAAAATACAGTTATGATGAAAAACAATTAGATTGTCTTATAAGAAATTTGTTTATTGAATATATAATAAAACACCCTATTTTTATTGAAAGTAATACTTTAAGTAATTTTCCTTCAAACATATCCTTTAAACTGACAAATAATGCAATAATAATGATGAGGAAAAATGAGCTAGTCAAATTAGAAAGAAAATGAAGTAAAACAATGTGGTAAGCAAAGAGTTAATTGGATAAATATTTTGAGGATGATGTTGAAGACTTTTGGCTTGACAGAGGATGAAAACGATTACGTATAATGTTTTTTCTCTCATGACTACAACTATATTGGTCATAAGTGGAAAAATCACCTTTTACACTGGTTATGGACAACATACAACATCGGTTTTGGAACCGATGTAGATTCCACCATTATAGAAAGTTTAGACATAGGAGATACCACCTTGATTCTTGACAAACCATTGTAATAAACCCACTTAATTGGCCAGTGAGAGAGATATTACAGCGGTTGCATAGGATAACTGTTGTAATATCAAGATACTACAACGATTGCATAGGGCAACCGCTGTAGTATCTCTATTGTTTAAAAAAATTCAAAATTTTTTAGAATTATTTGATAAAATCTCTAATCCATATAATGAAACATCACAAAAATTTTCAGAATTTTTTTGACAAGTATAGATATGTGAAATAGAAAAAAAATATGTTAAAAATAAAATAAAAAATAAAAAAGTAAATGATGGAATTTTGGATTTTGAATCCTCTGTGGTTATTGGCAGCGAACTTCGTTACACCATTTCAAGTAACTTCCATTTTTGGAGCGTTTAATTTGAATTCTCTATCAAAATTTATGACCGTTTGAAGCTTTTTGGCCTTAAATTTTTGTAACTAAAAATCTATGATAAATTTATACAATGTAAGAAATCTACCATCAAATATAGACTAAATTAAGTTGGTAATAAAAATTTTGGGTTAAAAATAAATTTCTAACTATTTTTAATGAATTTTACAAAATTGTTAACATCTTACAAAGAGAAGCGGTAAGGGGTGTCAAACCAATCATTCACGGTGGAGAAAAGATCACGTATCAAGTGTATAATATCCTCAAAATCCTGCAACGTAAAACTTAGCAAACCACCTATGTCGAAAATGTTGAAGAAAATATATGAAGGAAACGAAAGGACCAACCAAATGAGCGTGATTGAGAAGAACAAAGAACGCACAAGAGAGACTCAGTGCACGAGGATTAGAATAGGGAATATCGCGGTTGGGATCCCAACCGCTGTACTATCTCACTCAAACCCCAAATCTCTAAATTTTAAAGAGCATGGGATATTATAGCGGTTGAGATCTCCCAACTGCGTAGTATGTAGATATTATAGCAGCTGGGAGCTCCCAACTGCTTAGTATCTCTTTCTTTTTAAAAAATTAAAACTCTCTTGAAGGAGATACTACATCAGCTAGAGCTCTCAATCGTTATAATATCTTAAATTTTAATTTAAAAATTTTACAAAATTTGACACGTGCATTTCGAAAGAGATATTAGAACAGTTAAGAGTTCCCAACCACTGTAATATCGTCATTGTCTAATCCAAATTTTTAAATTTTATTTTTACAGTCTATACTACAATAATTAATAAGCACAACCTCTCTAATATCTTTTTGTGTAATTGTAATATCTTTTTGTGTAATTTTAAATACTATAATTAATAAGCACAACCTCTCTAATATCTTTTTGTGTAATTGTAATATCTTTTTGTGTAATTTTAAATACTAGCGCATTTTTGCTTACGTTATAATCATTATTATTTTTTTTTATAAAATGTGTTTTTTTTCACCGATGTGATTCTTATGTTTACTATTTCTTCCAAATCTTCCTTTAATACTGCAGGTGATGTACTTGATCTTAGAGTTTTTTCAGTTTCATAATAGTCGAAGCTTTTATTTGTACTCAAAATTGTGTTAAAAGTAATAAATTATTTACAGGTAAAGTACATTGAAAGATTAAAGTAGATATTAAAACTCTTATTTAATTGATCATCCAATGATTTAATTGTCGGTTAAAATAAGCATTTAAGCTTCGAAGTATAGATAGTTGAACTCTCCACTAAATAATATTTTAAGCAACGAACTTGGAAACTATAGACTAATTTTATTCTTTATTATATGATTCAGAACCTTTGACGGGTTGAGCTTGAAGGGTGTACATGGTTGCTAATTATAGTTAATTTCATAATATTATAAACATTGAGTTAAAAGTTGAAATTTATTATCATTATAGTTTTTATGATTTATAACTTTTGAAACAATAATTTGTTTGAGGTTAATATATATAACACAATTATGGCTAAAAACCAATACAAAACAATACTTACTATATTAAATAATAATTTATAAAGGGACAAATTTTAACTGGTATAGTAATATTTACAAAATTATATAAGTAAAATTTAGTTTCCAAATAAAATTATTTTTTTTTGTGATAAATTTTAGTCATTATACCTTGGTTGATATAAGTTGATTTGGTAACATGATTGTGCCTTAATTATCTAATTTCCAATTTGATATTTTTTAACAAAATATATTGTCAAGATAGATTTTTATTTTAATACTTTGATTATGGAGTGAATTTTCAGTTTATTTTTTTAAACGATAACTATTCGTTGCTTTAATTTTTTCATTTTATAGAACTTCCAATTTAGTTCATATTTTATAAAATGATAAAAAGAATTATGATTTCTTTCGAAGACTAAAATTAACTAATTATGTTTGAGTTATATAATATTATTATTGACGATAACTTTTCGAATGTTTAACTTATGGATTAAGTTGAAACATTAATATATAAGTTGATTCAAATGTTTAGTGCTAAATTCCATTTATTCTTAATAATGATAAGAAATTAAAATGAAAAAAAAGATCAAATTAAATTACATTTTGAAACATTTTATTATGTTAAAAATAAGTAAAAAAATTTAAAGCCAAGAATTAAAGGGAATAATTATTTGTTCGTCGTACATGTGATGAAATTGATAGTTTTTGTACTACCTAATCAAATTATTAGTGCTTAAAAAATTCAATAAAATTATTGTTTCATAATTAAAAAAAATTATGTTATAACAATTTGGAAGTAGTGTCCTTTAGAAAAACATGGTCATACTCTCAAAAATACATTTTCATAACCTAATTTGATTCTCATGTTATATACCTTCATAATCCCACACAAAGGTTGGTGCAAATTTAAACCTAAAATAACTCAAAACCTACGACAGATTCAAATTCAAAATAATTTTGACTCACCCAATAAGTAAATAAAATAAAAACGGAACGACAAAATTAGTGTTTTTGAAAACCAACAAATTATTATTTAAATAATGTATTAGATACAACATATAGTGAATAAAAAAAAAACGAATTAGAAACAAATGCTTCATTAAAAATGGCCATATTTTTCAATAAAGATTAGATATAAATAAACTTAATGAATACTGAATATAATTACATGATTACAACAAAAAAAGTTAATTGATGTTTTGAGATATTTTTTAAAGAAATTGGAAATGTCAATTATAGGTCTTGAATCATCTCATACAATCTTTACATGTTATTACAAACAATTTTGAACAGTCCAAATTCAGAACTTGTATGGTTGATAATTGAAGTGGTTCTTAGAGAAAGCTATTTTGAGCAAATGTTATATAAGTGTGGGAAAGTAAGAACACTAATAAGAGAAAGGTTGTTGTTAGAAGAGTGTTCCAATTGTGTAGGTAAGAGCAAAGGAAGAAAACTTGTGACCAAAGAAAATTTCTGTTAGGAGAAAAATGTTTGGAAATTTTGAAAAGGAGTGTGGTTGTAAAAGGTTGTGGGTTTTGTTAATTCATTTGACTTTGTGAAGAAGAAAAAAGTTAGTGGGATGTGAGAAAATTCTTGTTTGGCCTTATGCATAGTGTAAAGGCCACGCTTCACATTTGTAGTTTCGTTTCACAAGCTACCATGTTCAATATTAATTTAATAAATAAATGTGTGTCCAACAATGCTATGTATCTATTAGTCATTATTGTCGACTTAGGATATATTAATGTTTTTTTTTATACAATAAGGTTTTGATAGTTAATATTAAAAAGATAAGGTTCAATCCCATCCAGGAAGACAATCACTTCATGCATGCCGAATTTTGGATGTAACTCACAATTTTCAAAATAATTATTTTACATTATTTTAAAGTAATATTCAGATCATCAAAAAATTTTCTAGGATATACCTTTTAAAGTTTATGAAATATATTTCAGAATATAACTTTAGGATTTTCGAAATAAGATTTCCAAAATAAAATTTCTAAACAGTATGAAATGTATTTTGGAATAAACTTTCTAAAACAAGATTTCTAAAAATGAAAAACACTTTTTGAAATGTATATAGTGCCTTCTAAGTTATATTTTCTAAAATAAATTTTCTAAAACAAACTTTCCATATCACATGAAATATGTTCTGGAAAGAGATTTTTAGAATGATATATTTTTTTTAATGTTCTTTTTTTTTTTTTCTTCTTCTACAATGATGATAGTGTATCGGCGGCAGCTGAAGACAACGGTGATGGAGTGCTGTGAAAGAAAAGTTTATGAGATAATTCAGTCATTTTATCTAATTATGGTAAAGCATGTCAAAAAGGGGGTGTAGAAAGTAATTGCCACTAGAAATTCTTTGTTCAACTACAAAGTTAGGATGGCTTTTTCCTGCATTTCTAAGCTTTCTTTACACACCTCCATCCTTACTGTTGCATTAGTTTAATAATATATATATAGAGGAACAAAATGGTTTTCGCAAATGGGACACTTTCGGAAATCTCAAAAAATTTGGTAGTGTCCGAAGAAATTTTGGAGCTGCAAGAAGAAGCCGTCCAAAGTTAGCCCAACAAATTTGTAATTGCAGCTCCAAGCCATTGTTCTTGGGCTTTGCTATTCTCATTTCATGTTAGCTAAGTTTAACTTCTTGCTTGTACTTGATTTTTTTTCTGTAAAAATAATGTTCTTGTGTGAACACATTTCCCTTGTTCACAATATATATAATAAATATATGTTTACGTTTTTCAGGAGAACGTGGAATTATGTTTCGTATTGGTTCATGATTCACGTTTTTGTTGTGTAATGATTTTTTTAAGAATTAATACGACAAATGATTGGAGTGCATATGCGTGATCAAAATTTTATTATCTTGCAATAACTTTTAAAGTGCTTTTTCTGTATCATATTTATGTTATTTAATATAATAATTATTTTGATGAAATTATTTATGATGATAAAAAATGAGTTTGTTATAACTTTAATTTAAATTATTTTTCATCATAAGTTTAATATGAATGAGATATTAATAATACGAATAGATCAATATATATTTGTAATATTTCATCAGATAAATATAGAAGTATTTTATTTATTAATTTTTATATATAAATAATATGGGCGATCTTTGAATTTAGTCAAATATTATTTTTAATGCTTAATTACCTTAGACTGTCAATCGAAATTTTAAAAAAGAAAATTATTTTCTTTGACATGGAATTGTCATGAACAAGTTGTTTGTTAGGCATTTTAATTTTGGATTTGTAGTTTTACTTTAGAATAAATAAATATTATATTTAATTAAATATTTGTGATATTAATAATTGTTTAAATATTGGTCATGATAATAGAAATATAATTTTCTTAATTCTCCGTTATAAGCCAATTTATTTCATCTTGATATTTATATTATATTCTGAAGTTAATTAAAAAAATTTAAAGGATAAAAAATATTCTTTTATTTTTTAAAATAAAATTTGATCATCATGTACAGTTGTAATTATGTATTTAATTTTTTTTTGCCACAATTGTTTGAATTTTAAATTTTCATTATATTCTTATTTATAATTCTTGTAGAACTAAAGTTTATGACTTGTCGTTTTGTTAAATAAACTGAAATAAGAAAGTTATTCATATTTTATACCAGCTATAAAAGTAAAATTATGATATTTCATCAAAATTTATTAAGGAAGATAGAGAAAATATAAACATTCACAAGAACCCAAGTACAAAACTTTTAATCCTTTTTTACATAACCTTTAATCTTTTTTTCATTGTGTAACAATCTAATGTTAAGGGGATTTCAATGTCACCAATAATTAATTACTTTCTAATTAATTACTTTCGATTGTCAATATTTCATGAATAAACAATGTATCTATACCTATCATTGTTTTATACTCAATTTTACCATGCACACGTATCTAACATTATTTCTTAGTTAATTTTGGTTTATGAAAATATAGATATATAGACAAATTTCAGAAACCAATTACCAAAGACATGCCTCATATCTTCAAAAAATTGAAAATTCAAACTCATAAAAACTTTTACCCCAAAAAAATCCCTTCTCGAGATACTAAAGAACTTTGTATCATACTCAACTTCTTATAAAAATTCATATATATAAAAGATTATAAAAATTCATATATATAAAAGATTTGTGCTATTTGATTAATAAAATCCTATCATTGTAAATTCATATATATAAGAGATTTTTGTATTCATCTAAAACCATCAAATACGTCTCTTGAAAAATTTGGACAAAAACCAAGTTACCCTCGACTGTAAAGACGAAAATTAAAAAATAAATATTACAAACATTATTCAAAACTTGTGCAAACATTCTTTCTTGTTCTAAATAGATTTGAGTAGCGGTTTAGAGACTCCAAGAGACCCCAAAATATAAACAAACATCCACAAGAATAACTCATGCATATTGTTAATTAGATGAACATTTATATATAATGGGAATGAAAGGCATTTTTTTACCACTTAATCATTTACCCAGCAACGTGTGAGAATACAATCGTTTTAATTTAAACAAGACAAAACTATATTTATCTCTCCTTCAATTAGACTAAATCATACTCATAAAATACTATATTTTAATAATAAGTGCAATGGTAATCATTATCCTTTTAAGGATTCCCAATTTGTGCAACTTGAGCATTTTTTTTTTTTTATCTTGGTTCTTAAATCACAAGTAGTAGTAGTCGTGGAATATATTCACTTTTTATGTACGGTAAGATATAGACTTTGGGAAATTCCTTTATATTCTTGTTTGCAATCCATTGGCATGCCTTGCACTATAGTCCATTAATATCTTAATATCTTGTTTCCTATATAATATACTTAGAAATTAATAAGCATAATCGCATCATAAAAAGTATAGGAAAGGTTTTGCACCTTTTCGATTATTTTTTCTTATTCCCTTTAGAATCCTTCTATTTTACATTATACTTCAACATATAGAATATCTTATGGGTGTACATTATATTAAAAAGAATGTCCTAATCAAACATAATATGGTTATTATATTTGTGGCTAAAAAATGATGATAAAATTAAATAAAAAGATATTTCAAAAACATATATTTTTTACTTGTTATTGTAGGATAACTTTTGTTTTAAGCACTAATATCTTGATCAATAATTTTGAAAAATAATATATTAAAATAAATGTAATGTTAATATGTCTAATAATGGAGAAGCTTTTCTTACTTTTATACTCATATTTTACCATCCTTACTTTGCACACAGATAAATTATATGAAAAAACTAGATCCTCCTTAATTATCAATAACACTATTTCTCCTTCTATTTTTAGAGAAAAGGTATTGGAAATTGTGGATTGACAACAGGATTGTGGGACTGAGGCTACCTTCGCCTCTTATAATCTCCGATACTAATTTTAAGTGCATGATATTAAAGAGTTTAAAGTATTCTTTTATCTTATCTAATCTAATATTTTAAAAGAAAAATGTTATTTTTTAAATATACATTAAATAAAATAAACAAAGGAAAAAACTTTGCTTTGACAATTATAACTGACATATACCCAGATGTCAACTGCTGACGTGGTATAATTGTATGCGTAAATAAAAGTAAAATAGGATTTTTCTCAGGATATTTAGAGTATTTTGTTATGAAAAGACATAATTCAGTTTTAAGTATCTAAATTTAAAATTTGAAACGTGATACGAGTCTAGTGCATCCATTTGCACAAAGAAGAAGATTTCGTGTGACATTAAGGTATTTTTTTGCATACTACCAAACATTAAGGTGACAACGGGCTCAATGCGATGGGACAGCGGTGGCGACAGCAGTGACGAGATTCAAGAGATCTGAGATTCTAACTCACTCCTTCTCAACCCTTGATGGAATATGCTAGAAAGCGTTATAGATAAAATTCCAAACATGTAAACTCTAAAAATAACTCTCAGTGACTCTGGAATGTTTTTTACACATCATTTATCATAACCACATCAGCACCACATAAGATTGTAAAGTGAGAGTGTCACGTGTAGTTGTCAAAATATAACTACTCATAAATAAATTAATAAAAGTATAAAATATAAAATATTAATAATAGTTAAAAAAATGGAAACGTGATATTTAAGAAGCGAATTTCATTCATTTGACACACCTATTTAGAAAATCAGTTGGATGAGATTTGTTACAAACTTAAGTAGATAACCAATTCAAATTAAAACATATTATTAATATTAAATTTTAAATAAAGCTGAAAAAAATGAATATTTAGGTTGTGAATAATGCTAGAGAGTAGAAAAAGAAATATCACAAGGTATTATTGAGTAAAAATGACAACGCACTTTCAAGTTAATGTTAAAAATATCTATCAATTCTCGCTGTTTGATACCTTCTTTTGTACAAGTCTATGTATGAGTAAAATCTATTTCTATTGAATGTTCTAACTTAGTACATACAAGACATGTTTCACTAAATATACCTTCCTTATTACTATTTACACACCATAATCAATCATCTTTATATTTTTGATAGTAAAAAGAGTAATATAATCAATATTTAATTGACTCAATTTTAAATAAAAAAAATTACGAATAATAAACATGGAATACATAAGAAGTTTACATTTCATTTTATTGAATTTATTAAATTTAATTAGTTAAATTTTTATTTACTCTCAGATTGAGTCTCGCTGAACAAAATTCCACTTGCACATCAATTTAGCATGCATTAAGTGTAATAATATCTCTAGAACAATTCTTCTTCAGATCTCTAAATGCAATTCCTTTAACAAAATTTTAATTTGATTTATCTTTTCACTAGCATTAGAGTTATAATCTAGTATTCATTTTATTCATACTCTCTCAAGTTAAGATTGAAAACACAATTATTTGTTTCACATCTTAAATTCAAACAAGACAATCAATGAAATTTGAAAATGTTTTATGCTTATAAGGCTGAAACCAATATTTTCTCCTTAAGAACACTTTGTGAAATAACTTTGTTTTAGGTCTTGATTTTTTTTTTGAAACCGATTTGGTAGAAATAAAAGGATGATTTACAATTTTTTATTATTTTTATTTTAGATATTATAATGTTTTATACAATAACACACAGAGTTATTAGCTAAGCATCAAAATTGTAAACAGATATTTCATTTTCCTCCTATTTTTATAATTTTTTATAAGTTATTTAAATTTCTTTTATTATTTTATATTATAGTGAATACAAAATTTTTAAAATTTCATTATTTTAAACTAGAAAACCAAATAAATAATAATATTTATTGGAAATAAAAATTTCATCAATTTAAATTATATATATTTTTTCATATAAAGTGTTATATGTTACTATTTCATGAGTTACTTTATGTATTTATTTGAAGACAATGAAAAACTAATACTGCTTCAAACGTTATTTAGTATAATATTATGTTATATTTTTATTAAAAAATATTTTTTAAATTTACATTTTTATATTATCATAAATATATATCTTGTGGCAGTTCGATTTCTTAGTTATTTATAAAATCTAGGGCACATGTTTTCCAAAGACTTATTTCGACTCATCATCATGAAACCTCATATTAAAATCTACATCGGAATATCACAGTACTCAGTTTTGAAATTTTATTAAAATGCCCATTGTTATTAAACTGTGTTTTTTTGTTTTTTTCTTTTAAAAGTATAAAATGAAAGCAGTGTAAACTTTTTACGTTCGTCAAAATTTATTTCTTTATTTTAGAAAGTTAAATACTTACAAGCTTTAGCACAAATTTATAAAGTTAGGATTTTTATTTTTTATAAAATAAAAAGTTATGGATGATATATTTTCCTTTGGGCTTATCCTCTAGAAAATTGTTTATGGGTTAACATTTTGTTTAGTTTAGGTGAAATCTGTCAAAGCTAATGAGCAATGTCAGTATCTGAAGTGTGTGTGGGTCAGCAAAATCTTGGTCTCCTTTGAAGAAAATATATTAAAACAGGATTTTGATATTTGGTGTTAAATAATAATAATAAGAAAAAAGTTAATTGAATTAAATCGAGCTATAAAAAAAAAAAACTCAATAAGTTGATATAATGGTTAGATACTTGTGTGGTTGATAAAGTAATTATCAGGAAATACTGCATTTGTTATTCTCTGTGTAAAAATAAGCATGGATTAGTGGTAGTTACAATATTATAGGAGAAATTAGTCTTTGTCCTAATAGATTAAAAACGAAGTAACTTAAAAAAAAAATTATTTTTATTATAAACTAAACTAATTGTAGTTAATATTTTAAAAATTGAATTACTGGCTGAGTAATTCAATGCACCGCTTAAACTGTTTTGAGAGTTCAAAAAATATTATGCATGTTCTTGAGGTCAATTTTTTTTTCCATGATGTTTTCTAATTATTTTTTATCGTTAAAATTATATTTAAGTTGTAAATTTTCTTTTTTTATTTCTCAATATTAAAAATGAATCCAATTGATTAATAGTTACATTGTAATTCTTGAAGAATGACAACCTCTTAATATTATGGAAAATAAAAAGCACATTTATGCATGCCCATCAAATTTAACTGCACTCCTATATAATTTAAAAGTCATTTTACTCTTTTGAAATTGCATTATGAAAAATACAATTTAAAATATAAAATATATATTTTAAAATATACAATCTAAAATATATTATTTTTAGTTTTTTAAAAATATTTATATTTTATTTGAATTAATTGGAATACAATAATTTATTCTAAAAAATATTTTTGTATTATAAACCTTTTTTTTAATAAAAATAATATTGATCAAAAGCAAATATTTTAAAATGATGATAATATTTTATATTAATAATTAAATTTTTTTTACAATATCATTGTTAAATTTAAAAACTGCAAAATTTAAGTATTAGAACTATGTTATTATCACCTGCTTCATACAATCATGAAAGGCTTGAATAAATGACCTCTCACGTCTATTACCCCCTCAGACTAATTGCATACATTGGAATAAGTATTAGGTAAATATGTTTGGCCTTTTTAATTTATACTTTGTTATGTGATTATTTAATCTATTTGCTTTTTGAATGCTTTTTAATCTAGGACGCCTCATCTAGGCTTTTCAATAAAATAAATAGTTTGTATGTGTTTATTTAATCTATTTGCTTTAAATAAAATAAGCACTAATTTTTAATTTTGTAATAAAGAAATCTTATTTATTTATTTTTTAAATAATTTATTTCATAACTACTTATCTTAAGTTTATCCAAACTAACTCATTATACAATACTTTTTCTGTTTGGATTATAGGATGGAAATGAATGAATATAAAACAGAATAAAAAGAAAAGAAAATGAGAAAATGTATTTTGATTTATTAAATGCAACCTCCATATGATATTCACATTTCCTCTTCATCTAAAATCCAAATTCTGTTCTTATGTTTAAATTGATGAGTAAAAAATGAGTTTTATTTATCAAACTCAATTCCTATATTGTATTCATACTCCCTATTCATTTAAAGTCCAAATCCTATTCTTAAATTCAAATTGATTAGAAAAAATATGTTTTAATTTACTAAATACAATTCTTACATGATATTCCCACTTTCTTCTTATCTAAAACCCAAATCATACTCTAAAATCCAAATAAGTTAGAGAAAATGTTTTAGTTTACTAAAGGCATCCCTACATTATATATTCATATTTTTTTTTATCTAAATTCCAAATCCTATTCTTAAATTCAAATTGATTAGAGAAAATATGTTTTAGTTTACTAAACACAACTCTTACATGATATTTACACTTCCTTCTAATCTAAAGTTGAAATCCTAAGAAGTATATTTTTAAACACATACAAGTTATAAGTTAATCATAAAGAAAAAATTTAATTTATAATAAAAATTTATAATAATAATATGGAAATAGCAGTGGGATTTTGTTATGAAAATTCTCAATCCTTCCTTATATATTTACACCTTATTTTAATATTCAATAAGTTGTTTTGTTGGATTTTACTTTTATTTCAGGTTTATGTATTGAGGTTTTTTTCACTGTTCTAAAGCCATTTTTTAAGAGATCAAATAATTTAAAAAAACATACTGGATTTAAAAAATATATCTGCAATATTTTTTTTTTCTATCCCCTAAAAGTATGATGGTAATTTATTGCTTTTGATGAAGCAGCAAAAATGAATCATGGCAGAAAATAACAAGTTCCCCAGATAAAGGAAAGATAAATCACACTTGATTTGAACAGCAAAACACATAATTGAAATTTCGCTGGAATTGTTTCTCCATTTTAATTTCAACCACGGATCTGCCAATTAAATTAATTGACTCGTAGACTTAGTTTTCATTTTTACAAGAGAACTATTGCATCACTACCATCCAAGGAATCACCCAAATCAAGAGCATGAATTCCGTTAAAAATTAAGTTTATATTAAAAAATTTAATATAATGAAGTTGAGTTGCAGGATAATTTGTAAGTTATGAGAATCAGAATAAAATGTTCACATAAAGTCTTGTACATATTAGGAGTAAAAGAAATGTAGTCATGCATGTTGCAGCATTTGTATGCATGTAGAGAGACATTGGATTGCACATTGACTTGAGCTGGAATATATGTTTCACATTACAGCATTTGAAGACAAAAATTCTCTTATTAAAGTCACAAGCATGATGTGTCAAATTCAAGTTCACTAAAACTTCCTAGGTTTTCTTTTCATTTCTGAATCATCACAAACCAACATTAGATGTAACCTAAAGAAATTATTCTTTCATTTTCTTTTTCTATTCTTTTAACTTTTTTCACTCTTGTGCAACATAAGACAGATAAGACCAAATAGTTCACAAGACAAACTTTGTGGACAAAATCATGAAACATTTTCCAGCTGTGACCCTTTATTACTTTTAAGATGTTTGGTTTAACAGTAGACCAATACAATTCAAATTTCAATAATGCCTTTATCTTCATTTTGAAAATAAAACCTCAACCAGAAGCATATAATGTGCATGATTGGAAGTTCATAACAAATTTGATTCTCAGAAACTGTGTGAAGGAAGAACTCTTCAAATGGAGACACCACTAGTGATCCAAAAGTTTACTTCAGAATCTGACTATTTGGCAGTGAAAAGGTTGAAGGATGTTAAATTTGTTTTGTGGACAGAGACAGTGAAGATATGGAAGTTAGCATTCCCAGTAGCCTTGACCCATCTGTTTCAGTTCCTCACAAACTCCTCAACTTCCATCTATGCTGGTCATCTTGGTGACATTGAACTCTCTTCTATCTCTGTCAGCCAAGGGGTCTTAAGTGCCATCTATTTTTACTTGCTGGTTAGAAAATGCCTTAACAAACTCTCATGTTTTGTTGATTTTTTTTTTCTACTCTAACTTGTGTAAAATTGCAGTTTGGTATGTCATCTGCACTGGCAACACTTTGTGGCCAAGCTTTTGGAGCAGGGAAAATTCAATCTACTTGTATTTATGTTCAAAGGTCATGGATTATACTTACTCTCACTTGCACAATCCTCTTGCCTGTTTATGTATATGCCACACCAATCTTAAAGCTGCTAGGCCAAGATGAAGGAATAGCTGATCTTGCTGGCAAATATTCTATACAACTGATTCCTCAAATGTTTTCCTTTGCTATAGTTTTTCCCACCTTGAGATTTCTTCAGGCACAAAGCAAGGTTAAAGTTATCATGTGCATAGCATTTGTGGTTTTGCTCATTCAAAATGGATTGCTTTACATGTTCATAAATGTGTTTGGTTGGGGTACAACTGGCTTGGCCATGGTGAATAACATCATAGGGTGGCTGTATGCTGTGGCTTTGTTTGTGTATACCATTGGATGGAGCAAGGAAGAATGGAGTGGATTTTCTTGGATGGCATTTAGGGATTTATGGGAATTTGCTAAGTTAAGCCTTGCATCATCTGTGATGATTTGCTTAGAGCAATGGTATCTTACATGCATCATGCTCCTTGTTGGTTTACTAGACAATCCTGTGATTTCTGTTGGTTCCTATTCTATTTGGTAAGATCACCAACTTTCACTAATTTTAAGATGTTTATTTCTTTTTTTCCGTGATTTTCATATTCCATGAACAGAACTGTTTGTCTTGGTTTTCCTCATGTACTTACTTTTGTATTTCTAGCTTCAATGTTCAGGGTTGGCATTACACGCTGCTCGTTGGAATAAGCACAGCCATAAGGTGAGTTAGTAAATTAACAAACAGTTTAGGCAGATGAAAATTTTCTGAATTTAGTTTTTCAGAAGACACTTACAATTGAAGTATTCTTTGAATTCTTACACTGATTGCTGATTCTTTGTCTCCAAGTGTTCGTGTCTCCAACACACTAGGCATGTCACACCCAAGAGCAGCCAAATACTCTTTCTATGTGGCAATGTTCCAGTCTCTCCTCCTTGGTATTCTTTTCATGACACTTATTTTCCTCACCAAAGAAGATTTCGCCACCATCTTTACCAATAGTGAGGATATGATACTAGCTGTTGCTGATTTAGCATACCTTCTTGGTATCACAATGCTTCTCAATAGTGCATCACAGGTCATATCAGGTGAATGTTTGATGTGTCTGATAACTTCAAAAAAAGTTCATTCTGTAGCATACATTTAGTATTTTATTTTTATATATTTGCATAGGTGTGGCCATTGGAAGTGGATGGCAAGTGATGGTTGCTTACATAAACATGGCATGTTATTACTTTGTTGGACTCCCAATTGGAATTTTCCTTGGTTTCAAGCAGCATTTAGGGTTGAAGGTAAGAATTTTTTTTACTTTAATGTCTAAGATATTTAATGTCTAAGATATGTGTGTGTGGAATATTTACAATATTGTAATGAGTGATTATTTAGGGTCTCTGGGGAGGCACAATATGCGGCAATCTTCTGCAGATTTTAGTCCTCTTACTGATTATTTGGAAGACTAACTGGACCAAAGAGGTAAATTAAGCAGCTATCCTTTGGCAACCAATTCGAAAATTTTGCACTCATGACGGTTTGTAGGTTTTTTTTGTTTTTTCATTCTAGTACAATTTTTTCGAAATTCTTTTAAAATGAGTAAAAATATCTTTTATTATCGTGATGGATAAATCATGTCTTATTGGTATACTATAATGATACAATTCCAATATATTTAAAATTGAATTGAAATTCTATTATATTATTACGATTTTAATTTATCAAAATTACAATTAATAATCATTTGTACTGAAATCATACCACTTAAACGTGATGTCATTTTTAATTAAATAAAATTGTCATAAAATTGTGTCATCATGATATGATTTTTTCGTAAATAAAATTATGTTAATATAACACTATTTATCTATAATGAAAATAAAAAAAAATTTATCTATTTTAAGAATTTTTATACAAAATTATACCATAATAGAAAAAAAGACGATCTGCGAAGCTAATTCATGTTTGATTTGTTTAACAAATTTTCATATATAAAAGTATTGATATATGTTGTTTAATCCATTTTCTTTGCCATGAACGATATGCTTAATGGTTTTTATTATGAGTGTAGGTGGAGCAAACTGCTCATCGCATGCGAACATGGAACATTGACAACCACCATTCAGATGTCACTGAGATTGTTACGTGAGAAAGACTACTCTTAATATTGCACGTTTTAATATATTTGCTTTTGTCACTTTCTTTATTGTAAGTTAAAATTCACCCCACTTTCACAAAAGTTATGTGGAAAGTTCGTTTAATAAGAAACCAAACACATAATTTTATAATTTTGTAGTTTATTACAAATTTTAAATATCAAATCAAAATCTTGTTATTTTATATGTGTATTTGTGAAAAATTCATTTATCTTGAATCTTCAACTCTTACACGATTCAAGATAAAGAGACATGTTTATCTAAAAGTTTTATTAGGAACACTCCTCACGTAGACTATATTGAAATCTTTCCAGTTAATCGGCAAGATGAACAATTAATTTTCATATTTCTTTTGAGTTTTGGAGATTTATCATAAGATTCATCAATAATGATATATAAACTAAATTTGTATAAAAGTTTGATATTTTTTCAATTTAAAACTTTAAAATAATAAATTTGTGAATCTTGTTTTCTTATATATTATTTAATATTCTCATTTTTATTTATACAAAACTTAAATTTCTAACAATTTAATATGTAGTTTGTTACGTCTATTTATTCATCATAGGTAGAATAGAAATTTTCTAAAGATTTATAGAATTGTCATCCTTTGGATTGTGCTATTTTTTCATCCATCCATCATTTTGGAGTTAAAGTAATTAGTCATCACGCACATAAAAACACATTGATGTGTTTGACTAATGAGAAAAAAAAAATATAAAGTGTTTTTACCTAATAAATGTCATAACTTAAAATTTGATACATTTAGTAAACTGGTAGTCTAATAGCACCTTATATCTCTTCAAAAGTTTAGTGTTTCTAAAGAAAATATATATTTTGACTGCCAATATATTTTTTACTTAATGGATAATATTAATAAAATACAACATAATAATAAACTATTTTGATAATATTTATTTTAATATATATAATAAAGAATTATCAAGTGATAATTTTTAGTTGTAGTAAAAAATGAAATTAATAAATATAAATGACTAAATTATGCTATT
>Ga0099825_1003307_pt1 | contig 21463 bp, 12 predicted proteins | sample SiratroredBW_FD_76838 | JGI IMG/M metagenome (GOLD analysis project Ga0099825, IMG submission 76838) | Root nodule microbial communities of legume samples collected from California, USA - Siratro red BW | ecosystem: Host-associated > Plants > Roots > Nodule | place: USA: California | collected... | reverse complement strand
ATATAAAATATATATATATATATATATATATATATATATATATATATATATATATATATATATATATATATATATATATGTAACAAAATTAGAACTTTCTTACTTGCCCAACGTTATCTTGAAATTTTTATAAATATACTGTTATAATTAGTGATTAAAATATCAACTATAATTATTGCAGTTCTAATTATATACAACTAGTTAATTAGAAAAAAATTTCAAACCTCATTTTCATTGATGTTATATATTTTACAGTTATAACATATATTTTTTTTATTTAATGTAAAGTGTATCCAATTATATTAGAGATTTTTTTTAGAATTTTCATGCCATGCACATAAACTTAGAGATATAGGAATTTTTGCGGTGATTGCTTCCCCTATACTTTAAGGGTGCCTTCCCATGTGGTTCTCTACGTGAAATAAATTAATTTCATTTATTTCTTGAATGGTCCCATATAATGAACTTTATGAATATGGCCAAGTCAACCCCTTTGAACACTGACAATTTGGTTGAATGTAACTTTCATGATATATACAGACACATGCAATCCCCCTTTAATTAATTAATTAATAGTATTTTTAAACATGACCCAGTCCCTTGGAATGAGTCTTGAATTTTTCTTAATACTCTTGTTTCAGAGAAAAAAATTGTCTATTTTTCAAAGACAAAAACCTACACCCATATTTTTTTTTCTTACACATTAAATAAGCTAGGTCTCAAAAAATTTATAAATAGTTAGGATGAGACAACTATACACAAAATTTTGGTACCACAACAAAATTCAAAGGGAGAGATAGATATCTATTCCCCTATGTCTCTCTCTACAAACAACCATTAAATTGTTTTTTAAAAAATGTTAAATACTATTTAACTATTTTTTAAAGTTCAAGATATTAATCAATCTTTTATCCATCATAGTCTTACTTCTTAAATAAAAATTAAAAATAAAAAAAATCATAAATATCTTATTAAAATAGAAACATTTAGGTCATTCCATGATAACTACAAAAGAATATTAAAAAGATACATTAAAATAGAGAGAAATATTGACCAAAACCATAAATTTATAGCGATAGATTTATTTAATAATTTCTAAATGAAGTTAATTGGACGAATATAATAACCCTAAATTGTTTTATGTCTCTATGTGATTCATATGTATGCAGGAGGTGTGGACACTCTGCAGGATATTCAAACGCACCCCATCTTTCAAAAAGTACACTCCAAATTTGAAAGACTCAACACTCACCAAATCCAACACTGTGAATTCCAACACAAGCACCTTAGATTCTGACAACTGCAAGCCATATTTGATCTGCAGAGACCCTGAGATGATGCAGCAACTAAAGCCAGTATTTGGACAGGTTGATGAAAAGAAACACTTGTTTCTTGGCCAGTTTGGCCAACTACCCCATCTTCAAGCCCCATCAACCCCTTACCCAAATTTTTGGAACCAGAATGTTGAGGAGTATGCATTTGGCAATGAGAATTGGGATGACCTCAGATCTGTGGTTCAGTTTGCCATTGATCCTTCCTCCGTGTTTGATTGTACAGAAACACATATTCCACCCTACTTTTCTTAGGTTGGAGTGAGTAATAACTTTGGTAGATATGTTTTATATATATATACTGTATGAACATATAGAGGTTATTATAGTTGTCATTATTCTCACAGTTTTTTAATTTCTTGAATATATAAACACGCATATGTGAACTTTGTTGGTTTTACTATGTTTTGTTGTAAAACCTAATTGACTTGTACCTGTGAATTATATATCCTCTTTCCATTGATTGAGCAAATAAATAAGTTATCCCTTGATTTATCAATCTGGTTTACTAGGCTATATTATCTTTGAAGAATAGGCTTGATGATGTAATGCATCAGAAGTTTTGTTGGTTTCTATGATTTTCAATTATTTGATACGACGAGTGAAAGAGGTTGATTATATATGGATAGCTCTTATATATATATATATATATATACATATATACATATATATATATATATGTATATATGTATGTATATCTATATATATGTATATATGTATGTATATATCTATATATATATATATATATATATATTGGCAAAATTATTTAATCTCTTCAATTTTGTTCATTTATAATTATATACCCTAAACTTTATCTTTTTTTCTTAATTGATTATAAATAGGTACCTTAAATTTTAAATTTGTTCTAATTGATACTTAAATTTTCCTTCCTTTCGTAAATAAACACTTAAAATGGTAATTTTATTCTAATAAACTCTTAAAATTTATTCTTTTTTATAATGTTTTAACTGTTCAAGGGAAATCATTTTTCATTTTTATTAAATGTTAATACTTTACTATAATTTTTTTTCTTCTATCTCTTAAAATTCATTTTTTATATATTACAATATAATAAAAACTATATTTTTGTTTTGTAAGGATTAAGAGAAAGATAATATGGATAAAGTGAGAAAGTACTTGTAAACCATAGGACAAAGAGGGATCATGTATAAAAGATTTAAAGTTACTCAACATCACATTTTAAAAAATGGTAAAAAAGCAAGAATTATGAAAGGTAGGAGTGACTCAAAGCCTAAACAGGTAAAACAACTGCTTTAAGTCTCAAGGCCACAAAGTCTCAAAAAAATTTAATATGGTTTAGGCCTCAACGCTTTAAAGGCCTCACAAAAATTTAATACTCACATATTATTATAAAATAAAAAATATTTAATTTTAAAATTATACTAACAAAATTTTAATTAAAAATTTAAATATTTTAACTGACTCTAAGTTTGCATTAGTACTATAAATATTAGTTAATGACTTTAAATTTATATTGGTACTATAAATATTATTTAATGACTTTAAATTTATATTGGTACTATAAATACTATTTAATGAATAATATTCTTGAAATTTTCTTATAATAAATTAATAATATTTTAAAAAATTCAACAGGAATTTTCCTCAAAAATTTCTAATTTATCTCGTCTCTATATTCCAAACATATTGATATAATCTCTTTATATGTTATATCATTGTTTGACTCTTCCACTTCTTTCCTTCTTTCTTCACTTATCTTCTTTCTTTCTCTGTCTCTTTGTTCCTTCCATAATATTGTTTCAACTTTTTCAATTTCAAATTTCTTTCATTTCTATTTCATCATTTTATACTCATTTTTATTAAATATTAATTAATAATTTATTTTTCATTATTGTTTAATTAATCTTAAAATAATTTGTGCATATTCAAGGAAGAAAATTTAGAAGTTACAAATTATATTTGAAGACATATGAAATGACAGGATTGAAAGATAATATCATAATAAGAGACTTGAGACTCTACGATCAAGTTTTCATGGTTTAATCTTTTTAACTTAGACTTACTTTATATATTTATAAGTTATATTCAATATGATATATATTATAATTTTTAATTTTATATAAAAAATATAAATATGGCAACTAGAAAATTTCAATCAGGTTATTCAAAACTTCAAAAAAAAAAGTTGAACTTTTTGTTGAATCACAAAAAGGGGCTATGGATAAATTTATAAAAATAAACAAAAAAAATGGATTAGAAAATACAGGGAGTCTTTTTTTTATGAAAAGTATTTGAAACATGATAATTTATTGGATCTTAATGACTTAGATTTATTTTCAGAATTAAATATCTTAAAGGAGATTATAGGATTGGAAAATGATAAACCAATTGATATTTTTAATTTTATAAAAAGAATAAATTATTTTCCAAGTGTATATAATTAATTATTGTCTATTGAAAAATATTTTTTAAATGAAATTAATTATTATAATTTAATAAATAATTTTGCATAAAAAAAGCTTGAAAAATAAATTTTAGATAAAAATATCATAATTTTAATTATTTTATTAATTTAAAAAAGACCTCATTTTTTTATTTGCTTTAGGCCTCCTAAAGCCTTGAGCCGCCACTAAAAGAGTATATTGGAATCCAGATATAAGTTATAAAGAAACTTATGTAATAGGTGTGATGTAAGACATGAATCATGGTGGTAGAGGAATATTAGGGAAGTATGTGGAAAGGGAGAATGTAGTTTCATTAGGGAAACTACTAGCAGAACTAAATGTAGTTTCATACCAAATAGAGGTCCTAGCAAAACAAAAATCTAAAACTATATAGCTGGAAGAAAGTGATTTGAACACTAAGTTTTTTCATAGATCTGTAAAATGGAGAAGGGTTAAGAATAACAGTCTCCCCATTTTTTATGGTGACAAAACTATAATTATAAGCAATGATGATGTAAATTCGTCTTCAAAACTGTAGATAGGTTCCTTATAGATCAGATAAAATGGTAAATAATTAAATTATTCAAACAAATTGCATATAAAATTCAAAATACCATGCTATTATTAATTTGGTTTTTATTTCTAGAATAGAGATATATAGATATATAGATATATATATATATATATATATATATATATATATATTCTATAAATAAAGAGATTATTGAGCTAGAACCTTGATTAAGAGCTTATCAAGAGTTTGGGCCTAATTGAGCTTGTTGGATCCTCTACACAAACTTTTGGGCCCATGTTTAAAATTGAAGATCACTCTAGAGATATTAAAGCATCAAGATTAGAAGATCTCTACTTGTAAAAAGTGTATAGGTAGTATAAAAATTATTTTGGACCTTGGGCCAAGTAAAATATAATTTTAGAGTCTGTATTTTGGGTCAAGTAGTGTAGGATTTTGGATCTTGAAGTCCAAAATGACAAGTGGATGTTCACATAAGAAATAAGTATCTAAAAAAGTGCCACTTAAAAAGATAGAAGGCACCACATGTACATATAAAGCTTCCACCTAGACGCCACAAGAGAAACTCTTCTCTAAACTTCTTTTACCACTTAACAAACTTCTATTCAAAAGTTTTTTGAAAACTTATAAGATAAGTCATCTTTAAAAAAAATAAAAACTTATACAACAGTTAATACAAACAAATAGAAAGAAATAATTACAAGGCCTATTTAAGATCCAAAACCAAAACTTACATAAAAGTACAATAATTTTATTCTAGATCCAAACCTACTCCGAAGTCTTTAAGAATGTCCAAAGGATCATTTCACTGGTTCAAAAGTTTCCAAAAGGCCTACTAAATTATCACAAAGATCTTCATATGTGATGTGTTTATCCTCTTTGGAAACTAAAATCCTTCCATGAAGATGATTTTTGCAATATTCCAACCCTACCTTGCACTTCTATCCTCGTTTTAACAACAACATCCTCTTTCTCGCATGTAAAAGTAATTATTGACTAAGTTGAACATCACTAGTGTTATGCACAACTTGAAGAAAGGTCCTTTTACGTAGGAATAGGTGTGAGCATTATCAAAAGAAGCATTGTTTGTTTTTTTTCTTGAGTAACTAAGGACACTTGATGAAGATGGCAAGTACCATCAAGAAATTTCCATGGTACCACCAGAATAGCAGGACAATACATGGAGAAGTTCTTATAAATCTTGAGAAGAAGCTTGCTTGCTTTTGACAACATGCAGAGTTTAATTGGATCATTATTATGAAAACATATAACATAAATTTGCAATTGTTAATTATTTTCCATATAATATTGTATAGACGTCACTTAGACGAAACGTTGTTCTATATACTAACGTACATAGTATATATAAATGTATTATATGGTAAATCAGCAGAATCTAGACTCTCTCCTTGTATTGTTCAATAATCAAAGAAACTTTGCTAGATGTTTTTCTATTAAATAATTTGAGATTATTTGACTTGTTTTTTCTGAGGGGTGGAATGCATCCCAAAATACATATTTATTTGCATCTTGGCATGTAAATTTTGGGTTACATAGAAAACCCATCTCAAATCTCCCTGTTCCACAGCATGCGGTTTTTGCTTCCTCAAACCCTGCAAATCCAAAAACAATGTAAATATGAGTCTTCAGACTTTCTAACATATTGGAATTTGCTTCAATTCAAGCTGTATATATCAGGACTAGATGCAGGTGCATTTAGGTTATCCATGTTCCTCTATCTTTGTTTAAATTAAATAAGATCTTGAAATACTAATCTGGTGCAAAATATATTACTATCTCTCTCTCTGCTTTTATATAATTCAAGAAATGAAATCAATTTCTCCATCTTAAAACAATAGTTACTAAGTCCATTTCAAAATAATAGTATTTTTAGACTCTTTTTTTTTCCTAAATAATTTGGTTTATCTTTTTTAAAAGTTTCTAATGATGCCCCTATATATAGTAATGAATAATTTATGAAGTACTACTCATATTAAAATAAGAAATGTAATTGGAAGGTTAGTTTTTCATACTAACATTTATATTAATATTTCAGTAATAGATGTGTTATAACTTTATAAGACTACTATTTTGAGAGGGATGGAGTACAAAAATTTTTATTCTATTTTTTTTTTCATTTTTACACACACAAATATATATAATTAGAAGAAAAATAAGAATATATTTAAAAAATATTATTGTATATTAATTGGAACCATCTAAACGAAAAATAGGCCCGTTGGATAATTGGAAAATTTATTTCCAAATTTAGTGTTGTTTCAGAACCTAAAATTGAAAATTGATGTTAGGTGTGGAGTGAATATATATATATATATATATATATATATATATATATATATATAAAATAATAATAAACTATATTGATATTAGTACTATTTATGCATGTATATAGTATATAGTATATATCCATTAGGGGGTTGGAGGATGTTAAATGGAAGTATATGAAATATCTACTAAATAGTGAAAAGTTAGGCATACTCTGTGTGCTGGAAATTAAATTGGAATACTCTGTGTGCTGAAAATTACATTGGAACAAGAAACTGGAGTGAAGTGATATAATTTGTGGTTGAGGTAATGACATAATTAACAGTGAGAAATACTAATTATGGGAAGAGATTGAACAAATAAAAAGACATGAAAATTGTTAAGTATGGTATATTATAGGTGATTTTAATATTATTAAGTAGTGTCAAGGAAAAGAAGGGCTGTCGAAATGGAGAAGTTTAATGCGTTTATTGAGAAGAAAAAATTGTATTATATATTATTATTGGTCGGAGGCATACATAGTATAGACCAAATGATATATTTAGGAGTAGATTAATTGGATAGAGCCTTAGTGATGGATGAATAGTTGATGCAATTGCTTAGATCTAAATAGTTTGTATTGAATAGGCAAGTGTTAGACCATTGTGTTTTAGTCGTTAAAAAAAAACATAGATTGGAGGTCAAAGTCATTTAGGACGTTCAATACGTAGCAACAGAAAGCAAACTTTAGAGAAATAGTTAGAAGGTGTTGGACATCATATCCTATAAGTGTCAGTAGTGTGGTAGTAGAAAAGGATAAGTTTAAATGGTTAAAAAGAGACATTAAACAGTCGAATAAAGATGCCTCTGCATTTATGGAAGTCAAAAAATAGTAGGTTGTTAAGGAAATAGCAGATCTATATCAAAGAGAGGATGATAACAATTTAAATGAACGGATGAGGGAGAGACATGTGCGACTTCTAAGTGTACTTAAAGAAATCTCTAAAAAAGAAATCTCAATGTTAAACAAAAAGCTAGAGTTGCATGGCTTTGGATGGGAGACACCAAGTCAAAACATCATCACTTTAGTATAAAATGGAGAAAGGACAGTCAATGAACTAAAATGTTTAGAGATAAATGGAGTATGGTGTGAGAAACCACAAAATGTAAAATAGGAAATGAAACAATATATTGAAAATAGGTTCGCAACCCAACTTGCCCAGGGCTGAACCTAGATGGTATTAATTTTCCATCTCTCTTTGTTATGGAGAGTGAACATTTGTATAGAGATATGTCGAAGCAAGAAATATTTGAGGCTATAACCCAATGGGTAGCACAAAAATGTCTAGGCCTGATGGTTTTATAATTTCCAATTTATTAAAAGTAATTGGGAGATCATTAAAAGAGGTGTAGTAGATGCAGTTAAATGGTTCCAGAATTTAGGTTAAATCCTTAGAGAATGCAATGCGTCATTCATTACACTTGTGGCTAAGAAAGATAACCCTCTAAACTTGAATGAGTATAGACCAATTTCTTTGGTCGGCTGTTTGTATAAAATAAACTCTAAAATCTTGACAAATAGCTAGAGTGTATTTCCACAACTTATAGATAATTTACAATAGACATTCTTAAGTGGAGGTGGAGGTGACTTATTGGATAGTATATTGGTTGTAAATGAAACGGTCGATGTCCTTAAGAGAGAAGAAAAAAGCGTAATTGTGAAAATGGATTACGAAAATGACTATGATTCAGTGGATTGAAATTTTCTATTATATGATGAAAAAACTAGGTTTCAATATTATATGGATAAAAGTTTGCTTGGAATCATCCACAATCTCAATTTTGGTATATGGTACCTACAGAGAAATACAAACTTAAGAGAGGACTTAGATAAAGTGACCAAATAACTCCTTTCTTGTTTCTAATTGTTGCAAAAATGCCTTGTATGATTAGTTAGGGAAGTAAAGAGGAAAAATATCATTGAGGGAGTGAAAGTTTTTAGAAAGAAGTAGAAATTATCCAATTGCAGTTCACAAACAACACACTACTCATTTGTAAGCCAACTTATCAAAATATCTTCGTAATAAAATATTCTCCACTATTTTGAACTATTTTCTGGTTTTAAGATTAATTTCCACAAGAGTCAAATTTGTGCTCCTGGTGTTGAGGATGTTGCATTATACCAGTACTCCAGGATTTTGAATTGTAATGACATGTCTACACCATTTAAGTACCTTAGAATGATAGTAGGAGGAAATTCTAGAAAGTAAATCATTAATAAAGTAAGGAATAAGCTATCAAAGTAGAATGGAAGAGTGTCATCATTTGTAGGATGTGTATGCTTGATAACATTTGTGATTTTTGCACTGTCACTGTTCTATATTTCATTTTACAAAACCCCTAAAACAGCCTGTAAAGTAATAAAAGAATACAATCTAAATTCCTATGGGGCTGGGTAGTGAAGGAAGGAAAATATTATGGATAAAATGGAAAAAAGTCTATCAGCTTAAAGAGAATGGGGGCCTAGGCTATGGCCATGTTAACAAAATGTAAATGGAGACTTTATATGGAAAGTCACGAACTATGGAAGGAGGTATTAGAGTCTTTGTATGTATGATTCCTAGAGAACCATGAATGAAAATTCAAGCGATCAAATATTGTCTTCATGGTGAAGAGATCTATGTATAATGTGTGGACAAGGTACCCAATCAAACTAGTTTGATAATATAATAAAATGGAAAATATGTGATGGTAAAGTAGTGAGGTTTTGGAAGGATAGGTGGGTTGGGTTTGAATCGTTAAAAAAAAAGTTTCCTAGATTATACCTAATTTCACAGTGTAAGAAAAGTTTGGTAGGCGAGTTAGGAGAATGACATAATGATATTTAGAAATGAAATCTAAGTTGGAGAAGACAGACTAATTTGGGGATCTGAAAAGGAACAAGAATTGTTAGCACTAATTACACGAGTAAAGTGGAAAAGAAGGAATAGAGATTCTTAGGTTTAGGGAGATGATGATACAGCGGGTGTACACTATTAGGTCGAAATATCAAGTATTATACAACCTGGGCATAGGAATTTTAATCAATTACAGAGCCTAAATGTTCAACCATCAATACATTTTTTTACATGGAGAGTAAGGTAAACAAATTGCTGACAAAGATGAATCTGAATAGAAGAGAGATACCATTGTCTAGCTTATTATGCCCTATCTACCAAACTAACACAAAAAGCAATTGCTCACTTATTAATTATAGTGTAGCACCAAAAAATTAGGACAAATGTGATAATTGGATGGGATGAGAACTGCTAGAAACAATAAAATAATCAACCACTTTTAGAATTTTCATATTATCATACATAATAAACATCAAAATTTGGTATGAAAAAGAATGTGGGTGAAAGTACTATGAAAGATAAGAAATCTTTTATGTAAGATAACTTAAAGGTTGAGTGTGAATGAAACATAAAATTCTAAAGGTAAACTTCACATATTCTAATTGGTATTATTACCCTTTGCATTGCCTTAAGACTTTAGCTTAAGATAACTATATGTTAGAATGTAGATGTTGTGTGTGAAGGATGAGATTATTTAGCTGAACTCAATACATTTAAACTAAAAATATGAGGCAAGGTTGAGTGAGGCTGTGTTATCCAAAATGGGAGGCTGGCTCATAAATCTTGATGTTAAATTTTTCCATAGGTACTAATGTTTTGTGGAAAAGCAAAAGGGTATTGATAGCTTGGCACTGAACCAAATTGGCCCACATTTCAGTTCAAAGAGGACATTGCAATCCTTATGCTCCCATGGGGAACCATCAATGCAAACAGAGCGAGAACAGGGAGACACGAAGCAGTAGGTGCATCTAACACAAATGCGCTAAAAAAACATAATTGTGGCAGCTACAGTGCAGTACTTATGATCTGGAGCAAGTTGAGATTGGAACCAGGAAAAGTATTTCACATGCATCTGGTAGATTGTGAGGACTATCAAGTATGTCACATGATCAGTAATAATTTACAAGCATAATATGTATATTGAGACCATCTAGTTGGAGGGTTGGGTATCGTAATTGTAAATTTTGAACACAGGTGTAAAGAGAATGTTAATTCTGCTGTCAGGTCTTGACAAAGACATAGTAATTTTTGAATTGTGTGATGGTCCTGGACCTCACCAGTCAGGGTTAAAAAATTCCTAAAATATTCTACTTAATTTAATTTATTTTTCTTAATAAAAAAAAATAAAATCGGTGTGCTTTTCTCATCGTAATCTTGATTTAAATTTTTTTCACACCTATTAAAAGAAATAACAAATATGATATTTTTTAATTAAAATAACATTACTCTTTCAATAAACATATTGATTTAATTGAGATGAAGAAAATAATTAAACCGGAATAAAAACTTAAAATTACAGTAGTTTTATAAGGAAATAAACACTTTATAAATTAGAAATCATATACCAGCACTTAATATATAGTACGAGAAATTAATGGTCAAAGTATGAACTTACCAAAATCAGAAGGATATGTAACGATTTGGAGAACGATATCATATACATTTGCATCTACCATTTGAAGTCCAGGTAGGTCATTGTTGAGCTTTGACGCTAGCCACCCCAACTTTCCATTGAACTCCAAAGCCAAATTGTTGTAGTCCTCCACACAATTATGGAAATCCAAAATGTTCATTGCTCTCTCTAGTGGAAGACACCCCATAGGAGGCAAACCAGTGAGAGAAATTTTCCTTGCCCCAAGGCCATAAATTTCAGTGAAGAAGTTTTGAGCAAGGCCTAGGAGGAAGTCCTCATACTGCTGAACAGTGGGGAACTCACTCCTTCTTTCAGTTAGGGCATAGTAGTTCTCAAGGAAGTCATTGGTTCCTATGCTAACCAAATACAATGCCTCACTTAGTATTTCATTAGCCTTCTCCTCACCAAGATATGCCCTCAATTTCTTTTGGTACTCCTTGTAGTACTCTACTTCTTTCCATAGAGGTATCACATCCTGCAAAATTCGAAGTCATGGGTTTTAGAAGTACAAAAAACTTAGCTTTACCACAGTTAATTATTATTGGATCAAATCAGTTTTTCCTTTGATTTTTAAGGAGTATTAATTTAAGTTAACATAATATTCCTCCCTCAAAATTATGTCATGCATTGAGAAACTGAGTTATTTAATAAAATTAGTTTAAAATAATATATTTATTATTCTTAATTTGTGTATAATTTTGTTTAATTGCGATCATTAGGAGAAATATAACAAATATGTATTTGATGTCACATCAAAAACGGTTTGTCATAGTCAAATTAGTCTATTAAAATGATAGCAAACAATTAAAAGCTAAGAATTTAAATAAGGGTAATGTATTTTAACCACAAATATAGTATCTATAGTACCTATATGTGACCAAGTAAATAGTATTTGGACTTATTTTAACTCCCAACAATTATGAAAAGGATAAATTCTGTTTTGTTTTGAAATTATTCCCTTTTTCAATATTTATAAAAATAGCATATTTTTTATTTTCATATTTTTGTACATAGAAAAAAATAGAAATAACAAAGTCTCATTTCCAACAATAAATCTTTTTAAAAAGATAAGACCAACATCTTTATTGTAGCTTGTAAAATAAGCAATCATAAATAAAACCTATTTTTTCAAGTCAACTACATCCCTAAAGCCCCTCCAAGAAAGAGTTATTATGATACTGTGTACCCTTAAATGTGGAAGATTGAGATAAAAAGGTACAAGAGATAGGAAGATAGAAAAAATAAAGATAAATTAATAAATGTTAGGTAAACGGATTGAAAACATAAATCAAAAATACAAAAAGTAGATGAATGAAAATGAAATAAAAGAGAAACTAAATGCATGTTGCAAACTTTTCACAGATGAATGCATCTGAAAAATGAGTAGTTGAGCAGTAAAACTTACAGCAACATTTGAAGTAGCATTGTCATATCCAGTTCCAGCAGAAGCAAAGCACACACCAGTAGCAAAATCTGATATGCTATAAGCAGGATCCAAGTATGCAGGAACTGCTTGCTTGATTCCAAAGGCCTCAGAGACGAAGTCAGGGGGGATTCTGCCATTGGAGAACCTACCTGTAGGGCTGTGATTGAAGAAGTCCCTCCCATATGGTTCAAAGTTGCTCCTAGCAATGGTTGGAATGAAGTTGTTGTTACCTGAATCCACTGAGGAGTCTCCAAACACTATAATTGCAGGAACTTTGCATGCAGAAAAATGTACCAAGAGTAAGACTTGAATAGCAAAGAGGAGCCATAGTGCATACCCTTTTGCCATTCCATCAATTGGAGTCATCAAATTGATGATGCTGCAAAAGGGTAGAATTTATGCAGAGTGCAGACAGCAGAGGGGTTGTGAAAGATACCAGTGCTATTTATGGTAGAAGGTTCTGTGGTCTGTGCATGCTTTGGTATGCTCATGTTACTTTGAAAGTGATGAATAACAAAAATAGGGACAAAAATTAATTAATTAGGTAGCAGGTTAAGCCATTAAGTACTGCATGGTAGCATTATTAAGCAGTTGAGTGAAAAAAGGGAACATGTTGCCTTGTTTTTCAATCAACAGAATATGGAAAAGTGTCAAGCTTCTACTGGAAATTATTATTAATAAATAATATACGGATTGAGAATGTAAAAATAATTTATGCAGACATCTAGCTGTAAATTACTAGAACTGTATGAAATTATCTAGCTCCATAAATTTCATGGATTAGGTAACACTAGACTCTTTAATTTATAATAAAAAAAATCAGATTAATTATATTCTACCTGATAAAATTGACAGTCAGATTAATGGTAAAATGTAATTTTATTTTTTTTTAAACATTCTATGTTTTTGCCCAATTTTTCTATAATCACGTTTTTAAAAAATAATTTTTATAAATTAAAATTTATTTATACACAACTGATTTTAACTTATACATTAATTTATTTTAAGGTGTTTTTCTTTTATATTTTTAAAAGTAGTTATGCCCAATTTTGTCCAATATCTAAACCCATTTAGTTAAATATTTTTATTTTAATTTTTTATAAAATTCTAATAATGTAATGAAAAATTAGTCAATTTGATCTGTCCTAATGATGAGTTAATTAGTTCACCAAACCAAGTCAAATGGTTTGCTTTAGTAGTTTATGTGCAATAACTTTATTATCTTCTAGAATAGTCACCTTAAAATTTATATTAAGGATGTATTCTAATTAACAAAAATGAGAATACAAACTTACACTCATAACATATCTATTAACCTAATTATCTATTTCTTAAATTATTTCCATACGAAAATAAATATTTCGAAAAAAGATTAGGAGAATGATAATTCTAGGTCAAAAGAACTGATCCTCTTGGTCACTTATCTGTGACTGGTATATGGGTGGGATATTAATACACTATAATGCAGTTAATAATTAAAATAATAGTTTTTTAAAATATTTTACAAACTTGATCTTAATAGTAAGTTAAGGTCAATATATAACTAAACTCCTTTATAATGGTTTTCAATACTTCTTCCAAAAAAAAAAAGTCTAGATTTCAATTCTCCTCCTAATTTTAAACCGGAACTAATCAAGATTAATGGTTTTTCAATAAAATTCAAATTGACACAAAAAATAAGGTTGAAAAGATATTAGAAAATCTGTTGCTACACTTCTCTAAATTTTTTCATTAAAACCTAAAATTTGATTAAAGAAAAATAGCAATAACACGTGTATATATAAATTGTGTTGGTATAATAAACTAACAACAACACTTCGTGTTTTTTCATTATGTAACTACCAACAACTTTTATGGTACTGGTATATTTCCTTATATTATGGTACTAGTTATATAAATTTTGTGCATATATATGAATTTGATTATATTATGAAGGTGACATATCAACCAAAGTTTGTGCAGTGAATTAAATTCTTGTGGGACCCAAGAAGTAAAAGGCAGGTCAAGATGAGGGCATGCATTGGTAGAATGGGCCACAATTAATTCTAGTTTACAGCTAATATCTTAATATCTTCTTAAATTTCTCAATGTATTTATTTCGCATTCAATACTTAACCAATTCTTGTAGGCAATTACGAGAAGAAAAGTTGGATCATGCATTGAAAATAGTAAAAAGTGATAGACCAAAAATCTAAAAGAAAGTCTACAAGTTTCAATTTTTCACAAACTATTATAATTTAATGATTATTTTATTCTCTATATTTTACAAATTCTGAATACTGGATCCTAGATTTGTTTTTTACAATTTTATTCCTTTAGTTGTTAATTATTTCTATTTTAATATCTGGGTTTCTTTATTTAATTTTCACATCTTAATTTCAATTATTTGTAATTTTTTAATTTTATTTATTTACAATATTTTCACTTGAAATATGACACCCTGAAATTGGAAGAAATACATTAGAACGCTGGAACTTTTTACTGTGTAATTTAAGAGCCAAATTTCTATGTAATTAAGAATTAAAGGACTAAAATTTAAAGTAATAAAAACCAAAATTGCAAATTTTATAAACATAATAGTCAAAATATAACTAATGCAAAATTCGTTTATTTCTCTATTCACTTTAGTAAACATTTTACTAAGTGTTTATTCAAGACAGTGAAATATAATAAATTGCAATTGTTTAGTAAGATAAAATTTATGTACTTTGATATTATACACCTTTATTTACTTTAATTTCTTAAAAAAAAAACTGAATTGCATAAATTGATTTTTAATAACCTAAACATATAACATGTACCCAGTATAAATCTATCCATCGTGGAATTTTGAATGCTGGCACTGATGTAAAATTTATGGCACAGGGAAATAAGTAACGTTACTTGGATAATATATTGAATGAGGATTCTATGAATAGAAAAATATAAAATGTGTACCCCATACAGAAAAAAAAAAAAAAAACAGAATCATGCTGCTAAAAAAAACAAAAATGCATGTGATAACTTATACTTAATAGTATCAATTTGTATGTATAACTAATTATGAAACATAGGGAATGAAACTATTAATCTAGATACATTTCACATATTTGAGAAAATTTTCAATGCAATATTTTAGCAAGGACATTAGTTAAAAAGAATAATTATTAAAAGAAAGATTATTCTAAATTGTATTAATTGTCTCATGATAAAGACATCACCATCAAATCATAATATTTGGTCTACTAATTAATTTTACATTTTGTTCTCCATTAATTCATATATACTTTTTTTTAATTAATATGCACTGATGTAATTAATATGTAACTGTGTAATTATTTAAGTAACTTATTAGTGTGAAACATTATTAGAGAATGTATTAATAGCAGATAAAATTTGAAGAAGATAATTACTTCAAGTAAGAGAGAAAATAAGGATAAAAGATAAAGTAGGGGTAATTATATAAATTTTATTTTTAATTTTCTGAATGCAAATGCAATAACTATTTGTTTGAGTGATAAGTATCAATAAAGTCCAGTGAAAAAAGGCCTAATAAAAAAGTAAAATTCATTTAAAATGCTAAAATTACAAAACAGTTAAAAGACACCGTAACTTTATTTTTTTTTATGCTACAGTTTTTCCTAATCCACTTAATCTTCTCTTATATACCTGTGTGTATTGCATACATTAATTTATCAATTAAAAAAATATAACACAATCAACTCATATTATCAACTTTTTATCTTTTATCTGTCGTATACTTTTTTTTATCTCTTTTAATATATCATTTTTATATATACATCTCTAAATAAATTTAATCATTTATGTCTTAAAAGAGTTTGTGAATATAATTTATAACTTTGAAGAGTTTCTGAATATAATTAAAAACAACTTCATATCATAATTTTATTAACTAATATATTAATTAAACCTTAGTTTATTTTAAACTACAATTATAAAAAATTAAACATTTTATCTTGTACAACAAACATGGTAAATTTTACTTATCTTTCAATAAAAAATTAAAACTTTTATATGATTTTAAAACTTGAAAAAGACTTTTCCGTTGCCGGGAATCGAACCCGGGTCTCCTGGGTGAAAGCCAGATATCCTAACCGCTGGACGACAACGGATTTGTATTAAAATTGTCAGGAATTTACTTAACGTTCACCTTCATCTTTCTAACTCTTCTTTGCTCTTTTTTTTTTTTTTTCTTTTTGTATAATTTTTGAAATAAACAACTTTTGGTTCTTCAAGTATAGTTCGAATAGTTGTTTAAAAAATTATTTAGACGAAACATGATGTATTTAAAATTTAATAACATATTTTGTCTCAACTTCTATCTACAGGATATTATTATTTTTAATTTAACAATTGGCTAATGGGTGAAAAGTTTGTGTTTAATTTTGATAAATTAAAGAGATATTTTCTTTCAGAGAGACTAAAATCAAATCCTGAATACGTTAAAGGAACTAATATATTTTACCTTAATTTCTACATATCTATGTCTTGACTTTTGGTTTTCTGTATCCAATAATTTCATCATGCATTTTTAATTGATTTATATATTTATTTTAACTTTTCTATTTTATGTCAACGCTTGTAATCTTTTGATTTCGACATTAAATTGGAGAAAGATATTGTTGAATGTGAATATTTTGTAAGTGTTGAAGTTATTTAATTGTGTGAAGTAAGTATTACATTTTTATTTCAAGTATTTGAGCAATAGTGATGGTACTCACATTAGTTTTCAAGTATTTTTTTAAAAATTGTATAATTAAAAAATATTCGATTAAAAAATCTAAAATAATAATTAGATAAATTATAGATTACACCGTTCCTGATCGAGTAATTTGTAATTACAAATGATTATGTTTTTGATTTCACACAATGATTACGGATTATATAATCTAGAATTCTATTTTCTAATTTTTAGATTAAAAAAATCCATAAAGCATTTTCAAAACAACTATTCCAAAATTAGAATCCTGGATTTGAAAATATGAAATAATATTATTTTTACTTTTGGATTTTTCAATCCAAAATACTTATTTTTGGCTTATAAAACATGTAACATGGATTTATTTCACTTCTAAATTATATGTTCCTGAATGTTGTATATTTTTTTATTAAAATCCTTATTTCTCTCTATAATGGATGATTAATTTTGGAGAAAAATATTCGATGAAGTTCCTGATATGATTATATGTAGTTCTATAACAAAATAATTGGTTAAATGGTTTTTATTAAGCTTTCATAACAAATGTGGGAAGTGGCATATATTGTGTTCTAATATATTGTGTGGATGTTTGGTATGCTAGATCACTACTTGAATCGGGTCATGGGGTAGCATTAAGATTGGACTTATCATTATCATGCCATGAGATAAAACAAAATGCCCATCAAGAAAAAAACACATGTGTATTTGTTAGGTTGTGAAAGAGGTGATAAACATAGGCATCACAAAAAGGACTTACAATTAACTCTAATTAAAACCAAAAAATTAATTATTTTTTTAAATTGTGTGATAAACTAGTGAGCAATGGTAAAAGATAGTTTGTGAAATTACTTTGTGCATATCATAATCATGGCTAGCAAATATATTAGTAGATCATTCCTATGTTAGACAAATTAAAAATTAATGAATAATTCATGCTTGTTCACATGACTAAGATTTTAGTGAAGTTCAGAAACTTTTTATTAACTTTGAAGGGGAACAACCAAGAGAATGTTACAACAATAAAATGTACAATACAATGTATGAATATTGAAATCACAAAAAAATCAATAATTGAAATGTCACAATTAATGATCCTGACGTGTATTTCATTAAAATAGTTTTGACGACACTTTAAAAGTTGTGACAGATATTTTTTAGATACATCTTAATCCAATGAAATTATTGAATGTGTTTAACATTATTGTTTTTATAAATAGTACATATAAAATCAATAGGAATATGTTGGCTTTAATTTATATTATTGATGTGACATTCACATGGTTTTTGACTTTTATGTTATTGGGTAGTAAATAAGAAAACAACTTTGGTTTTTTTTTTAAGTAGATGACCTCCACCAAATCTTTGTAACTAATGGGGATTAGACATGATTTTGTTAGTCTTATAGATTATTGAATTTAATGTGAAAGAAGTGTATGTATTTTAATGGTGTACCAAAATAATTATATTTTTTCACAACATTGTATTTATTAGTTGAAATTTAAACAATTGCATGGTAAATTAAATAACAAGTGTTACAAATAATTTAATTAAAACCAAATTCATTATAAATAATAACTCGACAAAATATGAGGTGTTTGATATGATGCATGTGTCTCTAACATATCCAAATTATGGTGTTGACGACGAGGTATTCCGTTAGGGCGGTCCTCCTCCAACATTTGGATAAAGTATGTAGATCGATACCTTCTCATGTATTCATCCAGACACATAGCAAGATGTGTATCAAAACAATTATATTTTCAATAGTATAGAACATGTAAATAATTAAATTACAAACCTATAAAAAGTGTGGCATACCCTACAAAATACTTTGTTTGTATAAAGTTATCATCTACAAGTTTCTTGTACATATAGAGCTAATTTACTTTTATCCTATTCTAGAGGTAATTTTTATAATGAAAACAACACTTTCTAAACTTTAATCCTTGGTGATTTCTTTATTTTATTATTTTTTTAATAATTGATTACTAGAGTTTAAGACTGGAAAGTTACACTAAATTTTCTTAATTTGTATAAAAAGTGATCAAAAAGCGCTGAATTCAGAAGAATAGGAGTGAAGCCGATAAAGGAGGATTCGTAAGAAGAGGAGTCGAACGTCACTGGAATTAAGTTGGGCGACAATTGGATAATGGACCCATGTAGGAAAAACTAAGTACGACACACTTAAGTTGGGTCAGTCGCAAAAGTCACTGAATATTCTATTATTATTAATATTATTATCATTGTTAATATTGTTATTATTATAAGTATTATTATTATAAATAATATGATTATTATTATTATTATTGTTAATATTATTATTAATATTATTAATGATGTTAATAGTACTATTAATATTAATAATATTATTATTAATATTATTTTTATTATTAATATTAATAATAATATTATTATTAATTATAAAAATCATAATGGTAATAATAGTCATATTATAAATAATAATAATAATCCTAATATAATCACAAAATTCTGATAGTGGTAGGTTTTAAATATACATATAGGAGACTTGAATAAAAGTAATAACGAAAATGATAACTTTAAAAATAATAAAAATAAAATTAGTTATATTTGAATTTTAGTTATATGTAAATTCAATTTTTTTTAGTAAGGTAATGAAAAAAAAAAGTCATGAGCTTTTAAATAAGTTATTTTCTATATTAGATTAATTTTCTAAGGTACCACTAAATTAAATGCGTTTAATTTATCCCTTTCAACCAATTTTTCTCTACATGACTAAACTGAACCTGTGTGAATATAATTAATAACCTATGTGAATATAATTAATGTTTTGTTTGGATTGGGGTGAGAGTTGAAAAGGAAAAAAAAAAACATAGCAAAATAGAATAAAACGTGTGGTTACTTAAATAGAGGGAAAGAGAGTAAAAAGTAAAGAAAAGAAAATAAAATGTTTATAGTCAATTTGATTGATATGATAAAAAAATAATTTAATAATACAAGAAATTAAAAAAAATATATACTTAATTTAATTTAAATAAAAAAGTATGAATTAAAATTAAAAGATGATTAATTATGAGTAAGTAATTTATAAAATTAGAAATAATATTTATATTTCTTTTCTTAATAGCATCCATAAAATGACACATGTTTAAAGAGTAATTAAATTTTTAATATAATTTTAAACTTCAATAGAACTTTAATTAATTTCATTGATATTTATTTTATAAAAAAAAATCAAAATTAGTAATATTAAATTAATATTCAGTTGAACTTAACTTTATCTTAATTGAATTGAAAAATTTAAGATTAGTTTAAATTAAAAGTAAGTAAAATATTAATTATTTTAATATATGTATATACATATATTAATGTCAACACAATTATTTGCATTAAAATATTTTTATAAATTTTTACTTAGGTTTTTAGCATTTTTTTTGGTGAACTTCAAAGAAAATATAAACTAAACTATGTTGTAATGTTTTTAAATCAATTCTTCATGATTACATAGTATAGAAGTAAATTGATAAATCCAAACAAAAGAAACTGGTTAAGAGTGAACCTGTCAAATATCCGCAGACCTACTCACCAGATGACTTTACAATAATGTTTCTTCAAGAATTTGGATTTAGTTACGGAAAAAAGTCCAAAGTGTATGTGGTGATTTCAACTTGTATCAACAGAGTTTGTCTTTTCATACGTATATGTGCCGTGAGCTTAAGGTTTATCAAGAGTCACAATTTGACTTTACATTTAAAATACATATTACACCTTTTTGTCAAAAGAAACTGTTTGACACACTATATAAAATGATTTTCATCTTGTCTTGGTGAATCTCGTGTCTTATCAAATAATATTAAAAAATATTTAAAAAATTATTATTAAAAAATTGTTTTCATGTCTTTTTAATTTCTAATAAATAAATATGCAATTGTACTTTCCTTAATTTTATAGAAAAAAAAAATAGCGTTTGGTGACAGTTAAAGGTCATTTAGCCATGTCATTGCTCCACATAACCTCTTGCAATTTCCCTCTTGCATTATTCTAAATATGATTTCAACAAAATTATGAATTAACATTCAAAACAGTAAGATAAATTGACTCGAAGAGTACCCAAAGCAATCAAAAAGATTTCCTCCACCCATCTCGAAATCATAAAGCTATGCAGATTGTTGGTACAAGGTTCCAATCTATACACTTTCTTTTTATATATATATATATATATATATATATATATATATATATATATATATATATATATATATATATTTTATCTTT